>ENA-UOVV01000746-UOVV01000746.1-compost-metagenome-genome-assembly--contig:-NODE-746-length-32573-cov-5.695399_pt1 | contig 32573 bp, 33 predicted proteins | sample MGYA00238155_ERZ761577 | MGnify/ENA primary metagenome ERZ761577 (study PRJEB28898, sample SAMN06268775) | compost metagenome | isolation source: Emeryville, CA | place: USA:Emeryville, CA | collected... | reverse complement strand
ATACGGCGACCACCGAGATCTACATTTCCCTACACGACCTCTTCCGATCTGGTGGTTCAGGCAAGCAGGCACGTGCGGTTATCGATGGTCTGGAAGCGGACGTGGTAACTCTGGCTCTGGCCTATGACGTTGATGCATTGTTCCATGAAGGCAATGGCCTGATTCCGGAAAACTGGCAATCCCGTCTGCCGCAAAACAGTTCTCCCTATACTTCCACCATCGTGTTCCTGGTACGCAAAGGCAATCCCAAGAACATCAAGGACTGGGATGATCTGGTCAAGCCAGGTGTTGAGGTTATTACTCCCAACCCGAAAACCTCCGGTGGTGCTCGCTGGAACTACCTGGCTGCCTGGGCTTTCGCGAAGAAAAAGTATGGTTCTGATGAAAAAGCACGTGAGTTTGTAGAGCAGTTGTTCAAAAACGTACCTGTACTTGACTCAGGTGCTCGTGGCTCAACCAACACCTTTGCTCAGCGCGGTATCGGTGACGTATTCCTCTCCTGGGAAAACGAAGCCTTCCTGGCTGAAAAAGAATTCGGCAAAGGCACTTTTGAAATCATAGTCCCTTCACTGTCAATTCTTGCTGAACCACCGGTTACCATCGTTGACAAGAACGTTGAAAAGCACGGTACTCGCAAAGTGGCTGAGGCTTATCTGGAGTTCCTCTACAGCAAAACCGGTCAGGACATCGCTGGCAAGAATTTCTACCGTCCACGTGATCCGGAGATTGCCGCCAAGTACAAAGACGTTTTTGTTGATGTAAAACTGGTAACTATCGACGAAGAGTTTGGCGGCTGGCAGAAAGCTCAAACCGAACACTTCAACGATGGCGGTATCTTTGATGCAATTTACAAACCCGGTCGTTAATTACCAGGTTTGATGCGGCGGGCTACGCCCGCCGCAGCTTTTTTGGCTGCGGAGCCCGCCTTTAAATAGCTTGTCAGAGAAGAAAACAAATATGAAGAAAGTGCGTCACGCCTCTGTTATTCCCGGTTTTGGATTGTCTCTGGGTTACGCTTCTTTTTATGCTAGCCTGATAGTCTTTATTCCTTTGGCGGCTTTGTTTGCAAAAGCCTTTACGCTTTCCTGGTCAGAGTTTTGGTCTACCGTACTCGATCCTCAGGCTTTGGCCAGTTATCGTTTGAGCCTGGGTGCAGCCTTAATCGGTGCTCTCATCAATATGGTGTTTGGTTTTGTGGTTGCCTGGGTTTTGGTCAGGTACCAGTTTTTTGGCAAACGCGTTGTGGATGCGTTGGTTGATTTGCCCTTTGCCCTGCCGACCGCGGTTGCCGGTATTGCCCTGACTACTCTCTATGCGCCCAAAGGGTGGATAGGTGAGTGGCTGACGCCGCTGGGTATCAAGGTTGCCTACGCCCCTCTTGGGGTAGTTGTTGCATTGACCTTTATCGGTTTGCCTTTTGTGGTTCGCACCCTGCAACCGGTACTGGAAGAGCTGGAAAAAGAAGTTGAGGAAGCGGCAGCCAGTCTTGGCGCCAGTCGCTGGAATACTTTTAGGCGCATCCTCCTGCCGGCACTCCTGCCTGCGCTTCTGACCGGCTTCGCCCTGGCATTCGCCCGCGCCGTAGGTGAATACGGATCTGTGGTCTTCATTAGCGGCAACATGCCTTTCCGTACAGAGATTACTCCTCTGTTGATTGTTACCAAACTTGAACAATACAACTATGCAGGTGCTGCGGCTCTGGCGGTTGTGCTGTTGGTTTTTTCATTTGTGCTCTTGTTGCTGATCAACCTCCTGCAACACTGGGCCAGTAAGCGCGCAGGAGCTTGATATGGCTGGCAATGTATCTTCTCTCTCCCGTCGTGGTGCTCCGGTCAATGAAGCGACTACAGAGCCATTCTGGGTTCGTTGGACTCTGATTCTGGTTGCGCTGAGCTTTTTGTCACTGTTTCTGGTTATTCCGCTGATTGCGGTTTTCAAGGAAGCATTTTCGCGTGGTATCGATGTTTACTGGGCGGCGATTACCGAGCCGGAAGCCTGGCATGCAATTAAGCTGACGCTGCTTGCGGCTGCCATTAGTGTGCCTCTCAACGTGATCTTTGGTGTTTCAGCGGCCTGGGCAATTACCAAGTTCCAGTTCCGCGGCAAGCAGGCAATTATTACCTTGATCGATTTGCCGTTTGCGGTTTCGCCGGTGGTTGCCGGTCTGATCTATGTGTTGCTCTTCGGTGCCCAGGGTTGGCTTGGCCCTTGGCTGAGCGACAACAACATCAAGATTATCTTTGCGGTACCGGGCATTGTACTGGCGACAGTTTTCGTGACCTTCCCGTTCGTTGCAAGGGAACTGATTCCGCTGATGGAAGAGCAGGGCAAAACTCATGAAGAGGCAGCGCTGACTCTGGGTGCCTCTGGTTGGCAAACCTTTTGGCGTGTTACTCTGCCGTCCATCAAATGGGGACTCTTGTACGGCATCATTCTATGTAATGCGCGCGCCATGGGTGAGTTTGGTGCGGTCAGTGTGGTAAGTGGCCACATTCGCGGACAAACCAACACTCTGCCATTGCACATTGAAATTCTTTACAACGAGTACCAATTTGCAGCCGCTTTTGCTGCTGCTTCGTTGCTGGCAGGTTTGGCTCTTGTCACATTGCTGGTGAAATCTCTGCTGGAATGGCAGCACACTCGCGACCGTGAGCGTGCTTCAGCGAATTGATTAATTAGAGAGACGTTATGAGCATTCAAGTAAAAAATATCAAAAAGCAGTTTGGCAAGTTTACCGCGCTGAATGACGTGTCGCTGGATTTTCCAACAGGTGAACTGGTGGCATTGCTGGGACCGTCAGGATGTGGCAAGACCACCTTGCTGCGCATTATTGCCGGTCTCGAACAGCCGGATGAAGGTCGGGTGGAATTTTATGGCGAGGATGCCACCGGCGTGCATGTGCGACAACGCCAGGTTGGTTTTGTGTTCCAGCACTATGCCTTGTTCCGCCATATGACGGTGTTTGACAATGTGGCTTTCGGCCTGAGTGTCAGACCCAGAGCCACCCGTCCCAGCAAAGAGCAGATAGCTGCCCGTGTGCACGAACTGCTGGAGCTGGTGCAACTGGACTGGCTTGCCGATCGCTACCCGGATCAGTTGTCCGGTGGTCAGCGTCAGCGTATTGCACTGGCGCGTGCACTGGCAGTAGAACCGCGCGTACTGCTGCTCGATGAACCCTTCGGTGCTCTGGATGCCAAGGTGCGCAAGGACCTTCGTCGCTGGTTGCGTCGTCTGCACGATGAATTGCACATCACCTCTATTTTCGTGACTCACGACCAGGAAGAGGCGATGGAAGTGGCTGACCGCGTGGTGGTACTCAACAAGGGTCAGATTGAACAGATTGGCACCCCGGAAGAAGTTTACAATCATCCGGCCAGCCCCTTTGTTTACGACTTTATAGGACAGGTCAATCTGTTCCACAGCCGTGTTCGCGAAGGCTGGGCACATATTGGCGATTTCAAAATTCCTGCACCGGAACATCAGCAGGTGGCGGATAAGGCTGCACTGGCTTATGTGCGTCCGCACGATATCGAGGTTTTCGCCGAACCGGGCGAAGGTCGACTGGAAGCTGAAGTGCTCGATGTAAGCACGGCAGGTTCGGTCGTGCGCGTAGAGTTGCAACGTCCCGGTGAAGAAAATCTGATTCAGGTGGAGCTGCCGCGTATTCAGGAGCATCAGTTGAACCTGACTCCGGGCAATCGCGTCTACCTGCGTCTGCTTCAGTCCAAAGTGTTTTTGCAGGAATAGGTCGTAAGGCCAATCATTTGCGGTTGGCCTTATTAATTCTTCTTTCAAGCAAAGAGCATCATGTCGCTGTTGTTAGTTCACCGTGAGTATTTCGAGATACTGCTCCACTTGACTGGAGCACTGGTAGCGGGTGGTGTGATAGGTCTGGAGCGAAGCTATCATGGTCGCCCGGCTGGATTTCGTACGCACACGCTGGTGTGTCTCGCCTCCAGTTTGCTAATGACAGTGACGTTTTATCAGTCTACCTGGCTGGCGCATGTGCCTCTGGATACGGTTCGCGCTGATCCGACGCGCATGGCGCAGGGCATAATGACCGGCATAGGTTTTCTGGGTGCAGGTGTTATTTTTCGGGAAGGCCTGAGTGTCAGAGGTCTGACCACAGCTGCTTCCATCTGGATTACCGCCGCCATAGGTATTTTGATCGGCATAGGCTTCTATTTCCCGGCAATTGTTTCTGTGCTCTTGACTCTGGGGACTTTGTCTGTGTTTCGCGTTATTGAAGCTCGTATGCCAGGTCAGTCCTATGTGCACCACCACATCAGCTTTGCGCGAAATCAGGTAATACCGGAAGCGGATCTGGTGAGTCTGCTCAAGCAACACGGCTTTGCGGTATCCAACATTAGCTATCGTGTGGATGTGCAGGACACCTTTGAATATCGCATGGTGTTGCGCACCAATAATATGGACAGAGTTTCAGGGCTGGTGAATTCTCTGGTCGCTAATCCGCAGATTAAGACGTTTAGTGTTTCTCCTACTGGTGACTAACGGAAGAGCAGAACAGGATTATGAAGCTGCCGGATGAACGCTTGATAAATTGGCTGATTAGCAGTCTGGAACTGGAGACCAGTTTGTACCATATGGGGCAATACTGTGGTCCCTGGCGCGCTTCTACTGCCGGCAAGTCCAGAGCAAGTTTCCATCTGGTATTGAAGGGCAACTGCTACCTGCATCTGGACAATCAACCTTCTGTTCATCTGGCAACAGGGGACGGTGTATTTTTCCTGCGGGATATTCCGCATTTTCTCAGTCCCTTTGAGGACTCGCGCAAGGACTGCGCCAGCAGCAGTATGCAACCACTGTTTCCCGCACAGTTGAATGGAACCGGTTTGGCCTGCGGCTTTTTTCAATTTGGCGGGCTTGCTGCTTCTTTATTGCTTGAATTCTTTCCCGATTATTTGCTGTTGCGTGCCGATACTCCCGGTTCCCAGGCCGGCCGCAGAATTTTTGATCTGATTCGTCAGGAAGCTGCTGCTGACACAGAAATACCATCACCGCTGATTGATCGACTGACAGAAGTCCTGCTGTTTTATCTGATTCGCGATTTGGTGCAGGAGACGGAAACCATGGCAGGTATCTGGGCCGTGGCTTCGCGCCCTCACTTCGCTCCCTTGTTACAAAAATTGTTGCATGAGCCGGGGCATGAATGGTCTACTGAAGATATGGCGCGCGAGGTTCATATGTCGCGCACGCGGTTCTTCCGTCAGTTCAACGACACCTGTGGACAGCCACCAGCACAATTTCTTCTTAATCTGCGCATGTGCATAGCGGCGCAGCGATTGCGTACCGGTGAAAGCGTTACGCGTGTTGCCGAATATGTCGGTTATCAATCGCCGGCTGCATTTACCCGCGCCTTTAAAAAAGTCATTGGCGAACAACCGGGTTCTTATCAGCGCGGATACCGCAAACAACAAATCAATTAACTGCACAAAATTGGTTTTCCTCTCCCCATAAAAATGGAACGATTGAGCAAGAAAACGGAACGACCCGGCATGGCATTTAGGATTCAACACAATCAATAATAGCTCTGTGTTATTCCATCCTGAGAGAGATTAGCAATGTCACGTCTTCCTTTGTTAACTGCCGAAAATGCACCGGCTGCCAGTCGCCCTTATATTGATAAAAGCATTACCAACAATGGTTTTCTTCCCAATCTGGTCGCTGTGCTGGCCAACGCACCTGTCGCTCTTGAAACCTATTTGACTGTTAGTGAAATCAATAGTCGCAGCAGTCTTTCTCTGGTTGAGCGGGAAGTCATTCAGATTACCGCTGCATCCATTCACGGTTGCGAATTCTGCGTTGCGGGCCACAGCGCTCTGTCTGTCAAAAAAGCTGGTCTTGATCGCAAGACAGTGATTGTCCTGCAACAGCGTGGCAAAACCGGCAATGCGCGTCTGGATGCGTTGGCTGACTTTGCTCGCGCGGTAATAGTGAGCCGCGGCGCAGTAGGTGATGGTGAATTGCAGGCATTTGTGGATGCGGGCTTCAGCTTGCCACAGGCATTGGAAGTGATTCTGGGTGTGAGTCTTGCCAGTCTATGCAACTTTGCCAACAACCTGGCGCGCAACGATATCAATCCGCAATTGCAGGCGTTCAGACCAGCCGTATTGCAGGGGGAAACCAATGACTGACCTGGCAGATAAGGCTCCGGACACGCTCTGGTTGCAGGATCTGGCGGAGTCGCTTGATTGCGACAATCGCGATGCCGATCAGACCATCCCTCAGTTGGGTGCCCAGGGGTTTTTTCGCATAGGTGTGAGTGAAAACCTGGGCGGAGCTGGCGGCACTACGGCAGATGCCGTGGAAGCTATTGCTCGCGTGGCTTCCCGTTCCGTAGCGGCGGCTTTTGTTTTCTGGGGTCAGCGCTCCTTTATTGAATATGTGTTGCAATCGCCAAACAGCAGTCTACGCGAGCGCTGGTTGCCGGACCTGCTTTCCGGTCGCGAGGCGGGAGCTACAGGTCTGTCCAATGCCATCAAGTTTTTATCAGGTATAGAAAATCTGCAGATACTGGCCAGTAAACAGACAGCAGATAGCTGGCTGCTCAATGGTCTTATGCCCTGGGTGACCAATCTGCGTCCGCAGGGATTTATTGTGGCTGCGGCAGTAGCGCGCACCTCGGGCGAAGTCCCCATGGTGGTAGCTCTTGGGCATGATCATCTAGGGCTCACTCGCACTGAGGATCTGAATCTGGTGGCTTTGCGTGGCACCAACACGGCAGCCATTCAGCTGAAAAGTGTGGCTATCAGTCGCGAGGATCTACTGCATGAGAATGCACAGGAATTTATTGGGCTGATTCGCCCTTCATTTTTGGCCTTGCAATGTGGCATGTCTCTTGGTTTGGCGGAAGCTTCATTGTTGGCGGCACAACACCATTCCCAGCGATCCGCAGGGCGAATACTGCTGCCTGCTATTCACGCTTTCAAGGAAAGTTTGTCGTTGCATCGTGATCAACTGTTGAATGGACTGAACAAGGGCACTTTTGTCAGCGATCCGCGCAAGCTGTTTCATCTGCGCATTGCACTGGCAGATATAGTGCGCGATGCGCTTCAACTTGAGTTGGAAGCCAGTGGCGGTCGGGCCTATTTGCAGGATCAGAACAGAGATTTTATTCGTCGCTGGCGCGAGTCGGCATTTATTCCACTGATTACTCCAAGTCTGGTACAGCTCAGAGGTGAATTGCAAAAGCACAGGGTAGCTTTATGAGTCAGGGGGCCAAGGAGAGTCCGCTCGCATCAAGTACTGGTGTACTGGAGGTTGAGCAGATCAGTTACGCCCACGGCCAGGGACCGCTGCTTTTTTCCGACGTGTCTTTTTCGGTAAAACCCCGTGAGACTCTGGCTTTACTGGGCGCCAGTGGTTGTGGCAAATCCAGTCTGTTGAGATTGCTTGCTGGCCTCGCCAAACCGGCAAAAGGGTTGGTGCAGTTTCTTGGTCAGCCGCTGACCCATCCTCATCCGCGCAGTGCGCTGGTTTTTCAGCAGGCCAGCCTGCTGCCCTGGCTGAATGTATTTGACAATGTGAGTTTTGGTCTGGACTTTCGCCATCAACCGCGTCTGGCAAAAGACGAGCGCGATAAACGTGTACGCGCTGCTTTACAGGCCGTGGGCATGGCCGAACATGAAAGAGTGCGTCCCGCGGAATTATCCGGTGGCATGGCGCAACGTGTCTCTCTGGCGCGTGCTCTCGCGCGTGAGCCCAAGCTGCTGTTTGCCGATGAGCCTTTTTCTGCACTCGACCCCATTACTCGTGCAGAAATGCAGAAACTGCTGGTGGATCTGGTGCATCGTTGGCACACGGCGGCTCTGCTGGTAACCCACGATATTGACGAAGCCATTCTGGTGGCAGATCGCATTCTGTTGATGGGCGATTCTCCCGCGCGGATCATTGCCGAGTGGTCTGTTGATCTGCCTCATCCTCGGAATGAACACAAAGAGTCCATCCAGCGTCTGCGTCAGCAGATACTTGACAGTTTTCGAGCAACCAATAAGACGACAACGTCGGTAGCTATTCCGCAGGCAGAGATTGCCTGAGCTTCACATAATTCTGGTTGAGGATAATCATGAAAAACGATCAGAAAAAATCGATACATATCTGTGCTTCTTCCACTTGCGACTGCGGTATGTCGCGGCGGGACTTTCTGCGCATCTCATCGCTGACGGGTGCTGCCGCTCTGCCGTTGTTGAAAGCCGGTGATGTACTGGCCAACAAGCTGCCGGGCGATGATCAGCCGGTGCGTATTGGCTATCTGCCCATTACCGATGCAACGCCACTGCTGGTGGCTCATGCGCGAAAACTCTATGAAGCTGAAGGGCTGACGGTGGAACAGCCGCGACTGTTTCGCAGCTGGGCGCAAATCGTTGAAGCCTTTGTGGCCGGGCAGGTAAACGTGATTCACTTGCTGTCCCCGTCAACACTCTGGGTGCGCTATGGCACCAAATTTCCTGCAAAAATAGTGGCCTGGAACCATGTTAACGGCTCAGGACTGACCGTTGCCCACGATATCAACAGCGTCAAGGACCTGGGCGGTAAAACCGTGGCTGTACCTTTCTGGTACTCCATCCACAATATTCTTCTGCAAAAACTGTTGGTGGATAACGGCTTGACGCCTGTCACTCGCACAGCTAACACCAAGCTTGCACCCAACGAAGTCAATCTGTTGGTGCAACCTCCGGCGGAAATGATTTCTGCTCTGGCTTCCAAGGCCATTGCCGGATTTATTGTGGCGGATCCTTTCAATGCGGCTGCCGAAATCAACGGTGTGGGCAAGGTGCTGCGTTTTTCCGGTGATGTTTGGCGTGACCACGCCTGCTGCGTCACCTTCATTGCTCAGCGGGATATAGAAACTCGCCCCTTGTGGACCCAAGCGGTGACCAATGCTCTGGTCAAGGCCCAGGCCTGGGCTCTGAATAATCTCGATGATGTGCCTGCGCTTTTGGCCGCCGATGGTGAAAATCGGTATACGCCTCATGCCCGCGCTGTGTTGCAAAAAGTGTTTTCCACCAATGACTATCGTCAATACGAGGAGTCAGGTGTAGTGCATCACAAGGGGTGGCATCAGCGTCGTATAGATTTTCAACCTTATCCCTTTGCTTCCTATACCGAAGAGCTGGTGCGCAGTTTGCGCAGCACCAGACTGGAAGGTGACAACCAGTTCCTGGCAGATCTGGAACCGGCAGTGGTGGCAAAAGATCTGGTGGATGACAGCTTTGTGCGCAAGGCCATTGATCTGGTAGGTGGTCCTTCCGTTTTCAATATTCCTGAAAACTACACGCGCAGCGAAACTCTGGTGTCTTGATGCCTTATCGGTTTGTTTTTTCCCTGTTGCCGATAATCGGCCTGCTGGTTGCTGTTGTTTTATGGTGGCTGGGCTGTCTGTGGCTGGCGCAATCCACGCCCATAGCGCAGAACCTGTCACCGCTCAGGGCTTTTCCCGCATTGTATAAATTGCAGGGCGAAGCTCTGCTCTGGGAGCATGTGGCGACCAGTTTGCAGCGGGTACTGGTGGGTTTGAGTTTTGCGCTGCTGATAGGTGTGCCTCTGGGCATATTGACCGGTTTGTCATCGGCCTTTGCCCGTTCCAGCGGCACACTCTTTCAGTTTTTGCGCATGATTTCGCCGCTTTCGTGGATGCCGATTGCGGTTATGGTGCTGGGTGTGGGAGATGCGCCTGTGTATTTTCTGCTGGCCTTTGCGGCTGTCTGGCCCATATTGCTCAACACTGCGGCGGGGGTTGCACAACTGGACCCCAACTGGTTGCTGTTGGCGCGCAGTCTGTCAGCCACTTCCTGGGAGCGGATCTGGCGAGTGATATTGCCGGCGATTGCACCTCATATACTCACAGGCGTGCGTCTGGCTATTGGTGTGATTTGGATCATTTTGGTTCCAGCTGAAATGTTGGGCGTGTTGGCGGGCCTGGGATATTTCATCCTCGATACCCGCGATCGTCTGGCCTATCACGAACTAATGGCGACTATTCTGTTGATTGGTCTTCTGGGCTTTCTGCTCGATTATCTGGTCAATCGTCTCCACAAATTCTGGGCGGCGCGCTGACGCGGAGCTGGTCAGGCGGAGAGACGCCGTCTGACCAGCCAGGTCAGCCACAAGCCGATAAAACAGAACACACCAAACACCCAACCGGAAACGGCGCCCGCCATAATGCCGGACAGCAGTGTACCTACGGTACAGCCGAGCGCTGTCATGCCACTCCAGCCCATCAGCAGCCCGCCAGTGAAATTGCGCAGCGCCGCGCGCCAGTCAGGCCATTGCGGATTGAACTGACCGGCAAAAAGCGCTGAAGCCAAAGCGGCAAAAATCAATCCTAGAACAAATACGCCGTTATTGGACAGGATGGTGTCCTTCACCACAGTGGCGCATCCGGAAAAAGTATCCAGCCCTTCAATTCTTTCGGGCAATGTATTCAGCAGACTGCCCAGTGTACGCGCAATGCTGCCCAGTTCAGCGGTAACGCCCAGTGGCGCAACACGAAAGTAAGCGATGGTGCCGAGAAACCCGATCAGTATTCCGCCGATATAGGTGGGCCAGCGCTGTTCGAAAATGCGCGCAAAAAAATTGGCTGAGGTGTTTTCATCTGCTGGCTGACGATGAGAATGAATCAATAACCAGGCAAGAAAACCCAATACACCTAACTGCAACACCAGAGTACCTCCATAACCAACAAAATTGGGAAGCCAGAGGACAGGTGCTTCCTGGATCACGCGCAGATAGAGCAGGTTCCAGGTTTTGAATCCGAGAATAAAACCGAGCAGTACACCGATAAGTGCAATTATCGATGCAAAAGCGCCTTCACCCAGACGATAGAGGTGTGCGCTAACGCAGGAGCCCGAGATAGACATGCCTGCACCAAACACCAGTGCCGCCAGTGCCAGTATCCAGGAGACAGGGCCTATATGGGCATCCGGCGGCAAGCGTTCACTGCCGGGAACTGGCAGTATAGCGCCGTAAATGGCGAGATAACCGAGAGTTCCAACAGCGAGAGCAGTAACCAGGCCAAGCAGGCCACGGGCGTCGCGGCGGTCAATAAAATCGCGGGTTACACAGAAAAAACAAAAGCGCGAGCGCTGCAGTATGGCGCCAAAGAAAATACCCAACAGCAGAGAAAAGGACAGATCTCTTCCTGTGCCTTGAATATTACTCAGTTGCCATACAGCTACTGCCAGAAGCAATATCACTGCCAGGGAAATTCCGCGCTGTAATAACCTGCGAACATCCGTCATTGCAAAACCTCACAAAAAAAACACGCCCCCAAAGGGGCGTGAAAAAAGGAGAGGAATTTGGAAGGAGCCAGGAAAGATTACTTTCCGCCCCAAACTGTACCGGCAAGGTTGGTTACTGGTACGCCTACAGAGTTGCCATATTCAGTCCAGGAGCCATCGTAGTTGCGAACCTCGTAGCCGAGAATTTTCTTCAGGGCAAACCAGGTGTGGCTGGAACGCTCACCGATTCTGCAGTAGGTGATGATGGGCTTGCTGCCGTCAACGCCTACAGCGCCATAAACCTTGCGCAATTCATCGGCACTTTTGAAGGTGCCGTCAGCTGCAACGGCCTGGCCCCAGGGAACATTCACTGCACCGGGAATATGGCCAGCTCTTACTGACAGTTCGGCAACACCGGCTGGAGCAAAGATTTTGCCAGCGTATTCATCCGGAGAGCGGATGTCGATCAGCTGAGTATCGGGTTTTTCCTGTTTGGCAACAGCGACAACATCCGGCAGGAAAGCGCGCAGTTTCAGATTGGCTTCACCCACAGTGATATTGCCCGGTTTGTGGCTGGCTTGTTTTACTGACAGAGGACGGTTTTCCGCTTCCCACTTTTTGCGACCGCCATCCAGCAGTTTGACATTGGGTACGCCGTAGATATCAAAAATCCACGCACCCCAGGCAGCAAACCAGTTGTTGTTGTCACCGTAAAGTACGATGGTGGAATCCTTGTTGACGCCAGCCTGACGCAGCAGGGCTTCGAATTTATCGCGAGAGATAATATCGCGTTGTACGGTATCTACCAGATCAGTGTGCCAGTTGAAGTTGACCGCATTGGCAATATGACCACGCTCGAATTGACCTGGATCTACGCTCACTTCAACGATGCGCAGATTCTTGTCGTTCAGATTTTTTTCCAGCCAGTCGGTGGAAACCAGAAACTCGCTGGCCAGACCGGGTATGCTCAGCAATCCCACCAGCAAGCCGAAAATACCCGAAGTAATTGATTTGAAACGCATAGAGACTTCCTCCTTTTGACGAGGTGCCCAGCTTAGGTCTTTTCAACAAAGAATAGAAAGAATGGTTTTTTATAACCATATAACGCTTTTAGGTGCGATGGAAACTAATCTGCTGATTAGCCGTTGTTCAGTTTCTTTTTTCTGCCTGAGCCTGACTTTGCCTGCGCTGAAAATTTTGCAGACCTTCAAAAATAATCTTGAGTATCAGCGTCAAAAGCGCCATGGAGGCCAGCAGCAGCGACGCAGTAAACGCGCCCACTGTGTTGTAATCCTGCTGCAACAGTTGAACCTGCAGAGGTAGGGTGTTGGTTTGTCCGCGTATAAAGCCGGAAATAACCGACACAGAGCCGAATTCACCCACCGCGCGCGCAGTGGTTAGCACCACACCATAGAGCAGGGCCCATTTGATGCCGGGCAGGGTGATATTCCAGAACAGCTTCCAGCTGTTGGCACCCAACAGTACAGCGGCTTCTTCTTCCTCCTTGCCCTGGGATTCCATCAGGGGAATCAGCTCGCGAGCCACATAGGGGCTGGTGATGAAGATGGTCACCAGCACTATACCGGGCCAGGCAAATACAATCTGTATGCCGTGCTGCCCGAGCCAGCTGCCGAGCCAGCCCTGGCTGCCATAAAGCAGCAGATAACACAGGCCGGCGACCACGGGAGAAATGGCGTAGGGCGCATCTATCATGGCAACCAGTATGCGGCGACCCCAGAAATTGAAGCGGGTAACACACCAGGCAATCATCACACCAAACACCAGGTTGACGGGAATGGTGAAGAGCACCACCACCAGCGTCAGTTTGATGGCGGCGAGCATGTCCTTGTCCAGCAAGTTGCTGGTAAATGTCTCCCAGCCTTTGGAGAAGGCAGCAAAAAGAATATAAATCAGAGGCAGTATCAGCAGTAACACCACCACCGCAACACCGGTGCCTATCAGCAGCTTGCCACTGCGACTGGGAGGTTGGGGAACGTATTTCATGCGATCAGCTCCTCACCGGTTTCAGATGCCGGTATTGAATGAACTGAATAAACAGCAACAACAGCAGTGAGCTGAGCAGTATCACCATGGCTACCGCAGCAGCCACTGAGTAGTTGTACTCGCCCACATAGGTAAACACCATCAGCGAGGTGACTTCGGTTTCAAAGGGCATGTTGCCGGAAATAAAAATCACTGCGCCAAACTCACCCAGACTGCGTACAAAGGAGAGGGCAGTGCCTATGGTCAATGCTGGTCTCAGCTGGGGCAGAATCACTCGCCAGAAGATCTGGCGATCAGTGGCGCCCAGAGTACGCGCTGCCTCCTCGACATCCGAAGAGATATCCTCCAGTACAGGTTGCAGGGTTCTGACGACAAAGGGCAGGCTGGTAAACACCATCGCCAGCACTATACCCGTCAGTGTGTAGGACACTTTTATGTCAAACATCGCCAGCCAGCGGCCCACCCAGCCATTGGTGGCAAAGAGGGCAGAGAGGGTCAGGCCCGCCACGGCGGTGGGCAGAGCAAAAGGCAGGTCGATGAGGGTATCCATCAGTCGACGGCCGGGGAATTCATAGCGCACCAGTATCCAGGCCAGCAGCAGCCCGATAATGCAGTTGAGGATGGCGGAGATACTGGAAGTAATCAGGGTTACCCGAAAACTGGACAGCAGGCGGGGATCTGTCAGATAAAACCAGAGCTGATCCAGGGAGAGCTGGAAAAATTCAAGTGCCAGACTGCTGGCAGGCAGAGCGACTATCAGGCTGATATACAGGACACTGATGCCGAGGCTGAGACCGAAGCCAGGTAAAACACGTTTGGAGCGGCCGGAGGGCCTGGTCAGAATAGACAACTGCGAAGTCTTCTCTTTGGTTGGGGTAGCAAAAAATAAGCCGCCCGATAAGTCTCTATCGGGCGGCTTGGTTTATACCACAATTCAAAGGCCCGGTGGGTTCTTAGCGCTTGCCAGCTCTCAGTAGCTGGTCGAGAACACCGCCAGTGGCAAAGTGAGTTTCGTTGATTTTATCCCAGTTGCCAAAAACGCTTTCAACAGTAACCAGCTTGAGTTCGGGGAAGCGGCTGGTGTAGCGTGCCTTCACGCTCTCGTCGTGGATACGGTAGTAGTAGTTGGCCAGTACTTCCTGGGCTTCGCTGCTGTAGAGGTAGTCAAGATAAGCCTTGGCAACCTTTTCAGTACCTTTTTCTTTGGCAACCCTGTCCACAACCGCCACCGGGAATTCGGCCAGAACGCTGACTTTGGGCACAACGATATCGTATTGATCTTCACCGTATTGTTTTCTGATCAGGTTGACTTCTGATTCAAAGGTCAGGAGTACGTCACCCAATTGACGGTCAACAAAGGACGTGGTGGCACCGCGACCGCCAGTGTCAAAAACCACAACATTGGACAGCAGTTTGCCTACGAATTCGCGAATCTTTTTCTCGTCGCCCTTGAAGCTTTCGTTGGCAAAAATCCAGGAAGACAGATAGGTGTAGCGAGCGTTGCCGGAGGTTTTGGGGTTGGGGAATACCAGCTTGACGTCATCGCGTACCAGATCATCCCAGTTCTGGATATTTTTCGGGTTACCCTTGCGCACCAGGAAAGCAATGGTGGAGTAGTAGGGCGAAGCATTGTTAGGGAAGAGATTGCGCCAATCCGGATTGACGTGAGTACCTTTCTGATGGAGCACGTCGATATCGGTGGACTGGTTGAAAGTGACCACATCGGCTTTCAGACCTTGCAGAATGGATGCGGCCAGCGTGGAAGAGCCGCCGTGGGATTGTTGCACGCTGACGGTTTCGCCAGTTTTCTCTTTCCAGTGCTGCTGGAATTTGGGATTGATTTCGGCGAACAGCTCGCGAGCCACGTCGTAAGATGCATTAAGGATTTCGGTATCGGCTGATGCAGTGGTGGCTGAGAACGCCAGAACCAGAGACGCGGCCGCAACTTTTAATTTTGCGAAGGTGACCATAAAAACTCCGATGTGGATGAACAGGTGTGTTTGTTGTGTGAGGCGAATTTAAACACATCCAAACAAGCGGAGTTAGAATATTAATTCCTATTCTTATGCCAGATTAAATGGTGAGAAAAGAAGGGAGAAAAAGCAGCCTCTGTCAGAGGCTGCTTTTTGTCAGAGACCAGTTTTGCGATAAGCCAGCTGGGTAACCACATCAATCAGCAGGTCAATCTCTTCGCAGGTGTTGTAGAAGGCAAAGCTGGGACGCACAGTGGCCTCCAGTCCAAAGCGGCGCAGAATAGGCTGGGCGCAGTGGTGACCGGAACGTACCGCTATGCCTTCGCGGTTGAGCGCCTTGCCCACATCCTCGGTGGAATAGCCATCCAGCACAAAGGACATAACACTGGCCTTGTCAGCTGCGGTGCCCACCAGACGCACGCCGGGAATATCGCGAATACGCTGGGTGGCATATTCGAGCAAATCGTGCTCATAGCGGGCGATACGGTCTATGCCGATGCGCTCCACATACTCCAGCGCGGCTCCAAGGCCTACCGCATCGGCGATATTGCCTGTACCCGCCTCGAAGCGATTGGGCGCTGGCTGATAAATAATCCGGTCAAAGGTCACGTCCGCAATCATGTTGCCGCCGCCTTGCCAGGGCTCCATCTTTTCCAGATGTTCGCGCTTGCCGTAGACAGCGCCTATGCCCGTGGGGCCAAACACCTTGTGGCCGGAAAAGACAAAGAAATCCGCATCCAACGCCTGCACATCCACCCGCATATGGGAAATGGACTGGGCGCCGTCCACTATCACCGGCACGCCAAAACTGTGGGCGATGCTGATGATGTCCGCTATGGGCGTGACTGTGCCCAGCGCGTTGGACACCTGGGTGACGGACACTAGGCGAGTGCGCGGCGAGATGAGTTTGCGGAATTCCTCCAGCAGTATCCGGCCACTGTCATCAACCGGAATTACCTTCAGTTTTGCGCCCTGTTCGCTGGCGAGGCGATGCCAGGGAACAATATTCGCGTGGTGTTCCAGATGGGAGACGATGATTTCATCACCGGCGCCCACCCGCTGACGCCCAAAGGTATTGGCCAACAGATTGATGCCCTCGGTGGCGCCACGCACGAAAACGATCTGATCTGCATCCTTTGCGCCGATAAAGCGGGCAACGATGTTGCGCGCCTCTTCGTAGGCATCCGTTGCTCTGGCCGCCAGTTCGTGAGCGGCCCGGTGAATATTGGAGTTTTCGTGCTGGTAGAAATAGCTCACCCGGTCGATTACTGACTGAGGTTTTTGTGTGGTAGCCGCATTGTCAAACCAGACCAGCGGCCTGCCGTTGACGCGCTCCGAGAGAATGGGAAAGTCGCGGCGAATGGCCTGAATATCAAAGCCCTGGTACTGGGCCGCCAGCAATCCCTGGGGAAGCTTTTCGCCAAAAACGGGGCTGCTATCCCGCTGCAGAAAATAGAAATCACCACTCTTGTTGGATGGCGCCTGCGCGGGGGTTTCTACTTTGAGCAGTGACAGTATGTCTTTTTCTCCCGGCAATCCATAGGCGTCGGGGGCCACTGGCTGGGGCAATGCATCAATACTCAGATGCAGAAAGGGGTTGTTGCCCGGATTCTCGGCGAAATAGTAATTGCTGGTGGAATCGGGCAGTGAGCGGGATGCCTGGGTTGGAGCAACTGCCTGGGGCGCGGTGAAGGATGGCACTTCGGTGGGCAATTGTTGCGGATAGGCATCGGCAGTCTGCGGAAATCCTTCCGCAGACTTGATAAAAGGCTCGGACTGAAAAATCTGGTTCGCCAGCTGCGCCAGAGTTTGCAGATCCGGAAGGCCGAGATCGTCATTCATGGAATCTCATGCTCCTGCGTAATGACAGTAACTCTGCCCGGAGGGCAGAGCAGTTCGCTATTTGTAGGTATCCGGATAATCGTGGTACTTGCTTACATCCACGTCTTCCAACACCGCCAGTGCATCTTCAGTCAGTACCGCCAGCGAGCAGTAGAGAGAAACCAGATAAGAGGCAATGGCATTGCGTGCAATACCCATAAAGCGCACAGACAGACCGGGGCTTTGTTGGCCAGCGAGACCCGGCTGATACAGGCCTATGACGCCCTGACGTTTTTCACCCACGCGCAACAACAGAATCTTGGTTTTACCTTCTTCGTCGATAGGCACCTTGTCCGAGGGAATCAAGGGAACGCCGCGCCAGGTAATAAATTGCGAACCGAAGAGACTGACAGTTGGTGGCGGAACACCGCGACGGGTGCACTCGCGACCAAAGGCGGCAATGGCGAGAGGATGGGCGAGGAAGAACCCCGGCTCCTTCCACACGCGCACCAGCAGTTCATCAAGGTCATCGGGTGTAGGTGCGCCTGTCAGCGTGGAAATACGCTGGGTGTCATCTACATTGGCGAGCAAACCGTATTCGCGGTTGTTGATCAGTTCGCTTTCCTGGCGCTCCTTGATGGTTTCGATGGTCAGACGCAGTTGTTCTTTAATCTGATCGTGAGGGCTGTTGTACAGGTCAGAAATACGTGTGTGAACATCAACCACACTGGTGACTGCATTGAGAAAATATTCGCGCGGCTGTTCATCGTAGTCCACAAAGGTGGGTTTGATTTCCGACTCGTCCCGCTGGGAACAGGTGACATTAACTCGGGTGGGATTTTTCACCCGGTTCAGACGAAAAATACCTGCTTCAACCGGCACCCATTGCAGCAGATGCACCAGCCAGCGAGGGGAAATCGTGGAGAGCTGGGGAACCGTCTTGGTGGCGTTGGCTAGCTGTCTTGCCGCCTTGTCGCCGAGAGCGTGTTGAAGCTCATTATCTGTAGACATGAGAGAACTCCTTTACATGAAATTATGGTGTCTATAGCCATCCCGAACACGATCAGAAAAAACCTCATTTCTAATCGCGAAAAGCGATAAGCTAAGATCACATTGATATAAGGCGGCGCTCAACCGGCTATAGCCATCAAACCGAAAATTTGTGTCTAGGAATTGGATGTGTGTTCACACCGACTGAGCAGTTGCGATACGGGAAGACCAAAGGCTCTGGCAATTTTTTCAATGGTTGCCAGAGAAGGCATGGCTTTGGCGCGCTCCACTTCTCCCACATAGGTGCGATTCAATTCGGCGCGCGCTGCCAACTGTTCCTGGGAAACACCCAGCTCTTCGCGCAGCTGTTTGACCACCAAGCCAAATTGCACGGGCAGATTACTCATCGCTGCCTCCCGCAGTAGCGAGATTGCGCAGGCTGGCCTGAGTGACGACACTGCCGGGTGGCACACTGCGTGTGAGCCAAACATTGCCGCCAATGGTTGAACCCTTGCCGATAGTGATGCGACCCAACAGAGTTGCACCTGCGTAGATAACCACTTCGTCTTCGATAATCGGGTGGCGGGGCAGACCTTTTTGCAAGCCGCCGTTGTTGTCGCTGGGGAAGGTTTTGGCCCCCAGTGTTACCGCCTGATAAAGACGCACTCGCTCACCGATAATGGCGGTTTCTCCGATAACCACACCTGTGCCGTGATCGATAAAAAATCCCTGGCCGATTTGTGCACCAGGATGAATGTCGATACCGGTTTGTGAATGTGCCAGTTCAGCAATGACTCTCGCCAGCAAAGGCACACCCAGCTCGTGCAGTCGGTGCGCCAGTCGGTGATAAATGGTGGCCAGTATGCCGGGATAGCAAAGCAGTACTTCATCCAGACTGCGCGCCGCCGGGTCGCCCTTGAATGCCGCCTGCACATCCGTATCCAGAATGCGTCTCAGAGCGGGCAGGCTGGCGGCAAATTCGCGCACCAGCGCGGTTGCCTTCTGGTTAATTTCCTGGGAAGAAACGTCAAGTCCCTGCTGACGCCCTGTGTAACGCAGTTCCAGTTGTGCCTGATATTGCAGCAGGTTGAGCGCTGAATCGAGGGTGTGGCCCACGTAATAGTCTTCACTTTCCTCGCGCAGATCCTGGGGGCCGAGACGCATGGGAAAGAGTGCACCGCAAAGCTGGGTGACTATGGAGCCAAGCACTTCCCGCGAGGGCAGTTCGCGCACGCCCGGCTCGCGGCTCCAGCCTCGACGGCTGCGCCATTCGTTGCGCGCCTGGCGCAGTTCGCTGACGATATTACTGATGTCCCAGTTAATGTCACCCACTACCGGGAGAAACTCTTTGTTAGGGTTGTTGCTCATTTTTTGTGACTTATTGGTTATGAAAAAATGATTAGTCCTGCACCCAGGGCAGTCCCTGTGCGCGCCATCCGCCAAGGGTGCCGCGCTGTTGTTTGTCATCCAGATCACCTTCAAAACCTTCCCGTACATTGAAGACATTCTTGAATCCCGCGCGGGTGGCTTCGGCGGCGGCGGCCGCTGAGCGCTTGCCGCTGCGGCACAGAAAAAGTATCACTGCATCCTTTGCGAGCTTGGATTCCAGTTCGCGCAGAAAGCGGGGGTTTTTGATCAGGGCAGGGCCGGTCTGCCAGGCAACATGCAAGGTATTGGGCGCGTGGCCGACAAACTTGCGCTCTTCGGCCGTACGCACATCCACCAGATGGGCCTGTCCACTGATAAAGAGTTTGAAGGCCTCCTGAGGCGAAACCTGGCCTGCGTAGGCAAGACCTTGTTCTTCGGCTTCGCGTTTGGCTTGCAGCAGCTCTTCGGGCAACGGACTTTGATTGTCAGTGGCTTTGGCGGAATTGCCAGTCAGGGGTACTACGGCCATAGAGCTTACCTCCGCAAAGATGTTTAAAAATCAGCACGACGGGCTGAGCAATGGATTTCAGCGCCGACTATAAAGACGGCCATGAATATTTGGAAAGAATACTTGCCTATATCCTTATAACTGGCGGCAAAGGGGGATGGGGGAGTAATAAGCTAATAAAGATAAAGTATTTTGCAGGTGTTTCCCGGCTGACTAGTCTGTGCAGCCTTGCCGTTTATTCGATCTTTTTATCATGCCTTTGACACAACTGGTTCACTACTTCAATTCCCAACTGGAACGGCAGGCCCGCCATTCCGGTGTAAGTTCGTCGATAGAAGCGGTCGATGGAAGATACCAAGCCCGTTTTGGCGATGTGATTCTGCATACTTTTTTGTCTCCGCTGCAGCGTCTTGGTTCAGATGAACTCAATGGTCATTATGCGGGTTCGCTTTTTTACTCCTCGGATGATCAGCAACTTGAAGTAGACGAAGTGTATGAAGCACTGGCCAAGCCGGAAGAGGTGATTCATCTCGATCGTCTCGCGCGTACATTGCACTCACTGAATTATTTGTACCGGCATGATGATCTGGACACGCTTTTATCCCTGTCGGTTCACCCACGGCATATTGCGAGTGTGACGGCGGATCACGGCAAGGTGTTTGAAAAAGTGCTGGCGGATTGCGGACTCGGACCGGAAAGAGTGTTATTGCGTATCCGGCTGAACAGAATGATTCCGCTTGAACGTTTCAAGCAGGCATTAGACAGCTATCGCTCCCGTGGATACCGGCTGGCTATCGATGTGGAGACCAGGGCAGATGTCTTGCGCATCGAGCAACTGGGCATGGCGCTGGACGCTATCTTTCCCGGTGCTGACTGGGTTGAAGCGGGTTATGCCTCGCCCTGGGCAGAAGCGCTGCTGGAAACCCGGCGACTGGAAATCCGGCGCTAGTTTCAAGCGCCGGATGCTTTTCTGATTAATTGCAATCAAAATCTGCCCAGATAGGGCAGTGATCCGAAGGTCTCTCCATTCCGCGAATCTCGTAGTCGATACCCGTATCCACACAGCGCTGTTGCAATGCCTCTGTGGCCAGAATCAGATCGATACGCAGACCGCGGCGCGGGTTGTCTTCAAAACCCTTGCTGCGGTAATCAAACCAGCTGTAGATGCCTGCATCTTCGGGCGTGCGTTCGCGGAAGGTATCCTTGAAGCCCCAGCCGAGCAGTTCGTTCAACCATACGCGCTCTTCCGGCAGGAAACTGCATTTGCCGGTACGCAGCCAGCGCTTGCGGTTTTCTTCGCCTATGCCTATGTCGCAATCCTGATGGGAGATATTCATATCGCCCATGAGAATGATGGGTTGCGAAGGCGTGTAGTGGTTTTGCAGAAAATTGCGCAGGTCAGCGTAGTATTTTTCCTTGGCAGGAAATTTGATCGGATGATCGCGGCTTTCGCCCTGGGGAAAATAGCCGTTCAGCACCACCAGTTCACCCAGGGGTGTTTCAAAATGGCCGCCGATAAAGCGCCGTTGCGCCTGTTCGTCGTCGCCGGGAAATCCCTTGATCACTTTCTTGAAGGGTAGTTTTGACATTATGGCCACACCGTAATGGGTTTTCTGGCCGAAAAATGCGACCTGATAACCCATGGCCTCAATATCTGCCAGAGGAAAGTCCGGGTCGTTCACCTTGGTTTCCTGCAGGCCGATAATGTCCGGTTGGTGTTTGTCCACTACAGCCTGCAACTGATGCAGGCGGGTGCGAATACTGTTGATATTGAAGGAGATAACTTTCATCGGGCTTTTCCGGAACAGATTCAGTGTCGGATTAAAAATGCAAAACCCGAACAGGGTTCGGGTTTGCGGCTTTTTCGAATAATGACGGAATCAGAAGTTGGCCACCTTGGAACCATCCTCATCGTCAACCTGGAGCTTTAGTTGATGAATGAAGTCGGCCAGTATTTGTCCCGCTTCCTGCAGCAGGGGATCATTGCTCGGGTCTATATGGGTAGCCTCGGCTCTGGCTTCTGACGCCTTTTCTTCTTCTTCATCTTTAGCGCGAATATCGGCGTAACTTTCATAGGGCGGCAAATTCTTGGCCTTGCGACGACGATTTTCCATTTCAAGCATTATGGCTTCCTGCCGCGCCTGCTCCGCCTGACGAGTGGCGAGACGCAGGGACTGGGTTTTCTGTGCCTTGATCTCTTCCATCAGGCTGGCTTGCTCTTTCAGGAAAATAAAATCCGGATCTGTTTTGACGCGCACCTGATGGCGCTCATTGATCCAGGGCAGCAGATTGGGAATATCAAAATAAACTTCGTGCGGCGCAGCGTGAATACGATCCCAGGGCAGGGCATTGCGATTGCTGCTGCTGCTTTCACCTACCTTGTCCTTGTCGATCAGACTGGGCAGTTGAATATCGGGCACTACACCCCTGTGCTGGGTGGAGTCGCCGGAGATACGGTAGAACTTGGATTCGGTAATTTTCAGTTCGCCGTGACTCAGCGGCACTATGGATTGCACAGAACCCTTGCCGAAGGATTGATCACCCACCACTATGCCGCGGCCGTAGTCCTGAATCGCGCCTGCAAAAATTTCCGAAGCTGACGCACTCAAACGGTCGATTAGCACCACCAGCGGGCCGCGATAGACCGCTGGCGAGAAGGAGCGATAGTTGCGCGATACGCTGGCATTGGCCTGCTTGATCTGCACCACCGGGCCCGGATCGACAAACAGATCGGTAAGGCTGGCTGCTTCCTGCAGCGAACCGCCACCGTTAGAGCGCAGATCGATGACAATACCGTCTACCTGCTCTGCTTCCAGTTCAGTCAGCAGCTTGTAAACATCGCGTGTGGTGCTCTTGTAGTTGGGATCGCGTTTGCGATAGCCCTCAAAGTCCATATAGAAAGTGGGAATGTTGATAATGCCTACCTTGTAAACATCTTCGCCATCACTGACGTTGAACAGGTGTTTTTTGGCTGCCTGTTCTTCCAGTTTCACCTTGTCGCGCTTGATGCTGATGATCTTGCTGGTGTCGCTGTTGGCGGGCAGGACTTCGAGGCGCACAATGGTGTCTTTCTTGCCGCGAATTTTTTCCACCACTTCATCCAGACGCCAGCCCACCACATCTACCATTTCGCCGTCGACACCCTGGCCAATGGCAACGATGCGGTCGGTGGGTTTGAGTTCACCCTGTTTGTCGGCGGGGCCGGCGGGCACCAGACGCATCACCTTGGTGTAATCGTCCTCGCTCTGCAGCACAGCACCTATGCCCTCCAGCGACAGGGACATATTGATATTGAAATTTTCCGCTGTACGCGGCGACAGATAATTGGTGTGTGGATCATAAAGAGTGGTCAGCGCATTGATCACTGTGCTGAAGACATCTTCATTTTCCTGCTTGAACATGCGCCGCAGCTGGTTGTTGTAGCGCTTGTAGAGAGTGGTGCGCGCCTCTTCTTCGGATTTTCCGGTCAGTTTCAGGCTGAGCATGCCGGCCTTGATGCGTTTTTGCCAAAGTGCGTCAGCCGCAGCCTCGGTTTCCGGCCATTCGGCTTCTTCCCAGTCGGTGGGGATGGTTTCCTCCACGTCAAAGTCGTAGACATACTCTGTGTCTTCCAGCTGGGCGACCACTTTTTGCAGACGGGTAATCACCCGCTCGTTGTAGCGGTTGTAGATGGCAAAGCTGCGATTGAGCTTGCCCTTTTTCAGGTCGTCGTCGAATTTGTCGCGGTGTTTTTCGAATTCCGCGATATCGCTTTTTACAAAGTAATTCTTGGTCGGATCGAGAATACGCAGGTAGTTCTCGAGAAAGCGCTGTGAAAGGTCGTCATTGATGTCCTGGCGGCGGAAATGGCGATCCAGGGTTTGAACGACTTCCTGAGTCGTTTTTTCGTGGATCGGCAGGGGTTTGAAGCTCTGGATTGTTTCCCCATGGACACTCAGCGCCAGGGTCAGTACCAGGCTGAGGGCAATGGTCGCAATTTTCACAAAACGCATATCGGGGGTCTCTTGGTCAGTCGCCTTACTGCTGACGACCGTAACAGGTGCGGTTAAAGCAGTTGAGTGGCCGGTAACTATATCTCAGATGGTCTTTGACAGGCCAGCCTGTGGGGCCCGGGCGGCCGGTCGCAGGTGGCTTTCTCGGCCTCTGACCTGTCTCGAGTCATTAAATTCGACGGATCCTGGATCGCCTTGGCTAATTCGAGCAGAAAGGGCGTTAAGTAGTGCAAAGAAATGCTGAGCTAGGAAAGTCCGATTGATAGTGAACGATCGTTCATTTTTACTGGCAACCTGTGTTTTAATGCCCGCCCTCTTTTTTAGGTCAGTTTATGGAGTTACCTATGTCCTACCCCCGTCCTGCCAGTCTTTCTCTTCTTCTGGCACTTTCCGCCACCCTCTTTATCGCTGGATGCGGCTCCAAGGCGCCGACCAACGCTATGGCGTCCCAGGAGCCGGAAGTGGGTGTGATTACCCTCAGTACGCAGGATGTGCCCTTGGTCTCCTCGCTGCCGGGCCGTACCAGTGCTTATCGCATAGCGGAAGTCAGACCCCAGGTGACCGGTATTATCCAGGCGCGGATGTTCGAGGAAGGGGCCGAGATTGCCCAGGGCAGCCAGCTGTACCAGATAGATGATGCTTCCTATAAGGCGGCCCATCAGGCGGCTCAGGCCGAACTGGCCAGAGCCAAGGCCAATCTGGTGGGTGTGAGCGCGCGTGAATCCCGTTTGCGCGAGCTGCTCAAGACCAACGCCGTCAGCCAGCAGGACTACGACGACATGCGCGCGAATCTGGGGCAGGCAGAGGCGGCAGTAAAAGCGGCTGAAGCCCAGGTGGAAGCGGCTCGCGTCAATCTCAAGTACACCAGGGTTCTGGCGCCCATCAGCGGGGTGATCGGCAAGTCATCGGTTACCGAGGGTGCTCTGGTCACCAGCGGCCAATCACAGGTTCTGGCCACCATTCAACAGCTGGACCCCATCTATGTGGACATTTCCCAGTCGGCGGAAGATCTGTTGCGTCTGCGGCGGCAGATGCGTGCTGGCGATGTCGCTCATGCCGAAGAGGCTAGCGTACGTGTGAAGCTGGAAGACGGTACCAACTATGAACATCCGGGCAAATTGCAGTTTGCCGAGGTGGGCGTGAGCGAAACCACAGGTACTGTTTCCCTGCGCGCCATAGTTCCCAACCCGGACGGGTTGCTATTGCCCGGCCTGTTTGTGCGCGCTGAGCTGGAAGAGGGTATTCGCAGTCAGGCAGTGCTGGTGTCTCAGCGCGGTGTGACCCACGACCGCCAGGGCAATGCCAGCGCGCTGCTTGTGAATGCCGAAGGTCTGGTGGAAGTGCGTCCGATCAAGATCTCCCGCGCCGTGGGCGACCAGTGGCTGGTTGAGGAGGGCCTGGCAGAAGGTGATCAGGTTATTGTTGAGGGCCTGCAGCGCATTCGTCCTGGTATGAAGGTGCGCGCGGTGCCTGCGCAGATTGCCAACTCGGCTGAGCGGGGTTAAGGCGCATGGCTCGTTTCTTTATTGACCGCCCGGTTTTCGCCTGGGTTATTTCCATCATCATCATGCTCGCGGGTGTGCTGTCCATTAAACAGCTGCCTGTGGCTCAGTATCCCGATGTGGCGCCGCCCTCGGTGAGCATTAACGCCAACTATCCCGGTGCTTCCGCCCAGACATTGCAGGACTCGGTAATTCAGATTATCGAGCAGGGACTTACTGGTATCGACAATGTGCAATATATGTCATCCACCAGTGAATCCAGTGGTGCAGGTTCTGTGACGCTGACATTCCTTGCCGGTACCGACCCGGACACTGCCCAGGTGCAGGTGCAAAACAAATTGCAAACCGTTATGCCACTGTTGCCGCAGGAAGTGCAGCAGCAGGGTGTACGCGTATCCAAATCCTCCGCCGGCTTTTTGATGGTGGTGGGTTTTGTGTCCGCTGACGGACGCATGGATAAATACGATATCGCCGACTTTGTGGCCGCCAACGTACAGGACCCTCTCAGCCGTGTTAACGGTGTAGGCCAGGTAACGCTCTTCGGTTCCCAGTACGCCATGCGTGTGTGGCTGGATGCGGACAAGATGGCAGCTTACAAGCTGACAACCCAAGATGTGGTCAATGCGATTCGCGCGCAAAATGCACAGATTGCCGCGGGTGAATTGGGCGGTACGCCGTCTGTTGAAAATCAGGCGATCAACGCCAGCATCGTGGTGCAAACCCGTCTGTCCACGCCGGAAGAATTCCGCAACATTTTGCTGCGCGTCAATCCGGATGCTTCTTCCATTCGCCTGGGTGATATTGCTCGCGTCGAATTGGGTGGCCAGAACTATCAGTTCGAAACCGAATACAACAATCGTCCCGCATCGGGTATGGCGATTTCTCTGGCGTCAGGTGCCAACGCCCTGGAGACGGCAGATGCTGTACGCAAACGCATCGACGAATTGCAGCCCTATTTCCCCGAAGGTCTGGAAGTGGTTTATCCCTATGACACCACGCCTTTTGTGAAACTCTCTATTGATGCCGTGGTACATACACTGATCGAAGCCATCATTCTGGTGTTCGCGGTTATGTATCTCTTCCTGCAGAACATTCGCGCAACCCTGATTCCCACCATCGCTGTGCCGGTGGTGTTGCTGGGTACCTTTGCTGTGCTTGCTGCTTTTGGTTATTCGATCAACACACTCACCATGTTTGCCATGGTGCTGGCCATCGGTCTGTTGGTGGACGACGCCATTGTGGTGGTGGAAAACGTGGAGCGGGTGATGGCGGAAGAGGGGCTTTCGCCGCGCGAAGCGACGCGCAAATCCATGGGACAAATCACCGGCGCGTTGATCGGTATTGCGTTGGTACTGTCAGCGGTATTTGTGCCTATGGCTTTCTTCGGTGGCTCCACTGGTGTGATTTATCGCCAGTTCTCCATTACCATTGTGTCCGCCATGCTGCTGTCAGTGCTGGTGGCTTTGACGCTGACACCTGCGCTCTGCGCCAGCATGCTCAAACCTGCCGATCACAATCATTACCACAAGCGCGGTTTCTTCGGTTGGTTCAACCGCAATTTCAACCGTGCTACCCAGTCCTATCAGAAGAGTGTGGGCGGTATGGTGGCGCGCACCGGGCGCTACATGGTGGTTTATGGATTGATTGTGTTGTTGCTCGGATTTTTGTTCACCCGCTTGCCTTCGTCATTTTTGCCTGACGAAGACCAGGGTATTCTGTTTACTCAGATGACTCTGCCGGTGGGTGCCACCAAAGAGCGTTCCATTAGCGTGATGGATCAGATTGAACGCCACTATCTGGAAAATGAAGCTGACAATGTGAGATCTGTATTCTCTGTGATCGGTTTCAGTTTCAGCGGTCGCGGCCAGAACAACGGTATGGCGTTTATCGGATTGCGCGACTGGAGTGAGCGCAAGTCTGATGCTCAGCACGTGCAATCCATTGCCGCACGGGCGATGGGGGCCTTTGCACAAATCAAGGATGCCATTGTGGTTCCGTTTGTGCCGCCCGCCATTACCCAGCTGGGTACTTCATCCGGTTTCAACCTGCAACTGCAGGATTTGGGTGGACTGGGTCACGAAGCATTGATGGATGCGCGCAATCAGTTCCTGGCTTTGGCCGCACAGGACCCGCGCCTGGTGGGTGTAAGACCCAACGGTCAGGAAGATAACCCGCAATACAAACTGGATGTGGATCAGGAAAAACTGGCCGCGCTGGGTGTCAGTCTGTCGGATGTGAACAGTATTTTTGGCACTGTCTGGGCTTCATCCTATGTGAACGACTTTATCGATCGCGGGCGAGTGAAACGCGTCTACGTTCAGGGCGATGCGCCTTTCCGCATGCTGCCGGAAGATGTGGGCCGCTGGTACGCGCGCAACGACAAGGGCGAAATGGTGCCTTTCTCTGCCTTTACCAGTGGTCGTTGGATTTACGGCTCACCGCGCCTTGAGCGTTACAACGGTGTGCCAGCCATCAACCTTCTGGGGCAGGGCGCTCCCGGTGTGAGCTCGGGTGATGCCATGCTGGCGGTGGAAGAAATTGTTGCCAAGCTGCCGCCGGGAATAGGTTATGAATGGTCTGGCATGTCGCTGCAGGAGCGTGAGTCGGGCGACCAGGCGCCATTGCTCTACGCCTTGTCGATTCTGGTGGTGTTCCTGTGTCTGGCAGCGCTTTATGAAAGCTGGTCCGTGCCTATTTCGGTGATGCTGGTTGTACCTCTGGGAGTTATAGGTGCGGTGATCTTCGCCATGATGCGCGGCCTGTCCAACGACGTTTACTTCCAGGTGGGTCTGTTGACCACCATAGGCCTGGCATCGAAGAACGCCATTCTGATCGTGGAATTTGCCAAGACGCTTTACGAAGAGGGCATGGAACTGATTACCGCCACTCTGGAAGCCGTGCGCATGCGTTTGCGTCCCATCATCATGACTTCCATGGCGTTTATGCTGGGTGTGACACCGCTGGTTATTGCCAATGGCGCAGGTTCCGGCTCGCAAAACGCCATTGGTACAGGTGTGTTTGGCGGCATGCTCTCGGGCACTCTGCTGGCGATCTTCTTTGTGCCGGTGTTTTTTGTGGTGGTATTCAGGCTGTCGCTGAAGCTGGGCTTTGTGTCCAGACCTTCCGCCAGCACCGCATCAGAGTCAGCTCAGGCAGACACGCCGGCGGGTCATTGAGTCATGGCCACTGACAAACGTCAGGCATTGCTTGCCGCTACTCGCTATTTGCTGGCCCACAGGGGCATTCACGGATTTACCATCCGGCAGGTGGCGGAGCAGGCGGGCGTGGCCACAGGCACGCTCTATCTCTACTTCAAGGATCGCGAACAGCTGATCCTTGAAGTACAGCGCTATGTTTGCCAGCAGGTTGCGGAGCGGCTGTTTGTCGCCCACGAACCGCAACGGCCGCTTTACGAGCAGTACTGTCAGTTCAGCCTCAGCCTCTGGCAGCTCTACCGCTCAGAGCCGGAAATACTGCTGTGCAAAAACCAGTTTGATCATCTGCCACCGGAGGTAATGCAGCGCCAGTACGCAGATCTGCGGCAGGTTATGCGGCCTCTGGTGGACTTTTTTCATCAGGGGCGGGATCAGGGTGAGCTCAAGGATTTGCCGGACGAGGCACTCTTTGCCCTGGCTTTTGACCATTACGCCACTCTGGCGCTGAAAGACATGATGGGACTGGTACAGGTGGATCCCACTCTGCTGGCCAAGGTCATAGAGGCCGGCTGGGGCTCCCTCAGGCGCTGACCTTTTGTCCACGATTGGCCTGCGCAGCTGGTAAATGTGCTATGCTGCGCGGCTTTTTATACCCCCCCTCTGTTTTCTAGCCTAGTGGTGTTTTTGCGAGAGTTTTATGGCCGTCAAACCCGTTTACAAAGTGATTTTCCTCAACCAGGGACAAGTCTACGAGATCTTTGCCTGCGCTATTTACCAGAGCGAGATGTACGGCTTTATCGAGGTTGAGGAATTTGTCTTTGGCGAGCGCAGCCAGCTGCTGGTGGACCCGGCGGAAGAGCGGTTGAAAAACGAATTCGCGGGAGTAAAGCGTTCCTACATCCCGCTGCATTCGATAGTGCGCATTGACGAAGTGGAAAAGGAAGGCCCGGCCAAGATCAGTGAATTCAAGGGCGACAAAATTGCGCAGTTTCCGTTTGGTGGGCCGGTGCCTAGGCCGGGTGGGGCGGAGTAGATCATTCTGCTGCGGTAGGAATCGCTAGACCCAAACAACAATATCGCCTAGCGTGCCACGTGCGTATCGTGGGCCACGCCTATCCGCTTTTCGTTCGAGGTGTCTATGGGCACCAACCTGGCCGCCGGCCGGCCATTTCGCGCCAGAATAATCTCTCGCTCCCGACCGGTTTCTATGGCGTCTACCAGGCGTGATAGTGACGATTTGGCCTCCAGCATAACTATGTGCATGGCGATCAGGTGGATGAGCCCTGGGTGCAGTACGCTGGTGCCAGCCTGGCGTCTTCAGCCCGTTCCTATTTGCATGCGGATCATCAGGGGAGCATTATCGCGCACAGCAACAGTGAGGGTGGCGGTGCTGCGGTATTGGCTTATGACGCCTATGGTATTCCTGCGGAGGGGAACATCGGCCGCTTTGGCTACACCGGGCAGATCTGGCTCAAGGAGCTGGGGCTGTTTCATTACAAGGCGAGAGTCTATTCGCCTAAGCTAGGCCGGTTTTTGCAAACCGATCCGATCTTCTACGCAGATCAGATGAATATGTATGCATACGCGTACAACGATCCGATGAATGTTAAAGATCCATCGGGAATGTGCCCGCCTTGTGCAGCGGCAGCGGCAGCGGCAGCGGCTGCGCGAGCTTTTGCCACTGATGTTGCAATAGAGTTGGGAATACAACTTGTCACGGGTCAGGATCTTGATGTTAAAACCGCAGCACGGAGTGCTGCCGAGGGCATAGTTAATCCGGGTAAGAAGTTTGATCGGATTCTTGATGCTGTTAAGACTGATCCCTACCACCAAAAGTGGAGAGCCTGTAAATAATTCTGTGTAAACGCCCAAGGCGAGGGGGCTGGCTAGAAATAGTCGAGGATTTCTATAGCGCTACGGCAAATCCTCCGGCGCAAAATCGCGCCGTTTGTGGATCACGGCGAGCACATAACACTGCTCATTTTTAACTTCGTACATAATCCGGTAGGAATAAATGTGCAGCTCCTGAATCTCCGGCTTGCCGACTTCGCGCACCATCTTGCCCACGTTGGGAAGCCGGTTCAGTATGTCGGTTTTCTCCCGAATTTCCTGGGCCACTTTCTTGGCATAGTGCTTGGAATCTTCGGCAATAAAATCATGGATATGCTTTAAGTCCGCTCTGGCGGGCTTTGTCCAAATTACCATGAATCAATATCCCGCTCTAACTCCTCGCTGGTCAGGGTGTCGCCACGCTCCACTGCTTCCTGCCCCTTGCGCACCTTATCGAGCACATACAGCCGGTACATAATCTCTTCCATGTCGGCATTCTCGGGAACCTGGTTAATCGTGTTTAACGCATCTTGTTTAGCGGCTTGCATAGGGTTGCCTCTCAAAGGTTAGGCGCTGGCAGCGTCGTCAAGGGTTGCAGGACAGATTGCATTTGCTGTTTGGCAATCATTTTCATGCGTTGATGACCAACTGGTGGCGTTCACGATCAGCAGCATAAGCAAGGCATGCGCGGATGTCTTGAATGCTAAGGTAGTCAAAATCTTCAACAATCTGTTCTGGCGTCATTCCAGCCGCTAAATAATCCAGGACATCATAGACGGTGATGCGCAGACCGCGAATGCAAGGTTTGCCTCCGCGTTTACCCGGTTCAAGGGTGATTATGTCGTGATAGTTCATGAGAGATACTCACTGGGTATTCCGAGCCGATTGTGGCACGGCTCTGATTCGGGGGCAATCGGAGGTTATTTGCCTCGGTTTGCTTTAGGTCGTTCAAAACTCCGTATCAGCCAACCAACCACAAACTGCTATCCTTGGTTATCTCCCCCTACCAAGCATCCAACCAAAGAAGGTCCTGCAAAAATCAGTGAATTCAAGGGCGACAAAATTGCGCAGTTTCCGTTTGGTGGGCCGGTGCCGAGGCCGGGTGGGGCGGAATAGTTTGTTGCCGTTAGTGGAATTGCTACACCCAAACAACAATATCGCCATAGCGCGCCACTTGCGTATCGTGTGTCAGCAGCCGCATGGGTTCTGACAGCGCTTGAGCCACCAACAGACGATCGAATGGATCTGTGTGATGGGGGGGTAACTGACCTACGGCAGCTGCGTGTTCTGGCTCCACCGCTAGAAAGTGGTAGCCGGCTTCCCGGAAATAACCTAACGCTTCTTCGCCTGAAACAGGCATGCCACCACGGCTCAACGAATGCTTGATCGCGATTTCCCAAACGCTCGCGGCGCTCACCCAAACGGAGTTGCGGGGTGCGGTGATCAACTCCCGTGCCTTGGCAGGCAGCTTGGGACTATCCGTAATCGCCCACAACGCGATATGAGTATCCAGCAGCAGGTTCATGATGGAGTCTCACTGTTAAACAGTCGTGCCACTTCGTCATTGTGAGCGTCAATGTCGTCTGGCACTTCGAAAGCTCCCTTGGCTACACCTATCCGTATCCCGCTAGGGAGGGTGTCTATAGGCACCAATCTGGCTGCCGGGCGGCCATTGCGAGCCAGAATGATCTCGCGTTCTCGACCGGTTTCTATGGCGTCTACCAAACGGGACAGCGAGGATTTGGCCTCTAACATATTCACAATTTCCATGGTGTCCTCCAAGCAAATAGTTAAGTTAGTCTGGTCTGGCTAATCTAACCTAGTCCATGTGTTGCCGTAAAGCGGCAAGGGGGAACAGTTTTTAGGTATTCGAAAAGCGCGATGGTCAGATAGATGAACTCCGCCAGTCTGGGCTCGACACTTTTCTTTTTGAGGATCACCTCGGCTCGGTAGATGTGATTACCAACAGCATCGGCCGGGTTACCCACAGCATGGGCTTTGACGCCTGGGGTGCGCGGCGCAATGGGGAATCCAACAACCTGAGCGATTGGGGCGCACTGACTGATTCTGCGCGCCTTAGCGCGATCACCGGCTCGTTGATGCTGGCGGGATTCAGCCAGCCGGTCACCACGCGAGGTTACACCGGCCACGAAATGGTGGATGATATGGGCATCATCCACATGAACGGGC
>ENA-UOVV01000745-UOVV01000745.1-compost-metagenome-genome-assembly--contig:-NODE-745-length-32596-cov-13.814419_pt1 | contig 32596 bp, 31 predicted proteins | sample MGYA00238155_ERZ761577 | MGnify/ENA primary metagenome ERZ761577 (study PRJEB28898, sample SAMN06268775) | compost metagenome | isolation source: Emeryville, CA | place: USA:Emeryville, CA | collected... | reverse complement strand
GGCTTCACGATCTACCGCAAGACCAACCCGTGGGCCGCGGACCTGCAGATCGCCCCGAAGTCCGTGGTACGGGACATGATCGAGAAGGCCATGACCTTTGCCGAGTTCGTCTCGACCTACCAGCTCGCGCGCTCCGAGGGCGTGCTCCTGCGCTACCTCGCGGACGCCTACCGGACGCTGCGCCAGACGGTCTCGGTCGAGCGCCGCAACGAGGAGCTCGAGGAGTACATCGCGTGGCTCGGCGCCGTGGTGCGCGGCACCGACTCGAGCCTCCTCGACGAGTGGGAGCGCCTCGCCGACCCGCTCGCGGTCAAGGACTCCGCCGACGACGGCGCCCCGCGGCCCCCTGGCTCCGATCGCTTCACCGCGGACGTGCGGGCCCTCCGGGTGCTCGTGCGCAACGCGATGTTCCGCCGGGTCGAGCTCGTGGACCGCGAAGCCTGGGACGGGCTCGCAGCGCTCGGGGACCTCGACGAGGACGGCGCTCCGTGGACGGCGGATCGCTGGCGCTCGGCGCTCGACGCCTACTTCGACGAGCACGCGACGCTCGGGACCGGGCCGGAGGCGCGCTCGCCCGAGCTGTTCCGGGTGACCGAGGTGCCCGGACCGCGCGGACCCGTCGCATGGCAGGTGCGCCAGGTGCTCGACGACCCCGCAGGCCACCACGACTGGTTCATCGACGCGCGCGTAGACCTCGCGGCGAGCGACGAGGCTGGCGAGCTCGTGCTGCGCGTGACGGACGCCGGGCAACTCTGAGCGGATCGGCCCGCGAGCTCGTGCTGCGCGTGACGGTGGCGGGACGGCTCTGACCGGGCGGACCCGCGATCGCCTCAGCTCGCGCGGAGCGTGAGGATCTCGGCGCCGTCCTCGGTGATCGCGACGGTGTGCTCGCTGTGCGCCGTGAGGCAGCCGGTCGCCGAGCGGAGGGTCCAGCCGTCCTCGTCGATCGTAAGCTCGTCCGTGTCGACCATGACCCAGGGCTCGATCGCGAGGAGCAGGCCTGGGCGGAGCTTGTAGCCCCGGCCCGCGCGCCCGTCGTTGGAGATGTGCGGGTCCTGGTGCATCGTCGAGCCGACGCCATGCCCACCGAACTGCGTGTTCACGGGGAAGCCCGCGCCGCGCATCACGCTGCCGATGGCCGCAGAGATGTCGCCGACCTTGGCGCCCGGCCCTGCGACCGCGATGCCGGCGGCGAGCGCGCGCTCGGTGACCTCGATGAGCTCCTGCGCCTGCTTGCCCTCCGCTCCGGGGCGCGGCTTGCCGACCACCACGGAGATGGCCGAGTCGGTCACCACGCCGTCGAGGGAGACGGCGAGGTCGAGGGAGAGCAGGTCGCCGTCGGCGAGCACCTGGTCGCGGGGGCGGCCGTGCAGCACGGCGTCGTTGACGGAGGTGCAGATGTAGTGGCCGAAGGGGCCGCGGCCGAAGGATGGCGCGTAGTCCACGTAGCAGGAGACGGCGCCGGCGGCCTCGATCATCTCGCGCGCCCACGCGTCGATCTCGAGCAGGTTGGTGCCCGGCCTGGCGCGCTCGGCGCAGGTGTGCAGGATCTCGGCGACGAGGGCGCCCGTGCGGCGACCGCGTTCGACCTGCTGCGGCGTGAGGATCTCGATCATGCGGGGTTCTCCCGGGGGTTCGGCGACCGCCCATCGTATCCGCGGTGCCTGAGTAGAGTGCGGGCGTGGCGAAGCGAGCACCGAGTGGGACCCCTGCGCTCGTCGCCCTCGCGGCGGCGGGGGTCGAGCACACGGCGCACCCCTACGAGCACGACCCCTCCTCGACACTGGGCTACGGGCTCGAGGCGGCCCACGCGCTGGGCGTCGAGCCCGAGCGGGTGTTCAAGACCCTCATGGCCGTCGTCGACGGCGAGCTCACCGTGGCGATCGTCCCGGTGACCTGCACGCTCGACCTCAAGGCCCTCGCGGCAGCCTGCGGCAAGAAGAAGGCCGCGATGGCCGAGGTCGCAGTGGCCGAGCGCGCCACGGGCTACGTCGCGGGCGGCATCTCCCCGCTCGGGCAGCGCAACCCGCACCCCACGGTGATCGACGAGTCGGCCGAGCTCTTCGAGACGGTCCTCGTCTCGGGCGGTCGCCGCGGGCTCGACGTCGAGCTCGCCCCCGCAGACCTCGTGCGCCTCACGAGCGCGACGGTCGCTGACATCGCCCGCGACTAGACCTCGCGCTAGGTGCTTCCCCCCGGCCCTGCGCGCCGGGCCGCGCCGCTTCGTCCTGCCCCGCGTAGTTCGCCCGTCTCAACGCCGTGACCGGCGTCACTAAGCGGACCAGAGTGCCCGTATCCTCGCGCGACCTGCCCTTTCACGTGAGGAACCTGAATGTCTTCCGACGCCGCTCCTGTCTCCGAGGCCGGCACCTCCGCCGAGGCCCCCGCCACCCTCTTCGGCGTCAACCTCGCCGTCCTCGTCGCGATCATCCTCGGTCTCGTCTCGACGGCCACCGCCTGGGTCTCCTTCCAGGCCTCGCTCTACGACTCGAGCATGGCCGGCGCCTACCAGAAGGCCTCCGACCTCTCGACCGAGGCCGAGTCGCTCTACCTCGAGGGCAACCAGCAGTTCATCCTCGACACCCAGGTGTGGAACCGCCTGAGCGAGCTCGCCGTCGTCGCCGCGAGCGAGGATCCCGACGCCGCGGCCGACGCCCAGGCCACCTACGACACGCTCATGTTCCAGTCGGTGAGCGAGGGCCTCGCCGCCGCCATCGAGTGGGCCGAGGCCGAGAACCAGGCCGACCCCACCACATGGACGAGCCCGCTCGACAACGAGGAGTACCTCAACTCGCTCTTCTCCGAGTACGAGCAGGTCAAGGCCGAGTCCGTCGAGGTGCGCGCCGAGGGCGACAAGGCGAACAACCTCTCCGACAAGCTCGGCCTCTACACCGTGCTGCTGTCGATCTCGCTGTTCCTGCTCGGTATCGCCGCGGCCGTCTCGCAGCGCACCGTGACGCTCATGCTCTCGATCACGGGAACGGTCGTGTTCCTCGTGGGCCTCGTGCTGGCCCTGCAGATCCCGGTCATGTCGCTCTGACCGAACGGAGGAACGGCCCGCTGCAACGGCGCAGCGGGCCGTTCTTGCGTCCAGGCCCGCAAGGTCAGGCCAGGCTGGTCACCAGGGCTGGTAGTAGCTCAGGACGTCGGCCGTCTGCGGCGGGAAGAGCGCCTCGAAGAGCTCCTCGTCGGGACCGAGGTAGACGTCGGGCCGACGGCGAGCCAGTCCGTTCATCCCCAGCGGGCCGAAGAGCAGCGGGCCCAGCTGGTCGGGGGCCACGCCTGCGCCACCCACCGAGGCGGGCCAGGGCAGCCGGCCACCCGTCTGGGCCGGGCCGAGCGACCCGTCGTCGGCCACCGGGATGCGTACGTGCGAACCGAAGCTCGAGATGACGATCTCCTTGCCTGCGCGGTCGATGCCGGCCGCCGCGAGGCGACGCTCGAGCTCGGGTCGCAGCGCGTCGAGCAGTGGCGCGAGGGCGGGGATGCGCACGTAGTACTGCTCGGAGTACTCGCTCGCGGGGCCGAGTCGCGGCTCCCAGACCTTGCCCGGGATCGTGAGCGCGCGGTGCACCACGGAGAGCTTCTCGCCAGCGCTCGACCAGACGATGGCGCGCAGCAGCGCCTCGGCGGCCTCCTCGTCGACGGCGAGGGCCTCGGTGACCACCACCGAGTCCTCCGAGGCCATCGACCGACAGCTGCCCACGATCTCCTCGCCACGAACGAGCTCGCGGAAGGTGCCCGCGGGACTCTCGGCCAACCAGCGCCAGCGCGCAGCCGGGTGCGGGACAGCAATGTCGTAGGGCGCTTGCGCTACCTCTTGCATGGCCATGAGCTCAGCGACGTCGCCCTCCTCGAAGGAGGCGAAGGAGTACGGGCTGTCCCCGTCCGGGCCCAGGTCGAGCTTCTCGGGGAGGTCCACCACCTCGCGCGCGGGCGGGATGTCGATGGCGTACTCGTAGCCGAAGAGTCGGTAGAAGTACGGGATCCCGATCATCACCTGGACCAGGTGCCCGAGCGAGGCCGAGCGCTCGTGAGCCCAGCCCATGAGCGCGCGCGAGAGCCCGCGCCCCTCGTAGTCCTCGTGGGTCGCGACGAGCTCGACCTGACCGGCAGGTACGGTCACGGTCCCGATGCGCACGGTCTCGTCCAGGTGCGTGGCCGTCGCGACGACCTTCTCGCCGTCGACCACCACCGCGCAGCTCTCCCAGCCGGCGGCCGGGTCCTCGACCACGAGCTTGTGGTCCCAGGAGTCCACCTCGTCTCCCCTGTCGCGGAGGAGCTGGCCGATCTGCTCGAGGTCGGAGGGACGCGCGGTGCGCAGGACGAGTCCGTCAGGGAGAGCGCTCATGTCTCGAGCATTCCCGTCCTCGCCCCCGAGCGTCGAGGGCTTAAGGTCACCAGCGCGCGAAGACGGCGTCGCTCGGCACGATCTGCTTGCCGAGGGGCGCGAGAGTCACGGGGATGATCTTGATGTTGGCGATCGCGAGCGGGATCCCCACGATGGTCACCGCGAGCGCGACCGCAGTGGTGATGTGCCCGATGACGAGCCAGATTCCCGCGAAGATGATCCACACGACGTTCCCGAGGGCCGAGCCGAGCCCCGAGGTCGGCTTGTCCACCACGGTGCGACCGAAGGGCCACAGCACGTAGTTGGCGATGCGGAAGGACGCGACTCCCCAGGGGATCGTCACGATCAGCACGCAGCAGATCAGGCCCGCCGCGAGGTAGCCGAGCGCGAGCGGGATGCCGGCGAGCACGAGCCACACGACGTTGAGGATCACGTTCAGGACGCTCTTCATGGCCCCATCCTCCCTGCTACGCGCCGCGACGCACCACCGGGTGGGCCGGGTCGGTGTTGTCGACCAGGATGTCCGCGTGCTCGGCGGGCGCGTGCTCGGCCAGGTAGAGGTGCTGCCCGCCGAGGTATCTCGCGTTCTCCGGGTGCTCGGGGTCGGGTGGGCAGCCGTCGCGCACGGCCATGCGCGCGTAGGTCTCCGAGAAGGGCACCTCGAGGAAGACGACGAGGTCCCACGCGTCGGTGACCGTCCGCAGGAAGATGCCGTCGACGACGACGACGGCGCCCGCGACCTCGATCTCCTCCGCCTCGACCGGAGAGTCTGTCCGGTGGTCGAAGACGGCGGGGCGCACGCGCATGGTGCCGCCCGGCCGGGTGGGCTCGACGACCACCTCCCGGAAGGACTCCACGTCGAAGGAGTCGCGGTAGAAGCCCTCGGGCGAGGTGCGCCCGAGCCGGTAGCGCTCGGCGCGCGGGCGATGGAAGCTGTCGATCGAGATGCGCACGGCCCGCTGGGCGGAGCGCTCGAGGTGCTCGACGAGCGCCTGGGCGAAGGTCGTCTTCCCGGACCCGTCCACGCCGTCGACGGCGACCAGCAGGGCCCTGCCGGGCAGCACGGGGCCGATGCGCCGGGCGATCTGGGCCAGCACCGTCTCTCGAGCGTCCATCGAGGCAGTGTGCCATCGCTAAGGTGACGCCATGAGCTCTGCCGAGATCGCCGCCGCGCGCGAGCGACTCACCGTCGTTGCCGAACGCATCGAGCGCGCGAGCAGGGCCGCAGGCCGCGAGCCGGGCAGCGTGCGCCTGCTCGTGGCGAGCAAGACGCAGCCCGCCGATCGCGTCCGCGCGCTACTCGAGGCGGCCCGCTCGCTCGATCTCCCGGTGCTCCTCGGGGAGAACCGGGTGCAAGAGCTCGTCGAGAAGGGTCCGGCTCTCGCGGACCTCGCGCCCGAGTGGCACGTGATCGGCCCGCTGCAGTCCAACAAGGTCAACCACGCCCTGCGCTGGGCCGCTGCGATCGAGTCGGTCTCCTCGTTCGAGCTCGCTGAGCGCCTCGCGCGCAAGGGGCTCGAGCGCGAACGGGCTATCGAGGTCTTCGTCCAGGTGAACGTCTCAGGGGAGCCCACCAAGTCGGGCGTCGCCCCTGACTCGGCCGTGGAGCTCGCCCTCGCGGTCGCGCAGCTCGAGGGGACGCGACTGCGTGGCTTCATGACGATCGGTGCGAACACCTCTGACCTGGACGTCGTGCGCGCGGGCTTCGCGCGACTGCGCGTGGCTCGGGACGAGGTTCTCGCGAGCGGCGCGCCCAGGACCGAGCACGCGACCGAGCTCTCGATGGGCATGAGTGGTGACCTCGAGGCGGCGATCGCCGAGGGCGCGACGATCGTGCGCGTCGGCACGGCCCTCTTCGGCCCGCGCGCCTGAGCCCGCCTCACGGGCCCGCTCTCACCGTCGGGCTCGGCTCCACGCGCGTCCACATGCCGTTCCGCTCGTCGCACCTTCGTGTCAAGGTCGCTTGACAAGCCCTCACCATGTCAAGCATCCTTGTCATGTCAAACACGCTTGACACCCAAGGAGACCGATGAATAACGAGATCCGCCGCCTGCGCGAGGAGCAGGGCCTGTCCCAGGCTGCGCTCGGCGCAGCGCTCGGGGTCTCCCGGCAGACCGTCAACTCCCTCGAGTCCGGCCGCTACGACCCCTCGCTCCCCCTGGCCTTCGCCATCGCCCGCCACTTCCAGCTCCCGATCGAGGAGATCTTCCATGACGAATGACAGCACCGCCTCGACCCGCGCCACCGTCACCGGCGCCGCCATCGGCCTGAGCACCGGACTCGTCGCCCTCGTGACCGGCGCCCTCGTGCTCCGCGCCTACGGCCCCGGCAACATGTGGGCCGGCTACGTCACCGGCGCGAGCCTCGTGCTCCTAGCCGCAGGCATCGCCTTCTGGCGCACCTGGCGCCGCCCGGCCTCCACCACCACGGCCGAGCGCGCCTTCACCCCTGCCGCCGACGAGCGCGACCGGCGCGTGCTCTCGAGCGCCTCTGCGACCCTCGGCGGTTTCAGCCTCCCGCTCACGGGCGTCGCGACGGTCGTCATCGCCGTGGGCGCGGACCCGGCACCGGTGCTCGGCATCCTGCTGTGGGTGCTGCTCGCGGTGTTCGTCATCGCCTTCGTGCGCGCCAACCGCTCCATGTGAGGAGCAGCTGCAAGCACCACGGCGGGTCGTCCAGGACAGCCCCTGCGCGGCCCGCCGTCGTCGTCCCCGCACCTTCGCCCGCGCTCAGGGCACGCGCGCGGTCCACTCCGGGGTGCCGAACTTCGAGCGCACCAGCTCCTCGGCGCGCTCCCGCTCGGCCTCGGTGACCTCGCCGTCCACGGTCGAGTACCGCGAGCGGAAGTGGTTCTTGAAGGCCTCGATGACGTCCGCACGGGCCATGCCCGTCTGCGAGCGCAGCGGGTCCACGCGCTTGTTGGCGCTCTTGGTGCCCTTGTCGGAGAGCTTCTCGCGGCCGATGCGCAGCACCTCGAGCATCTTGTCCGCGTCGATGTCGTAGGCCATCGTCACGTGGTGCAGCACCGCACCGTTCGCGAGGCGCTTCTGCGCGGCGCCGGCGATCTTGCCCGCGGGCGAGGCGATGTCGTTGAGCGGCACGTAGCTCGCGTCGATGCCGAGCTCGCGCAGGGCGCCGAGCACCCAGTCGTCGAGGAAGGCGTAGGAGCGCTCGAAGCTCAGGCCCTCGACGAGCGAGGCGGGGACCGTGAGCGAGTAGGTGATCGTGTTACCGGGCTCGATGAACATCGCCCCGCCACCGGAGATGCGCCGCACCACGGTCACGCCGTGCTTCTCGGCGCCCTCGGCGTCGACCTCGTTGCGCAAGGACTGGAAGGAGCCGATCACCACGGCGGGACTCCCCCACTCCCAGATGCGGAGGGTCGGGCGGCGCTCCCCTGCGCCCACGGCCTCAGCCTGCGCTTGGTCGATCGCCATGTGCATCGCAGGCGCCTGCGGGCCCTCGTGCACGATCTCGAAGGTGTGGTCCTCCCAGCGCGTCGCGTGTCCTAGCGCGCGGCGCACCGCGATCGCCACGGCCTCGGCATCGAAGCCCACGAGGCGCACCTCGGGGCCCAGCACTCCCTGCACGGCCCGCGAGATCTCCTCGACGCGCGTGGTCTCCGCGAGCCCCACGAGCGCGCCGTTGATGTCCTCGAGCGCCTCGTCAGGCTCGAGGAAGAAGTCGCCGCTCACCGCAGCCCAGGAGATGCGCCCCTCGGCGACCTCGACATCGACCGCCACGAGCTTGCCGCCAGGAACCTTGAACTCGCCTCGCATCGCTCCAGCGTAGGTCGGGATCTCGCCGTCGGCCCCCGCGTGTGCGCAGGCTCACGTCTACCCTGGGCGGATGGACGAGCGACCCGAGCACAGCCAGGGCGGCACCTACACCGTCAAGGGCAAGGAGTTCGAGCGGGACACCCGCTACATCAGCACGCGCATCACGCGCGACGGCGCGGACGGGTACCCCGTCGAGGCGGGCCGCTACCGGTTGGTCGCCGCGCGCGCATGCCCCTGGGCGAACCGCACGATCATCGTGCGCCGCCTCCTCGGGCTCGAGGACGCCATCTCCCTCGGCCTGCCCGGCCCCACCCACGACGCCCGCTCGTGGACCTTCGACCTCGACCCGGGCGGCAAGGACCCCGTGCTGGGCATCGAGCGCCTCCAAGAGGCCTACTTCAGGCGCTTCCCCGACTACCCGCGCGGCATCACCGTGCCCGCGATCGTCGACGTGCCGAGCGGGGCCGTGGTCACCAACGACTTCGCGCAGATCACCCTGGACCTCTCGACCGAGTGGACCGACTTCCACCGCGCCGGCGCCCCGGACCTGCTCCCCGAGCAGCACCTGGACGAGATCCTCGAGGTCAACGACCGCGTGTTCCGCGAGGTCAACAACGGGGTTTACCGCTGCGGCTTCGCGGGCTCCCAAGAGGCCTACGAGTCCGCCTACGCGCGCCTGTGGGCCGCGATGGACTGGCTCGAGGAGCGACTCGCGACCCGCCGCTACCTCGTGGGCGAGACGATCACCGAGGCGGACGTGCGCCTGTTCACCACGCTCGTGCGCTTCGACGCCGTCTACCACGGGCACTTCAAGTGCAACCGCAGCAAGCTCAGCGAGATGCCGGCCCTGTGGGCCTACGCGCGCGACCTGTTCCAGACGCCGGGCTTCGGGGACACCGTCGACTTCGCGCAGATCAAGGAGCACTACTACGTGGTGCACACCGACATCAACCCGACCCAGATCGTGCCCGTGGGACCCGAGCTGAGCGGCTGGGTCACCCCGCACGGCCGCGAGTCCCTCGGCGGCCGCCCCTTCGGCGAGGGCACCCCGCCCGGCCCCGTCCCCGAGGGCGAGCGAGTCGACCCCGCCCACACGCCCCTGCGCTGACCCTCCCCCGGCCCCGCGAGCCCCGGCTGCCGCCGCCCGCGGCCCACCCCTCGGCCGAGTTCGGTGCTTCTGCGCGAGTTCGCCCTTCCGGATGTACGAACTCGCGCGAGAGCACCGAACTCGCGAGGTGGGTGTGGTGGGGGTCGGGCGGGTCAGTGCTCGATGAGGGAGAGGTCGCGGACGGCGCCGCGGTCCGCGCTCGTGGCCATCGCGGCGTAGGCGCGCAGGGCCTGGGAGACCTTGCGCTCGCGCGCCTTGGGCTTGAAGCCACCGGCCGCGAGGAGGGCCTCCCGACGGCGAGCGAGCTCGGACTCCTCGACCTCGAGGCGGATCGAGCGGCTCGGGATGTCGATCGCGATGATGTCGCCGTCCTCGACGAGCGCGATGTCACCACCGGCCGCCGCCTCCGGGGAGACGTGACCGATCGACAGGCCCGAGGTGCCGCCCGAGAAGCGCCCGTCCGTCACGAGAGCGCAGGCCTTGCCCAGGCCGCGCCCCTTGAGGAAGGAGGTCGGGTAGAGCATCTCCTGCATGCCCGGCCCGCCGCGCGGTCCCTCGTAGCGGATGACGACGACGTCGCCCTCCTTGACCTGCTTGCGCAGGATCTTGTCGACGGCCTCCTCCTGGGACTCGCACACCACGGCGGGGCCCGAGAAGGTCCAGATCGAGGGGTCCACGCCCGCCGTCTTCACGACGCAGCCGTCCACCGCGAGGTTGCCGCGCAGCACCGCGAGGCCGCCGTCGGCGGAGTAGGCGTGCTCGACGTCGCGGATGCAGCCGGTCTCGACGTCGAGGTCGAGGGCCTCCCAGCGCTCGGACTGCGAGAAGGCCTGGGCCGAGCGCACGCAGCCGGGGGCCGCGTGGAAGAGCTCGAGGGCCTCCTCGGAGGCCGAGCCGCCACGCACGTCCCACTCCTTGAGCCAGGTCTCGAGCGAGGGCGAGTGGACCGAGTGCACGTCGGTGCGCAGCAGCCCGCCGCGGTAGAGCTCGCCGAGGATCGCGGGGATGCCGCCCGCGCGGTGCACGTCCTCCATGTAGTACGTGCGGCCGTAGGCGACGTTCGGCGCGACCTTCGCGAGGCACGGGATGCGGCGCGAGACGGCGTCGATCTCGTCGAGGCCGAAGTCCACGCCCGCCTCGTGGGCCGCGGCGAGCAGGTGCAGGATCGTGTTGGTCGAGCCGCCCATCGCGACGTCGAGGGCCATCGCGTTCTCGAAGGCCGAACGGCTCGCGACCGAGCGCGGGAGCACCGACTCGTCCTCGCCGTCGTAGTAGCGCTTGGTGATGTCGACGACGAGCGAGCCAGCGTTCTCGTAGAGCGCGCGGCGGGCCGTGTGGGTCGCGAGCACCGAGCCGTTGCCCGGGAGCGAGAGGCCGATCGCCTCGGTGAGGCAGTTCATCGAGTTGGCCGTGAACATGCCCGAGCACGAGCCGCACGTGGGGCACGCGGCCTCCTCGATGCGACGCATGTCCTCGTCGGAGATGTTCTCGTTCACCGCGTCGGAGATCGCGTCGACGAGGTCGAGGGTGCGCACCGTGCCGTCCACGAGGGTCGCGCGCCCGGACTCCATGGGCCCGCCCGAGACGAAGACCGTGGGGATGTTCAGGCGCAGCGCGGCCATGAGCATGCCGGGCGTGATCTTGTCGCAGTTCGAGATGCACACGAGGGCGTCGGCGCAGTGTGCCTCGACCATGTACTCGACCGAGTCCGCGATGAGGTCGCGGCTCGGCAGGGAGTAGAGCATGCCGCCGTGGCCCATCGCGATGCCGTCGTCGACGGCGATCGTGTTGAACTCGCGCGGGATGCCGCCCGCGGCCTTGATGGCCTCCGAGACGATGCGGCCCACGGGCTGGAGGTGCGTATGGCCCGGGACGAACTCCGTGAAGGAGTTGGCGACGGCGATGATCGGCTTGCCGAAATCGCCGCCGTCGACGCCGGCCGCGCGCAGGAGGGCGCGCGCGCCCGCCATGTTGCGGCCGTGGGTGACGGTGCGGGATCTTAGTGCGGGCACGACAGTTCCTCTCGGGCGACGACCGGACCACGCAGGCCCGGCGTTCCTCGCGCTCCCTCGGGCGCAATGATGAAGATTCTAGTACCGCGGGCCTTCGGGCCCCCGGGGCGACCACACATCAGCGCGGCTCGATCCCCGCGTGCAGCAGCCCGTAGTTGACCGAGCTCACGAGGGCCTCCCAGGACGCCTCGATGACGTTGGGTCCGACGCCGACGGTCCGCCAGGTCCGCTCCCCCTCGGTGTCCATGGTCTCCACGAGCACGCGCGTCACGGCGTCCGTGCCGTGCTGGGTGTCCATGATGCGCACCTTGAAGTCGATGAGCTCGAAGCGCTCGATCTCCGGGTAGGCGTGCGCGAGAGCCTGCCGCATCGCGTGGTCGAGGGCGTTGACGGGACCGTTGCCCTCTCCCGTGGCGACCACGCGACGACCGCCCGCGGTGAGCTTGACCGTGGCCTCGGCGTCGGCCTCGTGAACCGCCCCGGGCAGGGTCTCGACGATGACGCGCCAGCTCTCGACGTCGAAGAAGCTCACGGGCGAGCCGAGCTCCGAGCGCAGCAGCAGCTCGAAGGAGGCGTCCGCGGCGTCGAAGGTGTAGCCCTCGGCCTCGAGGGCCTTGACCTTGTCCGTGACGCGCGAGAGCACGTCACCCTGGCCCGTGAGGTCGAAGCCGAGCTCGCGGCCCTTGAGCTCGATCGAGGCGCGGCCAGCCATGTCCGAGACGAGCATCCGCATGTCGTTGCCCACGAGCACGGGGTCGATGTGCTGGTAGAGGTCCGGGTCGACCTTGATCGCCGAGGCGTGGATGCCCGCCTTGTGCGCGAAGGCGCTCGCACCGACGTAGGGCTGCCGCGCGAAGGGCGCGATGTTGGTGATCTCGGCGATCGCGTGCGCGACGCGCGTGATCTCCTCGAGGCTCCCCTCGGGCAGCAGCGACATGCCGTGCTTGAGCTCGAGGTTCGCGACGATCGCAAGCAGGTCGGCGTTGCCCGTGCGCTCGCCGTAGCCGTTGACGGTGCCCTGCACGTGGCGGCAGCCCGCCTCGATCGCGGCGAGGGAGTTCGCCACCGCGCAGCCCGAGTCGTTGTGGGCGTGGATACCGAGGAGCGCGCCCTCACCGCCCGCTCCGGTGGCCTCGCGCAGCTCGCCGACGATCTCGGTGACCCAGGTGGGGATCATGCCGCCGTTGGTGTCGCACAGGGCGACGACCTCGGCGCCCGCCTCGAAGGCCGCTGCCACCGCTGCGGTGGTGTAGGCGCGGTCGAAGCGGTAACCGTCGAAGAAGTGCTCGGCGTCGACCACCACGCGTCGACCCTGGGAGACGAGGTAGGCGACCGTGTCCCGGATCATCGCGAGGTTCTCCTCGCCCGTGGTGCGCAGCGCGCGCTCGGCGTGGCGGATGTCGAACTTCGACACGAGGGTCACGACGGGCGCCTCGGAGTCGAGGAGCGCGCGCACCTGAGCGTCCTCGGAGACCTTGACCCCGGCCTTGCGGGTCGAGCCGAAGGCCGCGAGCTCGGCGTTCTTGAGATCGAGCTCCTTGGCGGCGCGCTTGAAGAACTCGGTGTCCTTCGGGATCGCGCCGGGCCAGCCACCCTCGATGAAGCCCATGCCGAGCTCGTCGAGCAGGGGGGCGATCGCGAGCTTGTCCGCGACGGACAGGTTCATCCCCTCTTGCTGCGCGCCGTCGCGCAGGGTCGTGTCGTACACGTGGAACGGGCTGGAGCTCACGGTCTCTTCCTTCGTCGTGCGGGCGTGCGTCGGTCACGGTCCGGGTGGACGGCCGGCGGGGGTGGTGCCGGCGGGCGTGATCGGCGCTGTGGTCTGGGCGGGGGTGGTGCCTGGACCAACAAAAAGACCCCCCGGGGTACGGGAGGTCTGCGCGCTGGGCTGGAGCCGAGCGCGCTAGCTGATAATCAGGGTGAACTGAGTCACGCGCTGATCATGCCACAGCACAGGGACGCCAGGGAACCACCGACCACGCGCTGGGCCACCCCCTCGCTCCGTCCAGAGCCACGACGTGGACACCTTCGGAGAGATCGGACAGGCGGACCGTATCCTCAATCGGGCGCTCCGTCCGGATCGCCCGATCCCCGACTCCTGGAGGACCACCCCGTGCGCCTGCACCCCCGCATCGTCGGCACCGTCTCGATCGCCGCCCTGACCCTCGGGCTCGGACTCGTCACCGCCTCGCCCGCCTCGGCAGCTGGCTCGAGCGAGAAGTCGAGCCAAGGAGTCAAGGCGAAGCTCGTCGTCAAGGACGTCAAGAACAAGACTGGCAAGGTGAGCGTCGGCAAGTGGATCACCCTCAAGGTGACGACGCCCCCCGCCGTCGAGGAGACCTACGGCCCGAAGCCCGTCACGTGGCGAGCGAACGTCAAGGTGACGGGTTCTCCCTCGTGCGCCCTGAGCACGTACGTCCCGAGCGTCGACGGCTCGAACACGTGGATTCTGCCCTTCGAGGCGACGACGAAGAAGGGGACGAAGTACGAGCGGGGCATCTACATCGCCTCCGGTGCCTGCAAGGTGACGGCCGAGGTGACGGCGTACCGCTACACCTCCGTCGAGGGAGCCGCGATCGACACGACCTTCAAGGTCAAGGCGAACGGCGCGATCCAGAACAAGACGAAGTCGACGATCAAGGCGTCCTCGAGCAAGGTCAAGAAGAACTCGAAGGTCAAGCTTTCCGGCAAGGTCCAGTTCCAGAAGGCGAGCCCGAAGGTCTACTACAAGTTCGCGAGTGCCAAGAAGGGCACGAAGCTCGTCCTCGAGTTCAAGTCCTCGAAGGCCAAGAAGTGGTCGAAGGTCAAGAACATCAAGGTCGGCAAGTCCGGCAAGTGGTCGACCTCGACCAAGGTGAAGAAGGCGGGCTCGTACCGCGTCGTGGTCCAGGCGACGAACCACTACCAGAAGTCGAGCTCGAAGGCCGTGAAGGTCTCCGTGCGCTGACGCCGGCTCGGTCTAGCGGCTCACGAGGGCCCAGGAGAACGGTCTCCTGGGCCCTCGCGCTGTGTTCCCCCGATCGGGTGGCTTCCTCGTGCGCTCGAGCGCGAGGGAGCTCCTCGACAGGCGCGTTCGCGGCTCCAGTGTTCTGATGGACCAACCCGAGTGGAACCCGCACAGCGAGGAGCTGGAACGATGGACACCCACCCGAACGACCCCACCGCTCCCCCGCCAGCAGAGCCGGTCGAGCCTGTCCGCCCGAGCGCGCCGCCGCAGCCGGCGCAGCCCGCACAGCCTGCCGCCCAGCCCGTGCAGGCCGCCCAGCCCGCAGTCCCCGTCGAGCCCGTGCACGACGATCGTCCCCGCATCGAGGCCGGCCGCTTCGCCGGTGGCGCGATCGCCGCGATCCTCGTGAGCGCCCTCGTGGCCTGGGTGCTGCACTTCGTGCTCACCGACCTCGCGGGACTCTCGGTGCTCGCCCCGATCGACGTGCTCGGCCTCGCCTCCGACTCGGCCGCGAGCGAGCGCACGGCCTACGCCGTCGACACGGCCCTCGTGGCGCTGCTCGCAGCGGTCATCTTCGCCCTGCTCGCCGCCGCGCCGCGGCCTACGCTGATCTTCGGCTGGATCATGACGCTCGTGGCGATCATCGCCGTCGCCGTCCCGCTCTCGCGCGGTGGTGACATCGGCGAGGGTGTCGTCACGGCGATCCTCAACCTCGTGATCGTCGCGGCGATCTGGAGCCTCCTGGCCGGCGTCGCGGGCCGCGCGATCCGTCCCGAGCGCCTGACCCCGAACCGCACCTGACAGTCCGCCACCTCCCCGTTCGACGACGGACGCCGGGTCCCCTCAGCGGAGGGTGACCCGGCGTCCGTCGTCGTGCAGAGCTTCTCAGAGCGGGATGCTCACGCGAGGCGGTGCATCCACCCGTGGGTGTCCTCGACGCGGCCGTACTGGATGTCGGTGAGCCTGCGGCGCAGGTCCATCGTGACCTCGCCCGCAGCGCCCTCGCCGATCGTCAGGTCGAAGCCCTCGCCCGCGAGCCGGCCGATCGGCGTGAGCACCGCGGCCGTGCCGCACGCGAAGACCTCGGAGATCGACCCGTCGGCGATGCCCTCCTGGACCTCGGCGAGGGTGATGTCGCGCTCCTCGACCGGGCGCCCCTCCTCGGCGAGGAGGGTGAGCACCGAGGAACGCGTGATGCCCTCGAGGATCGTGCCCGTGCTCTCGTCCGGAGTCGCGACGTGGCCGTCGGCGTAGACGACGAAGACGTTCATCCCCCCGAGCTCCTCGAGGAAGGTGTTCGTCTTCGCGTCGAGGAAGCACACCTGCTCGCACCCGTGGTCGTAGGCGACCTGCTGGGGCAGGAGGCTCGCGGCGTAGTTGCCGCCACACTTGGCCGCGCCCGTGCCGCCGGGGCCCGCGCGGTGGAAGTCGGTGGCGACCCAGATCGAGACCGGCTGCACGCCGCCCGAGAAGTACGGGCCCACGGGCGAGGCGATCACGAGGAACTCGACCTCCTGGGCCGAGCGCACACCGAGGAAGGTCTCCGAGGCGAACATGAAGGGCCGCAGGTAGAGGCTCGACTCCTCGAAGTCGGGGACCCACGCGAGGTCCTCGCCCACGAGGGCCTCGATCGCGCCGAGGAAGTCGGAGTCGGAGAGCTCGGGGAGCGCGAGGCGGCGGGCCGAACGGCGCAGACGCGCGGCGTTCGCCTCGGGGCGAAAGGACCACACCGAGCCGTCGGCGTGGCGATAGGCCTTGAGGCCCTCGAAGATCTCCTGCCCGTAGTGCAGCACGGCGGCCGCGGGGTCGAGCTGGAGGGGACCGTAGGGCTCGACGCGGCGGTCGTGCCAGCCGGCGTCACGAGTCCACGTGATGCGGGCCATGTGGTCGGTGAAGACGGTGCCGAAGCGCGGGGAGGCGAGCAGCGCTGCCCGCTCCGCCTCGGGCACGGGCGATCCCGTGCGGTGGATCGTGAAGCTCGCCGTCTGGTCGGCGGTGGTCGTGCTCATGTCGCTGGCCTCTTTCGAAGGACGTAGGTTCGAACGCTACCGTTCCCACGACCGGGCGGGGAGCCCTAACCGGCGACGCGCGCAGCGAGCTCCGATCCCACCTCGGCCGTGCTGCGTACTCGACCCGCACGCTCGGCGATGTCCGCCGCGACCGCGGCGTGGATCCTGGCGGCAGCCTCGGGCTGGCCGAGGTGCTCGAGCAGGAGGGCGACGGACAGGATCGTGGCCGTGGGGTCGGCCTTGCCCTGGCCCACGATGTCGGGAGCGGAGCCGTGCACCGGCTCGAACATCGACGGCGCGGTGCGGTCGGGGTTGACGTTGCCCGAGGCCGCGAGGCCGATGCCGCCCGTGACGGCAGCGGCGAGGTCCGTGAGGATGTCGCCGAAGAGGTTGTCGGTCACGATGACGTCGAAGCGCGAGGGGTCGGTGACGAGGAAGATCGTCGCCGCGTCCACGTGCAGGTAGTCGACCGTGACGTCCGGGAACTCGGCGTTGACGGCCTCGACCGTGCGGCGCCACAGGTGCCCCGCGTGCACGAGCACGTTGTGCTTGTGCACGAGGGTGAGCTTCTTGCGCGGGCGCGCCGCGGCCTGGGCGAAGGCGAAGCGCACGACGCGCTCGACGCCGAAGGCGGTGTTGACGCTGACCTCGTTCGCGACCTCGTGCGGCGTCCCCACACGGATGGCACCGCCGTTGCCCACGTAAGGGCCCTCGGTGCCCTCGCGCACGACGATGAAGTCGATCTCCCCCGGGTTCGCGAGCGGCGTCGGCACGCCCGGGAACAGCTTCGAGGGACGCAGGTTCACGTAGTGGTCCAGCTCGAAGCGCAGACGAAGAAGGAGGCCACGCTCGAGGACGCCGCTCGGCACCTTCGGGTCGCCGACAGCACCGAGCAGGATCGCGTCGTGCTCCCGGATCGCGGCCAGGTCCCCGTCCGTCAGGGTCTCCCCCGTCCGGTGCCAGCGCGCGGCCCCCAGGTCGAACTCCGTGGTCGACACCTCGAGGTCGGTTCCCTTGAGCGCCGCGTCGAGCACGGCAAGCCCCTGCTCGACGACCTCGGTACCGATGCCGTCACCTCGGACGACCGCGAGCTTCACGTGCTGGACCATGCCGCAGATCCTACTCCGCGTCCCACGCCTCGGACGCCAGGTCCCACCCCGTGGACACACCGGCTTCGTCACATCTCGAAGCACCCGCGCGCACCTGAGCAGAAAAGGGAACGGGCGCCCCGACCCGAAGGTCGAGGCGCCCGAGCGCTTCTGTGCGTGGTTCGCTCAGAGAGGCTGGATGTTCGCAGCCTGCGGGCCCTTGGGGCCCTGCTGGACGTCGAACTCGACCTTCTGGTTCTCCTCGAGCGAGCGGTAGCCGCTCGAGTTGATGGCCGAGTAGTGGGCGAAGACGTCAGCGCCGCCCTCGTCGGGGGCGATGAAGCCAAAGCCCTTCTCAGCGTTGAACCACTTGACGGTTCCGGTAGCCATGGTGTTCTCCTTCAGGAGCTGGTGGGGACGACCTCAACTTCTGAGGCCGTGAACATCCCTGTATGTCGTCCGCTCCTAGAAAGGAGAGCCTCCGGTCGAAGTCCGGAAGTGCTCGGGCGTGCAACTACTACAACTGATGAACGTTGACCACCCTACAGGTCCCGCCCCCAAAACACGAGGCTTCCGGCAATCCCACCCCCACGTGTCCATTCCCGAAGGCCGAGATGTACACCTGTCGGACCCGAGGCGAGGTCGCCGCGGAGGGAACGACCGCCCGCGCAGCTGGCCGGGCCTGGCGGGTCGGCCCGCAGGGCCGACGGGAGCGGCGCGGGCGGTCGTTCCCGGAGGCGATGCAGACACACGAAAAGCGACCCCCCACCGAAGCAGGAGGTCGCCTTCCGAAGAGAATCCAGCTCAGCGAGCCGCAGAACCCTCGACGTAGTCCGAGTCCGCCGGCTTGATCCACGAGAACATCTTGCGCAGCTCACGCCCCGTCGCCTCGATCGGGTGCTGCTCGCCCTTCGCACGCAGCGCCTTGAACTCCGGCGCCCCCGCGTCCTGGTCAGCGATGAAGCGCTCCGCGAAGGCTCCCGACTGGATGTCCGCGAGCACCGCCTTCATGTTCTCCTTCACCTCGGGCGAGATGACGCGCGGCCCGGAGACGTAGTCGCCGTACTCGGCCGTGTCCGAGACCGACCAGCGCTGCTTCGCGATGCCGCCCTCGACCATGAGGTCGACGATGAGCTTGAGCTCGTGCAGCACCTCGAAGTAGGCGACCTCGGGCTGGTAGCCGGCCTCGGTGAGGACCTCGAAGCCGTACTGGACGAGCTGCGAGGCGCCGCCGCAGAGGACGGCCTGCTCGCCGAAGAGGTCCGTCTCGGTCTCCTCGGTGAAGGTCGTCTTGATGCCGCCCGCACGCAGGCCGCCGATGCCCTTGGCGTAGGAGAGCGCGAGGTCCCACGCGGAGCCCGAGGCGTCCTGCTCGACGGCGACGATCACCGGCACGCCTCGACCGTCCGCGTACTCGCGGCGCACGAGGTGGCCCGGGCCCTTGGGGGCGACCATGAGGATGTCGTGGCCGGCCTCGGGGGCGATGTAGCCGAAGCGGATGTTGAAACCGTGACCGAAGACGAGCGCCGCACCCTCCTTGAGGTTGGGGGCGATCTCGTCGCGGTAGATGTGCCGCTGGAACTGGTCCGGCGCGAGGATGACGACGACGTCGGCCTCCTTGACCGCGTCCGCGACGTCGAGGACCTTGAGGCCCTCGTTCTCGGCCTTGACGCGCGAGCTCGAGCCCGGGCGCAGGCCCACGGTGACGTCGACGCCCGAGTCGCGCAGGTTGAGCGCGTGGGCGTGGCCCTGCGAGCCGTAGCCGATGACGGCCACCTTCTTGCCCTGGATGACCGACAGGTCGGCGTCGTCGTCGTAGAACATCTCTGCCACGGTGGAGCTCCTCGTTGAAGTGGTGCGGGGTAAGGGTTCTTGGGGTTCCGGGGTCGAGTCTGCCAGCCGTCAGGCCGAGCGGCTGACGCGTTCCAGGGCCCGGTCGGTGATGGATCGGGAGCCGCGGCCGATGGCCACGGTCCCGGACTGGACGATCTCGCGGATCCCGTAGGGCTCGAGCGCCGTGAGCAGCGCCTGGAGCTTCTCGGGACCGCCCGTGACCTCGATGGTCACGGCGTCGGGCACGACGTCGACGACGTGCGCGCGGAACAAGGTGACGACCTCGAGCACGCTCGAGCGGAAGGCGGCGTCGGCCTTGACCTTGACGAGCAGGAGCTCGCGCTGGACGGAGGCCTTCTCCTCGAGCTCGACGATCTTGATGACGTTGACGAGCTTGTTGAGCTGCTTGGTGACCTGCTCGAGGGGTAGCTCGTCGACGTCGACCACGACGGTGATGCGCGAGATCTCGGGGTGCTCGGTGGGGCCCACCGCGAGGGAGTGGATGTTGAACGAGCGCCGCGCGAAGAGGCCGGCGACGCGCGTGAGCACGCCGGGCTTGTTCTCCACGAGCACCGAGAGCGTGTGCCTGCTCATGCTGCACCTTCTTCCAGGGAGGTCTCGTGCGACCCGAGGGCCGCGTCGAGGAGGGCGTCGACGTGCAAGGCCGTGGTGTCCAGGAGGGGCACCTCGGCGTCGGGGGCGGACAGGATCAGGGGGAGCTCGGTGCAGCCGAGGACGACGGCCTGGGCACCGCGAGCGGTGAGGCGGCCGACGACGGCCTGGAGCGTCTCGCGCGAGGACTCGAGGACCTGACCGTGGGCGAGCTCGGCGTAGATGATGCGATGGACCTCGGCGATGTCCTGCTCCTCGGGGACGAGGACCTCGAGGCCCGAGCCCTCGAGGCGGCGCTGGTAGAGGTCCGATCGCATCGTGTAGGCCGTGCCGAGCAGCCCGAGCCGCTGGGCGCCGATCGCGCGAGCAGCGCTCGCGGCCTCGTCGACCACGTGCACGAGCTGCGCGCCGCCCGCCCCCGCGGCGACCTCGTCGAACACGAGGTGCATCGTGTTGGCGCAGATGCCGATCACCTCGGCCCCCGCGGCCACGAGCAGCTCGGCCTCGGCGCGGTAGCGGCGCTCGAGCGCAGGCCAGTCCCCCGCCTTCTGCAGCGCGGAGATCTCACCGAACTCGAGCGAGCGCAGGACGAGGTCGGCCGAGTGCAGCCCGCCGAGGCGCGCGGCGACGCCCTCGTTGAGGAGGCGGTAGTACTCGACCGTCGAGGTCCAGGTGGTCCCGCCGATGAGACCGATGCGGCGCATCAGTCCTCCCGGTCCCAGGTGGGAGAGATGCCCCGGGCGTACTGGATCTCGTCGTTGCTCACGCCCGCGGCGACCATGGGCCACACCATCGCGTCGCGCGAGACGGTGAAGTCGACGACGACGGGCTGGTCGTCGATCTCGAGCGCCTTCTTGATCGTCTCGTCGATCTCGGACTCCGACTCGCAGCGCAGGCCCACGCAGCCGTAGGCGTCCGCCATCTTCACGAAGTCGGGCACGCGCTTGGTGCCGTGGCCCGTGTGCAGGTCGGTGTTGGAGTAGCGCGACTCGTAGAAGAGGGTCTGCCACTGGCGCACCATGCCGAGCGAGGAGTTGTTGACGACGGCGACCTTGATGGGGATCTCGTTGATGACGCAGGTCGCGAGCTCCTGGTTGGTCATCTGGAAGCAGCCGTCGCCGTCGATCGCCCAGACCACCCGGTCCGGCTCGCCGACCTTGGCCCCCATCGCGGCGGGCACGGAGTAGCCCATGGTGCCCAGGCCACCGGAGTTGAGCCAGGAGTTGGGACGCTCGAAGCGGATGAACTGCGCGGCCCACATCTGGTGCTGGCCGACGCCCGCGACGTACACCGCCTCGGGGCCCGTGAGCTCTCCGATGCGCTGGATGACGCGCTGCGGGGCGAGGAGGCCGTCCTCGGTCGCGGTGAAGCCGAGCGGATAGGTCTCGCGCCAGTCGTCGACCTGCTTCCACCAGGCCGCGAGGTCGGGCAGGCCGTGCTGGGCGTGCTCCTTCTCGAGCGCGGGCGCGAGCTCGGCGAGGACCTCGCGCAGGTCGCCGACGATCGGCACGTCCGCCGTGCGGTTCTTCGAGATCTCGGCGGGGTCGATGTCCGCGTGCACGATCGTCGCGTGCGGGGCGAAGGTCGAGAGCTTGCCCGTGACACGGTCGTCGAAGCGCGCACCGAGGGCGACGATGAGGTCGGCCTTCTGCAGGGCGACGACGGCGGGCACCGAGCCGTGCATGCCCGGCATGCCCAGGTGCTGGGGGTGTGAGTCCGGCAGGATGCCGCGCGCCATGAGCGTCGTCACGACGGGGGCTCCGGAGAGGTCCACGAGCTTGCGCAGCTCGGCGGCCGCGCGCGAGCGCACCGCACCGCCGCCGACGTACAGGACGGGGCGGCGCGCCGTCGCGAGCAGGCGGGCCGCCTCGCGGATCTGCTTCGAGTGCGGCTTGGTCACGGGGTGGTAGCCCGCGAGGTTGATCTCGTGCGGCCACGAGAAGGTCGTGGTCGACTGCATCGCGGACTTCGCGATGTCGACCAGCACGGGGCCAGGGCGGCCGGTCGAGGCGATGTGGAAGGCCTCGGCGATGACCCGCGGGATCTCCGCGGGGTCCGTCACGAGGTAGTTGTGCTTCGTGATGGGCATCGTGATGCCCATGATGTCCGCCTCCTGGAAGGCGTCGGTGCCGATGAAGGCGGCGCCCACCTGGCCCGTGATCGCGACGAGCGGGACGGAGTCCATGTTGGCGTCGGCGATGGGCGTGACGAGGTTCGTCGCCCCGGGGCCCGAGGTCGCCATGCACACGCCGACCTTGCCCGTCGCCGAGGCGTAACCCTCGGCCGCGTGGCCACCGCCCTGCTCGTGGCGCACGAGGATGTGCCGCAGCCGCTTGGAGTCCATGAGCGGGTCGTAGGTCGGCAGGATCGCACCGCCGGGGATGCCGAACACGACCTCCGCACCGACCTCTTCGAGCGAGCGCACGATCGACTCGGCGCCCGTGACCTCGACCGGCGCAACCGTGCGGCTCGCCGGCGGGGTCGGGGTCGCACCGCGCGGCGAGGGGATCGCGCGCGGTGCGGAAGGCGTGGTGCCCTGGTCCATCTGAAGCTCCCTGGCTCGGGTCGGGTGGTGCTGGGGTGAAAGGCCGTAGGAAGACGAAAACCCCTCGGCCCGAAGGCTGTCGAGGGGTGCGCGCGCAGGCTGACCGGCCGGGATGCCTACCTGGCGCGCCCGGGAAGTACTACGAGGATCTGCTGCACGATCCGCACACTACGCCTCCGTAGGTTGCTTGTCACGCCGTCTCACATCGTGGTTCACCGTCTCAGTCAGCGGGAGCCTGGAGCAGCGGCCCAGGTCGAGGGCCCTCCGCCCGGGAGGCTCAGCCCACGTCGCGACGGACGAAGACCACGAGGGCCACCAGGGAGACCACCGCGGCGATCGCGCCGAGGTAGAGCCCGGCGTCCATCGAGGACACCACGTGCTCGAGGTACTCGCAGGTCCGCTCCCCTGCCTCGACCGAGCAGGAGTCGACGTAGTAGCTCGCGCTTCCCTGGACGAGCGCCTGCAGGTTCAGCGTGAGGGTCCAGGGCGTGAGCCGCGGCAGCACGCCGGCGACGATCTGCTCGAGGATCATCCAGCCCATCGCGATGCCGAGGGCGGCCGCGAGATGGCGCACGAGCATCGCGAGCGCCGTTCCCCCCACCGCGAGCACCACCCCCGCCAGGACGGTGCGACCGCCCGTGCGCGCGAGCTCGGTCCACAGCTCCGGGTCAGGGTTTCCGAGAGTGCCGTGGAACGCGAACGCGGCGATCACGCCGCCGAGGGTCAGCGAGAAGCCGAGAGCCACGAGGAGCGCGACGCCGAGCACGCTCGCGAAGAGCTTCGAGAGGTACACGCGCACGCGGCGCGGCTCGAAGGTGAGCCAGGTGCCGATCGAGCCCGTCGAGAACTCGGCCGAGACGAAGCCCACGGCCGCGAGGACGGCGATCAGGAGGATCGCGGTCGCCATGCCCAGGACCTGCATCAGTCCCTCGGTGGCGAAGCTCGGTTCCCAGAGCCAGTCAGAGAGCCTCGGCTCCTCGAGGAGGTACTCGCAGCCGAAGTCGATGTCGGGATGCTCGGCCTGAGCGGCCTCCTGCTCGGTGAGGCACTGCTCGTGCTGCTCCTCGTGGTTGGCCTCCCAGTCCGCGTGGTGGGCGGCGAACTCCGTCTCGACCGAAGCGCGCTGCTCGGCGGAGGGCGGTTGAGCGGAGCCGAGAGCGAGCCCTCCCGCGCCGAGCGATACGAGCACGGTCACCACGAAGAGCCACCGCACGAGAGAGCGCGAGAAGAAGCGCGAGAGCTCGACACCGAAGAGCCTCATCGTCCGCTCACCTCCTCGCCCTCGGCCGCCCCGGCGGGCGGCTCGAGGCTCACCCCGCCCGGACCGTGCCCCTCGGTGAGCTCGAGGAAGACCGACTCGAGGTCGACGCGCTGCGCGAGGAGCTCGTGCACGTACATCCCCTTGCTGCCGAGCAGCCACGTGATCTGCGCGGGGTCGGTCACCCCCGTCGCGGTGATGAAGCCGTCCGGGCCGACGTCGGCGCTGATGCCCGCGTCCCGCAGTACGAGCGCCGCACGGCCCGGGTCACGCACGCCGACGCGCACCGGGCCTCCCCCGCGCTGGGAGACGAGCTCGCTCACCGGGCCGCTCGCGAGGAGGCGCCCGCGGGCGATGATCGAGACGGTGTCGGCGACCTGCTGGACCTCGGCGAGCACGTGGCTCGAGACCAGCACCGTCTTCCCGCCGTCGGCGAGAGCACGCATGGTCTCGCGGATCTCGCGGATGCCTGCGGGGTCGAGGCCGTTGGTGGGCTCGTCGAAGATGAGCAGGTCAGGGTCCTTGAGGAGGGTCGCGGCGATCGCGAGGCGCTGCTTCATGCCGAGCGAGTAGCCCTTGAAGCTGTCCTTCGCGCGGTCCGCGAGACCCACCTCCTCGAGCACCGCGCCGACGCGCGCGCTCGGGGCGCCGATCGCACGGGCGAGCAGGTCGAGGTTCTTGCGGCCCGAGAAGCTCGGGAAGAAGCGGGGCTGCTCGACGATCGCGCCGACGCGGCGCACCACGGAGGGCAGCTGCTTCGGGATGGCCTCGCCGAAGATCTCCATCGAGCCCGAGTCCGCGCGCACGAGGCCGAGCAGCATGCGGATCGTCGTCGTCTTGCCCGAGCCGTTGGGACCCAGGAAGCCGTGCACGCCGCCCACCGGGACCGCAAGGTCGAGGCCCTCGACCCCGACGATGCGGCGCCCCGAGCGCGAGTGGTAGGTCTTGCGCAGGCCGTGGGTCTCGATCGCGAGCGCGGTCGTCTCCGTCATGCCGTCCCCTGTCCCCGGGCCGATCCGTCACGCGAACCCTAGCGGGAGGCGCTCGCGTGGCGCGGGACCTTCCAGGGACGCGCCGAGGGGCTCACCAGTGCTCGGCGCCCGAGAGGTCCGTGGGGGTCGGTTCGACGCCGAGCTGCTCGCGCAGCACCGCAAGGTCGAGGGTGCGCTCGACGGCCAGGTGGCTGATCGCGTAGCGGGACAGGCGCGGCTCGCGGCGCGAACCCGCGAGCGCCTCGAAGGCGCGGGCGAGAGCCTTCGCGAGGGGAGTCGGGACAGGCAGGACCCGGACGCGCCCGTGGCCGCGGCGCGCGAGGAGCTCGAGAAGGACCTCCCTGAGCACGACGGGTTCGGCGTCGGCGACGTTCGCGAGGAGGACGCCCGGTACCGGTCCGGCGTCGAGCACCGCTCGGTCGACCGAGGCGGCGGCGCGCACGGCGGCCGCGAGGTTCGCGCGGTGCGTGAGGGACTGCAGGGCGCGCCCTCCCCCGGGGAGCAGCACTCGCGAGCCGCGCACCGCGGCCTCGATGCGCGGCAGCAGCGTGGTGTCCCCCGGGCCGTAGACGGCGTGCGGGCGCAGGATCACCGCGCCGGCCTCGCTCCCCCGCACGCGCTCGAGCACGAGCCGCTCCGCCGCGGCCTTCGACTCGGCGTAGGGGCCGAGGTAACGCTCGACGGGCGCTTCCTCCTCGCGCCCCTGGACCGTGGGGACGAAGGGGTCGTAGACGCTCGCCGAGGAGATCAGGACGAGGCGGGCGCCCGGGAAGGAGTCGAGCACGGCCGCCGTGCCCGCGAGGTTCGCGCGACGGAAGTCCGCGCGCGTCCCGGCCTCCCCCACCCGGGCCGCCGCATGCACGACGACGTCCACCTCGAGCGGATCGGGCAGCGGGCCGCTCTCGAGGTCCCACGCGCGCCACGGCACTCCCTCGACGGGGCGCCGCGAGAAGGCGAGCAGCTCGTGACCGTGGGCGCGCAGGTCCTCGAGGACGGCGCGCCCGACGAAGCCCGAGGCTCCCGTGACCGCGACACGCATCAGCCGAGCTCCGCGAGCGAGGCTGCGAGGGCGCGGCGGTCCGGCTTGCGGCTGCGACCCGAGACGGGGATCGCTCGCACCTCGACCACGAGGTCCGGGAGGGCGCCGTGGTCGAGCACCTCAGGAAGGGCCGCGCGCACCTCGCGGACGAGGCGCGAGTCCGCGACGAGCTCGACCGCGCTCGAGGGAGCCGTCGTCGCCTCGGAGTCCGCGGTGAGCGCGAGGGCGACGCGCTCGTCCCCGTCCTCCTGCGGGAGCCCCACGAGCACTGCCTCACGCACGCCCGGAAGGGCGGCGATGCGCGGCTCGAAGAGAGCTGGGTAGATGTTGACCGTGCCGCGGATGATCATGTCGCGCGAGCGGCCGAGCAGGACGATGCGGCCTTGCTCGTCGAGGCGGGCGAGGTCGCCCGTGCGGTGCTCGGTCACGGGCTCGGCACCGAGGTAGCCCCGCATGAGCGAGGGACCCGAGACGCACAGCTCGCCGTCCTCGGCGACGCGCACCTCGACCCCGGGCAGCGGAGCACCCACGAGGTCGCCGTCGCCGGGGTGCGCGAGCTTCTCCTCGGCGCCCACCGCGGCGATGGGGAGCATCTCGGTCGCGCCGTAGACGGCGGTCCATCGCACCTGTGGGAGCGCCTCGCTGGCGCGGGCGAGGAGGGCGCGCGTCACGGGGGCGCCGCCCACGAGCACGGTGCCCTCGATCTCGGGGACCCGAGCTGCGCGGCGCGCCTCGAGGAGGGCCGAGACATCGGCAGGGACGAGGAAGCTCGAGCTCGCGCGCTCGGGGTGCCCGGTCCCCCAGCGTCCCTCGCGCACGAAGCGCTCGAGGTCCCGGCCAGGGGCGCGGCTCGGGATCGACCAGGTGGCTCCCGCGAGGAGGGCGGGCAGGCCGAGGAGCATCTGCTCGGTGTGCACCACGGAGCCGGGCTCGAGCTCGTGCACTCCCGCGAGGAGTCGGCTCGCTCCCGCGAGGGAGCCCACGGTGTGCACGACGGCGCGCGGAGCCTCGGTGGTCCCCGAGGTGAAGACGACGAGCGCCTCCGCCTCGGGGTCGGTCGGCCAGCGGTCGTCCGCGGCGGGGCTCGAGCCTGGTCCCCGCGGCGCGGGGCTCGAGCCTGGTCCCCGCGGCGCGGTGCTCCCGCGCCTCCGAGCTGTTTCCCGTGCGAGCCGGGCAGCACGGCGCGCCGCGAGTGGCGTGCCCGGGAGCCACGGGCCCGAGAACAGGTGCTCGACCTCGAGGCGGGCGAGGTCGGGCAGGAGCAGACCGCGTGATCGAGCGATCCGACGCAGGGGCCCGCTCGCGAGCGCGTAGAGCAGGGCCTCGGTCGCCGCGAAGCGAGGGCGGGCCGCTCGGAGCCGCGCCGCGAAGAGCTCGGGGGTCGAGCCGGGGTCGACGAAGACGACGGAACCGCCTGCGAGGACCACGCCGAGCGCGAGGACGACACCCTCGGGGCGGGGACGGATCGAGAAGAGCACACGATCGCCAGGCTCGAGGCCGTTCGCCCGAATGTTCCGCGCGGTCGACTCGATCCTCGCGGCGAGCTCGCGGTAGCTGAGATCTCGGGAGCCCCGCCACCGAGGAGCCACGCCGCCCCATGAGCGCAGCGCGACGGTCTCCGGGGTCCGCCGCGCCTGCTCGAGGACCTCGAGCACGAGGTGCCCGCTCATGCGGCACTCCTCCCGCCCTCGGCCGCGAGGACGAGGCTCCGGTAGGCGGGCACGAGGACCCCGCGTGCGACCTTCCGCCGTACGACGCGCAGCGAGGCGCCAGCCGCGGCCACCGGTGCGAGAGCGTCGAGCGCCGCGTCGACCTGCGCCGTCGCGAGCGGCATCCCGAGGCAGAAGTGCGGTCCTGCCCCGAACCACAGGTGCCGCACGGCCGCGTCCACGGGGGCCTCGGGGTCGAAGGGACCGCTCGCTCGGCAGCACGCGAGGGTCACGATGACGATCCGGTCCCCCGCGCGCACCCGTGCGTCCCCCACGGAGGTCTCGGCGCGCACCGAGCGCAGCATCGCCGGCGAGGGCACCGTGACCCGCAGGGCCTCCTCGACCACGCGCGAGCGCAGGGCCGAGCCCGCCTCGGCGGCGAGCAGGCGGTCGAGCCATCCGGCGTCCGCACAGATCGCCACGAGCCGCGGCACGAAGGACTGGATCGTCTCGGTCCCCGTGAGGACGAAGGCACCCACGGCGCCGAGGGCCTCGCGCTCAGAGAGCCCGAGCTCGGCCATGCGTCCCGGGACCGTCGCAGGGTCCCCCGCGCGGTAAGCCGCCGCGGCGTGCTCCGTGAGCCCGCCGAGCACCTCGCGCGCGCGCCGCACCTGACGCGGCGTGAGGCTGCGCCGGTGCAGGCGCACGAGCCCCACGATCTCGCGCGCTGCCGCGAAGGAGGCCCGTACCGCCTCGTCGGTGGGCGGCAGGCCCGTCATGCGGCAGATCACGGTGCCCGCGAGGTGCTCGACCTCGCGCACGAGGTCCACGTGATCCCCCGCGAGCAGCCGCGGGGCAAGCCCGCCCAGCACGGCGTCCTGCTCGGCGCCCACGAGCTCGCGCACGCTGCGCGGGGAGAACAGGCCCGAGAGCGCCCGGCGCAGGGCAGCGTGCTCGGCGCCCTCCATGTTGAGCAGCACCGCGGGCCCGAGCACCGGGGTCCACAGGTCCGAGGGCGCCCCGGGCCCGAGCTTCGAGAAGTGCTCGGTGTCGAGCAGCACCTCGCGCGCGAGGCCGGCGTCGGACACGAGCACCCCGACGCCCGGGACGCGCACGACGGGGCCGCGCCGCACGAGGGCCCGGATCGCGGGGTACACGAAGGGGTGGGCGGCGCGCTGGACGCGCTCCTCGAAGCTGCTCGCGCGGTCCGCGACGAGCACGCTCATCGGATGTCCACCACCTCGGGGCGGTAGCGGTGGTCCGCGTACCAGCCGAGGGTCCGCACGAGCCCCCAGGCGTGCGCGCGTCGGGCCGACGCCGCCACGACCACCTCGGGGTGCGAGCCGTAGCTCCTCGTGAGGCGTCGCACGGCGTTGACGAGGGCGCGGTCCTCGTGGAGGTCCTCGATCGCGGTGCGCGGGAAGCCGCCCGCGCGCAGGTACAGCTCGGCCGTGATCGCCATGTTGCAGCCCGGCGTCATGACGTAGGGCCCGAGGTACTGGGGGTCGCGGTTGCCGGGGCGGAAGCGACCGAAGGTGCTTGCTATCGCCACGGCCGCGCGCAGCACTCCGTCGCGCACGCGCGAGACGGGGACGTCGTCGTGCCGAGGGACGAGCCGACCGGCGATCAGCTCGTCCCCGCTCGCGAAGGCCTCGCGCACGCGCCGCGTCCAGTCCGGGGGCGGCAGGCAGTCGGCGTCGGTGCGCGCGAGGTGGGTCGCGCCCGCCTCGATCGCGGCGCGCATGCCGGTGTCCGAGGCAGCTCCCGTGCCCTTCTGCGGCTCGTGCACGAGCCGCCAACGCCCCTCGCCCCAGCGCTCGATCGCCTCGGCGACCACCTGGGCCGTGCGGTCGCGCGAGGCGTTGTCGACGACGACGAGCTCGAAGTCACGGTCCTCCTGGTCCCGCAGCGCCTCGAGGGTCGCGCGGATGCCCGCCTCCTCGTCGAAGGCGGGGACGACGACGGCGAGCCTCACAGCCGCAGCACCGTCGCGCCGATCGAGATGCCGCCCGCGAGACCGATGAGGACGACGACGTCCCCCGGTCCGACGCGCCCCGTCTCGAGAGCCGTCGCGAGCTGGAGCGGCAGGGTCACCGAGGCCACGTTCCCGTGCTCGGCGACCGTCACGAGCGTGCGGTCCGCGGGCAGGGCGAGGGCCTCGAGCACGTCGTCGAGGTAGGCGACCGCGACCTGGTGCACGGCCACGAGGGCGACCTCGTCCCAGCTCACGCCCGCGCGCTGGATCGCCTCGAGCACCACCTCCGGACCGAGGGCGAGGAAGGCCTCGCGCAGCCGCGAGCCGTCGATCTCGAAGTAGGTGCGGTCGAGCTCGCGCGGGTGGGCCGTGCCCCCGCCCGGGAGCATGCCGACGTCCCACTTGCTCGAGTCCGCCCCGAAGGAGCTCGCGAGGATGCCGCGCGGCGCGGGTCCGTGCTCGTCCCGCGCGGAGCGTTCGGCGGGGGTCGTCGGCCGCACGAGCAGCGCGGCCCCGGCGTCCGACATCGTGTAGCCCGGCGCCGAGAGCAGGTAGGTCTCGCGGTCGGGGACGTCCCAGCGCACCGCTCGCGAGGGAGCCTCCCCGCTCGCGACCAGGACGCGGCGGTAGCGACCGGTCCCGACGAGCGCCTCGGCGACCTCGATCGCGTTGAGCACCGAGTTGCACGCGTTCTTGACGTCCATCACCGGGGCCCGCACGCCGAGCTTCGCGGCCACGATGTGACTCGTCGCGGGCTCGACCATGTCCTGGCTCGCGGAGGCGAAGATCAGCAGGTCGAGCTCGGAGGGGGCGATGCCCTGCTCCGCGAGGAGCTTCGCGGCGGCCGCGACGGCGAGGTCGGAGGCGTCCCACTCGTCGGGGAGGCGGTGCACCGAGCGCACCCCCGTGAGCCGGGAGACCATCGGGATGCGCGGCGCCGCGAGCGGGCTGCGGCGGTGCAGCTCGCGCTCGGCCTCGGCGACGTCCACGAGCTGCTCGGGCAGGTGGATCGCGATCCCGGCGACGGTCGCGAGGGGCACGGTGGGATCGCGCGGCTCGTCCCGGTTCGCGTCATGCATGGCGAGCAGCCTAGGTCACGAGGCGCGGGCGCCGGCCCTGTCCCCCGGGGCGATCGAGCGGTCGAGGCTCGCGGCGGCCCGTCGCCCCCTGAGCGACTGCCTGTCACGGAGGGCCCTCGTCCCCCAGACTGGTCGGGTGCTGACGACCCGCCACGAGCTCGCGCTCCTCGCGCGCGCCCGCCCCGTCATGGCCGGACTCCTCCTCGCGGGTCGCGGCCTCGCCGCCGCACGCCGCCCGCTCGTCAAGGTCCCGGGCATCGGCTGGGTCACCGCGGACCCCGTCGTCGGTCGCCAGGTGCTCGGGGACCACCGCTCCTTCACGATCCTCGGCGAGGGCGGCGTGGGGCACCTGTGGGCGCAGATCCTCGGGGACTGGGTCCTGGACCTCTTCGACGGGCCCGGCCACCACGAGCTGCGCTCGCGCTCCCGAGAGCTCTTCACCGAGCAGGGCTCGGCCGCCCTTGTGCACGGGACCTGGGGCGAGCAGCTCGCCGAGGCCCGCGAGACCTTGCGCGCGGGCGGGGAGCTCGACGTCGCGCGGCTCGCTCGCGAGCTCGTGGGCCGCATGATGATCTCCCTGCTCGGCGTGCCCGCCCCCGAGGATCACCCCGACCCGTCCACGTGGCCCACCGAGGCCGACGCCCTCGCGACCTTCCGCACAGGAGAACGTCTCGCCTCGATCGCCCTCGGCAGCGCGGGCTCGACCTACCTCAGCGCCGAGCAGGTCGCAGCGGGCCGCGCGATCGTCGCCGAGCTCACGTGCGGGGTCCCGGAGGGCTGGCGCACGGCACCTCCCGAGCAGCTCCTCGGCCGCTGCCGCGAGCTCGGGCTCGGCCTCGAGGAGACCACCGGCCTCGCGAGCCTCCTCATGGTCGCGGGCACCGAGACCTCCGCGAGCGCGATCGCCCGCACCACGGCCCTGCTCGTCGACACCGGGGAGCAGCACCGGCTGCTCGCGGGGCTCGCGGCGGGGACCGAGGTCGAGGACACCGTCCGCCCCGGCGTCACGACGCGCATCGACCCCGTCGCGGCGGCGGTGCGCGAGGGACTGCGCATGACCTCCCCCGCCTCCGTGATCGGCCGAGGCGTCGCGGCCGAGGTCGAGATCGCAGGGCGACGGCTGCAGGCCGGCGAGCGCCTCATGATCCTCACGTGGTCCGCGAACTCGCACGTCGGCCCCTTCCGTGCGGACCGTCCCTACGTGCGCGAGACGCGCCAGCTGTGGTTCGGCGCGGGGCGCCACCTGTGCCTCGGGGCGGCCCTCGCACGTGCCGAGATCGGCGCGGTGCTGCACGCTCTGTGGGACGACGGCGTCCCGCTGCGGGTCGTGCGGCGTCGGGCCGAGCGACGCGTGCTCGTGCCGGGCTACGCCTCGCTCGTCGTCACGCGGGCGTAGCCCTTCCGGGTCGGGCCCCGAGCTCGAGATCGGCCACGAGCGGGAGGTGGTCGCTCGCGGCGCGCACCTCGGGGCCGTCGAGCACCTCGACGTGACGCACCGTGACCCCCTCGCTCACGAGCACCGCGTCGATGCGATGACGCGGGTCCCGGGCGGGGAAGGTCGGCGGACCCTCGGGGTCGGCGTCGCGCAGTCGCGCCGCGAAGGCCTGCCACACCGGGGCGCCGGGGCGCTCGTTGAGGTCGCCGAGCAGCACCGTGGGCGAGTCGTCGAGGCGAGCGATGATCTCGTGGGCGTGGCGCACCCGCTCGGCCTCGTCGAGGGCGAGGTGCACGACGAGGACCCGCAGCCCGCCGATCCGCGCGAGCACGACACCTCGCCGGGCCCACCAGCGCCGCACGAGCCGCGAGCCCCACCACCGCAGGCGCAGCACCTGGACCTCCTTCGCGGGCAGGACGCTCGGGGCGGCCAGGAGCGCCGTCGTCCGGGCTCCCCGCCCCGCGAGCACCAGCTCGAGGCCTGCGGCCCGGGCGAAGCGACGCAGCTTCGCCCTTCCCCAGGGCGCGCGCGGTGGCTCCTGGACGGCGAGGACCTCGGGGGCGGCGGAGCGCACGACGGCGACCGCAGCGGCGAGGTCCCCCGTGAGACGCAGGAGGTTGTAGGACATGACCCGGAGCGATCGGGGCCCAGGATGCTCTGCCCTGGCCGTCTCGGTCACCGCTCCGCACCCCCTCGCCCTGCAGCTCTGGGCCCCGCTTGCCCGTCAGTCGATCGTCACACGGGCGCGTCGGACGCACGAGCGGGACGGCGGGGCGCACGACACTCCGACCCCGAGCGGACGAGAGCGGGTCCCGGAGCTTCAGGCTCTCCGGGACCCGCTCTCGGCTCTGGCACCGTCTTCTCAGGCGCCGTCTTCTCAGGCGC
>ENA-UOVV01000743-UOVV01000743.1-compost-metagenome-genome-assembly--contig:-NODE-743-length-32615-cov-31.190878_pt1 | contig 32615 bp, 29 predicted proteins | sample MGYA00238155_ERZ761577 | MGnify/ENA primary metagenome ERZ761577 (study PRJEB28898, sample SAMN06268775) | compost metagenome | isolation source: Emeryville, CA | place: USA:Emeryville, CA | collected... | reverse complement strand
TGCGGGCGACTTCCACGGCATGGGCGACGCAGCTCACGCTCATGTCAGGGCAGATCCGCCACCGCATCAACGAGGAGTTCGGGCGCGACATCGTCGCGGAGCTGGTGGTGCTAGGACCTACGGCGAGATCGTGGGTGAAGGGGCCGCGGTCCGTGCCGGGGCGCGGGCCCAGGGACACGTACGGATGACGTGGGTGGTGGGCTCCGAGCTCGCGCGGGGGGCGACGGCCGTCATCACGCGGGGCGAGCCCGGCACCGTGGTCAAGACGCTCACGCGCGAGCTGCCGGCGATCGTCATGCAGCTCGAGGCCGCGGGCACCCGGGCGGCCATGGCGGCCGGGCTTCCGTGTGCCGCGCTCCTGGCTACGGACTTCGAGGGGGAGCCGCCGTCGCTGACGTTCGAGTACGTGGAGGGGGTGGAACTCGCGCGGCTGTACGGGGAACTTGGCCCGGAGCAGATCGGCGTCAACCTCGCCAATCTCCAGCACCAGGTGCGCCAGGTGCGGGTGCCGCAGGTCATCGCGATCGAGGACTTCCTCGGATTCCAGTTGGCGCAAGACGGAATCCCAGAAAATCTCCGCGCCGCTGCGCGGCGCGACCTCGCGCGCCTCACGGCGCACTCGGAGCGGGTGCTGTGTCACATGGACCTGCATGATGCCAACGTGCTGCGCGGGCCTCGCGGGCCCGTCATCATCGACTGGATGAACGCTTCGGCGGCTCCCGCACAGGCCGATGTGGCGCGCACCCGGCTGGTGGTGGGAAGCGAGAAGTTCTACTCGCCGGACGAGGAGGCTGAGCTCGCCGCAATGCTTGCCGCGTACATCGTGCGCACCGAGGAGTTGGAGCCGGAGATCGTGGGCGCGTCGCGGGAGTGGGATCGGGTGATCGCCACCGCGCGGCTCGATGAGAACCCGCCTGCGGCGGAGCGCGAGGCGATCCTCGCGAAGTGGGGGCGGTAGGGCGCCGACAGCGGGCGCGAACCCGGCCGTGGTGTCATCGGCGCCGAAGCCAGCCCCAGCGTCAGGCGCGAACCCGGCCGCGGTGCGTTCGGTGCCGAAGCCAGCCCCAGCGTCGGGCCGATGCACTTGGAGCGCGCCTGCCGTGCAAGATGGCCACCAAAGGCCCCTAAGTTGCACTGGTGCACGGCCAGGATGCCAGGGCCCACGGCCCGACGCCGTGGCGACCTGGGACCCCGGGGCCGCCGGCAGCGGCCACAAAAGCGTGTGACGAAATGCATACAAACTCACCGTCTTGGCGAGCCCACTTCCGATACCTTGTATACAAGGCAGATCGACATCTCGGGGGCTCTAGGCACACCGATGCGTATCGGGATGCCCCGCCCACGCGGCCCACGTGCCGTTTTCCGCGCTAGCGCCTTGCTTGCGCACTTTGACTGAGGAGAATCATGTCTGAGGAAGTTCCAGAGTCCGCGCCCGCGCCGCAGCCCAGCGCCGAGCAGCCAGCCACGCCGCCAACTGCTCAACCACCGACCCAGCCCCCGACTCAACCGCCTGCCACCGCGCCCCAGAAGAAGGGCTTCGCGATCACCGCGCTCGTGCTCGGCATCGTGGCGATCGTGGGTTCGTGGATTCCGTTCGTGTCTATCGGCTCGATCATCATCGGCGTCGTTGGCCTCGCGTTCGGAATCATCGCCATCGTGCTTGCGGTGTCCAACAAGGCCGCCGGCAAGGCCATGGCGATCGTTGGCGCATCACTGTCGCTGCTCGCCATTGTCTTTGGCATCATCTCGACGACAGCGGGGGTCGCCGCGGTGGATGACGCGCTCGGCGAGATCACGTCGACGCCAGGCGTGACGAGCGAACCTCCGAACGACGACACCGCCACGAGCGAGCCCGAGGAGACCGACGAGGCGCCGTCCGCCGGCTCCATGGACAACCCCGCGACCATCGGTGATGGCACGGTGTGGAAGTTCGAGCAGGGTGGCGACGCATGGGACGTCACGTTTGACGCGATCCAGATCGCGCCCGGGTACAGCGGAGACGTCGTGGTCTTGACTGGCACGGCGACCCCCACCGCCATCAGCGAGGGCGATCTCTCCAGCGGATGGTCGTTCCCGAGCGTGGGGTGGATCGCCGATGGTGCCACCCTTGAGATGGAGATCGACATCCTGGACACGGATGACTTCGATGACTACCGCCACTTCACCGAACTCGAGGCCACGGTAGGCACCACCATGAAGTTCATGGATACCGCCGGCCTCAAGGACGGCGTCATCCCGGACCTCATGTCGGTTCAGATGCTCTTCGGCGACGAGACGATCTACTTCGCGACGGGACTCGCCAAGTAGCGCCACCCACCTTCGGATGGGAGAGGGCGGTGGGTCTCTGGTGAGGCCCGCCGCCCTTTGCTTGTGCCGGCCCTAGCGTCGCGCCCCGGCACACCTCGAGCGCGCCTGCCGTGCAAGATTGCCACCAAAGGCCCCTAAGTTGCACTGGTGCACGGCCAGGGGGCCAAGGACCTCGGCCCGACGCTGGGGAGAGTTGGCAGCGCAGCCTCGCCACAGCGTCGGGCAGGGACACCAAAATCTGCCCGCCGCGGAACTGTCCACAGATACCCCTCAAAAGCCCAGAATCGCCACCACAACGCGCTAGAATCGAACGAGATATCACGCGAGCCGCACAGGCCCGCGTCACGCGCTTGGAAGGCGATTCTGTGGCCCAGAAGGACAGCAAGGAAACGACCCCTGCCTATGGCGCGGAGAACATCACGGTTCTCGAGGGCCTCGAAGCGGTCCGCAAGCGTCCAGGAATGTACATCGGCTCCACCGGCGAGCGGGGCCTGCACCACCTCGTCTATGAGGTCGTCGACAACTCTGTCGACGAGGCCCTCGCCGGCTACTGCGACACCATCGAGGTGACGCTGCTCGCGGACGGCGGCGTGCGCGTGAGCGACAACGGTCGAGGCATCCCGGTCGACATCCACCCCACCGAGGGCAAGCCCACCGTCGAGGTCGTCATGACGATCCTCCACGCGGGCGGCAAGTTCGGCGGCGGGGGCTACGCGGTGTCCGGCGGTCTCCACGGCGTCGGCATATCCGTCGTGAACGCGCTGAGCTACAAGGTCGAGACCGAGGTCAAGCGCCAGGGCTATGTGTGGCGCCAACGCTTCGCCGACGGCGGCAAGCCCGTCGGCACCCTCGAGCGCGGTGAGAAGACCGAGGAGACAGGCACCACCCAGACGTTCTGGGCGGACCCCGAGATCTTCGAGACCACCGCCTACGACTTCGAGACGCTGCGCGCCCGCTTCCAGCAGACCGCCTTCCTCAACCGCGGCCTCACCATCAAGTTCACAGACGAGCGCCCCGAGCACGTTGTCGAGTCGGATGAGACGCCCGACGCTGACGCACCTGCCGTACGTTCCGTCACCTATCGCTACGACGGCGGACTCGTCGACTACGTCACGCACCTCAACACCGCGAAGAAGGCGGAGCCCGTGCACCCCGAGGTCATCGCGCTTGAGGCCGAGGACACGGAGAAGATGATCTCGCTGCAGCTCGCGATGCAGTGGACGTCCGCATACTCCGAGGCGGTCTACACCTACGCGAACGTCATCGCGACCACCGAGGGCGGTACTCATGAGGAGGGCTTCCGCGCCGCGCTCACCACTCTCGTGAACAAGTACGCGCGCGACAAGAACCTGCTCAAGGACAAGGACGACAACCTCACGGGTGACGACGTCCGCGAGGGCCTCACGGCGGTCATCTCGATCAAGCTCTCCGAGCCGCAGTTCGAGGGACAGACCAAGACCAAGCTGGGCAACACCGAGGCGAAGACCTTCGTGCAGCGCGTCGTCGGCGAGCAGCTCACCGACTGGTTCGACTCCCACCCCAATGAGGCCAAGGAGATCATCCGCAAGGCGATGCAGGCATCGCAGGCGCGCATCGCGGCCCGCAAGGCTCGCGAGGCGACTCGCCGCAAGGGACTGCTCGAGTCCGGCGGCATGCCTGGAAAGCTGCGGGACTGCTCGTCGAAGGATCCGTCGATTTCCGAGATCTTCCTCGTCGAGGGTGACTCCGCAGGCGGCTCCGCCGTCCGCGGCCGCAACCCCGAGACGCAGGCGATCCTGCCGCTGCGCGGCAAGGTGCTGAACGTCGAGCGCGCTCGCCTCGACAAGGCGCTCGCGAACGCGGAGATCCAGGCGCTGTTCACCGCCTTCGGCTCGGGCATCGGCGACGAATTCGACATCGAGAAGGCCAGGTATCACAAGATCGTGCTGATGGCCGATGCCGACGTCGACGGCCAGCACATCCGCACGCTCCTCCTTACGGTGCTGTTCCGTTACATGCGCCCGCTCATCGAGGCCGGCTATGTGTACCTTGCCCAGCCCCCGCTGTACCGCATCAAGTGGTCGAACGCCGATCACGAGTACGCATTCAGCGACCGTGAGCGCGACGCGCTCATCACGGACGGCCAGGAGCACGGTAAGAAGCTGCCCAAGGAGAACGGCATCCAGCGCTACAAGGGTCTTGGCGAGATGGACTACTCCGAGCTGTGGGAGACCACGATGAACCCGGAGACCCGCACGCTGCTGCAGATCACCATGGACGATGCCGCGCTCGCGGACGAGACGTTCTCGATCCTCATGGGAGATGACGTCGAATCCCGCCGCAGCTTCATCCAGCAGAACGCGAAGGACGTGAGGTTCCTTGACATCTGAGCCGCATAACCACGGAGCGATCGAACAGGTCGACCTCAATGTTGAGATGCAGCAGTCGTATCTCGACTACGCGATGTCGGTCATCGTTGGCCGCGCACTTCCTGACGTAAGGGACGGCCTCAAGCCGGTTCACCGTCGCGTCATTTACGCGATGTACGACGGCGGCTACCGCCCCGATCGCGCGTTCTCCAAGTGCACTCGCATCATCGGCGAGGTCATGGGTAACTACCACCCGCACGGTGACGGTGCCGTCTACGACACCCTCGTGCGCATGGTGCAGGACTGGTCCCTGCGCTACCCGCTCGCCGACGGCCAGGGCAACTTCGGCTCCCCCGGAAACGACCCCGCCGCCGCGCACAGGTACACCGAGTCGCGCATGTCGCCCATCGCCATGGAGATGGTCCGCGACATCGACAAGGACACCGTCGACTTCAAGGACAACTACGACGGCCGCACTCAAGAGCCGATCGTTCTTCCTGCCCGCTTCCCCAACCTGCTTGTCAACGGCTCCGCCGGTATCGCGGTGGGCATGGCGACGAACATCCCGCCGCACAATCTGCGCGAGATCGCCGACGGTGTGCAGTGGTACCTCGAGCACCCCAATGCCACGCGCGAAGAGCTGCTTGAGGCGCTGCTCGAGCGAGTGCAGGGACCGGACTTCCCCACAGGCGCCATGATTCTTGGCCGACGCGGCATCGAGGACGCGTACCGCACGGGCCGCGGCTCCATCACGATGCGCGCCGTCGTCACCGTCGAAGAGCTGCAGGGTCGCCAGTGCCTCGTCGTCACCGAGCTGCCGTACCAGGTCAACCCCGACAACCTCGCGCTGAAGATCGCCGAGCTCGTCAAGGACGGCAAGATCACCGGCATCGCGGACATCCGCGACGAAACCTCCGGCCGCACGGGTCAGCGACTCGTCATCGTGCTCAAGCGCGACGCTGTCGCCAAGGTGGTGCTCAACAACCTCTACAAGCACACCCAGCTGCAGGAGACCTTCGGCGCCAACATGGTCGCCCTCGTCGACGAGGTGCCCCGCACCCTGTCGATCGACGCGTTCGTGCGCCACTGGGTGACGCATCAGATCGAGGTGATCCAGCGTCGGACCGAATACCGCCTGCGTGAGGCCGAGCGCGAGGCCCACATCCTGCGCGGCTACGTCAAGGCGCTCGACCAGCTCGACGAGGTCATCGCGCTGATCCGCCGCTCCCCGAGCGTCGACGAGGCGCGCGTTGGCCTCATGGAGCTGCTCGACGTGGACGAGGTCCAGGCGACCGCGATCCTCAACCTGCAGCTGCGTCGCCTTGCGGCCCTCGAGCGGCAGAAGATCGAAGAGGACTACGCCAAGCTCATGGCGGAGATCGAGGACCTCAAGTCGATCCTCGCCTCCGAGCAGCGCCAGCGCACGATCATCTCCGAGGAGCTTGCGGAGATCGTCCGCAAGTACGGCGACGAGCGCCGCACCGAGATCTCCCCCTTCGACGGCTCCGTCGACTTCGAGGACCTCATCGCGGAGGAAGAGGTCGTCGTCACGATCACGAGCGGTGGCTATGCCAAGCGCACGCGATCGGACCAGTACCGGGCACAGCGCCGCGGCGGCAAGGGCGTGCGCGGCGCGACCCTGCGCTCGGACGATGTCGTGGAGCACTTCTTCGTCACGACAACGCACCACTGGCTGCTGTTCTTCACGAACCTTGGCCGCGTCTACCGCGCCAAGGCCTACGAGCTGCCCGAGGGCGGCCGCGACTCCAAGGGTCAGCACGTCGCGAACCTGCTCGCGTTCCAGCCGGGCGAGGAGATCGCCCAGGTGCTCGCGCTCAAGTCGTACAGCGATAAGCCGTACCTGGTGCTCGCAACCAAGCGCGGCCTCATCAAGAAGACCGAGCTGTCCGCGTACGACTCGAACCGCTCCGGCGGTCTCATCGCGATCAACCTGCGCGATGTCGAGGGCGAGGACGGGGAGCTGCGTCCTGACGAGCTTGTCGCCGCTCGCCTCGTTGGCCCCGAGGACGACCTGCTGCTCGTGAGCCGCAAGGGTCAGTCGATCCGCTTCACCGCTTCCGATGAGGCGCTGCGTCCCATGGGCCGCGCGACCTCTGGCGTGAAGGGCATGTCGTTCCGCGATGACGATGAGCTGCTCGCGGCAGACGTCGTCGCCCCTGGCATGTACTCGTTCATCGTGACCGAGGGTGGTTACGCCAAGCGCTCCGACATCGAGGAGTACCGCGTCCAGAACCGCGGCGGACTCGGCATCAAGGTGGCCAAGCTGCAGGAGCAGCGCGGCGACCTGGTGGGTGCGCTGCTCGTCGAGGAGTCGGACGAGGTGCTCGTCATCATGGAGTCCGGCAAGGTCATGCGCTCCCCCGTGGCGGAGGTCCCCGCGAAGGGCCGCGACACGATGGGCGTCATCTTCGCCAAGCCGGCAGAGGGCGACCGCATCATCGGTGTGGCCCGCAACGTCGAGCGCAATCTGGGCGAGGACGAGGCAGAAGAGGCAGACACTCCCGCTGAGGAACCCACAACCGACTAACCCTGCGCCGTAATGGGACATGAGGTCCGGGTGTCCCGGATCTCGGTCCCCTAATGGGACATCAGGTCCGGCCCCCGGCCGCGAGCACCCCCAGTCACGGCCCGACGCTGTGGCCGGGTACTACTCCGACAGCACCGGCCGTGCGGCGGCACCACGGTCGGCGGGCGTCCGCACGAACAGCAGCAGGACGAGTCCCGCGAGCACCACGCCGATGATTCCGAGCGTTCCCCACAGCGTCGCTCCGGTGATGGCGATGACAACCGTCCATGCTCCGGGCGACAGGAACGATGCCGCGCGGCCGGTGGTGGCGTAGAGGCCGAAGATCTCGGCCTCGCGCCCCAGCGGGGAGACGCGGGCGAGCAGCGATCGCGACGCGGACTGCGCAGGTCCCACCATTCCGGACAGCACCAGCCCGAAGATCCAGAACGTGATCGCGCCAAGCCCGTGCAAGAAGGCGACCGCGAGGCCAGCGACAACGATGCCCCCGAGCGCCGTGATGATCACCGCGCGGGGACCCACATAGTCGTCGATGCGACCGGCGATGATCGTGGAGACGCCCGCAACGAGGTTCGCCGCGATGCCGAAGATGATGACCTCGGTGTCTTCGAAGTCGTACGCGCGCGCAGCGATCACGGCGCCAAACGCGAACACGCCCGCCAAGCCATCGCGATAGACGGCGGACGCGAGAAGGAACCACAGCGTCGGCCGGGCCTCGCGCCACAGCTGACGGACGTTGCGCCACAGCAGCACGTACGCGTGGAGAAAACCGCCCGAGGCCCCGCGTGGCGCCGCCGGCGCTTCCGGAACGTAGGCAAGCAGCGGCCACGCGAACAGCAGCGTCCACACGGCGCACCCAATGGCGATCATGCGATACGCCATGCCGTTGGACGTGTCCATGCCGAACCAGTCCATCGCATCGAGCACCACCACAAGCACGAGCGCCAAAATGCCGCCGATGTATCCGAGTCCCCAGCCCAGGCCGGACACGCGCCCCATGGTGCGCGGCGATGACACCTGCACCAGCATCGCGTTGTAATTCACGCCAGCGATCTCGTTGATGATCGTGCCCACGGCGATGATGCCAACACCGAGCACGAAGTACTTGGGTGCCGCCTCCACGAAGTACAGCGACAGCATGGTCACCACGAGCAGCACCGTCATCCACCCGAGCCACTGCTTGCGCTTTCCCGTGCGGTCCGCGATCTGGCCAAGGACAGGAGCCACGAGCGCCACTCCAATGCCGGCGATCGTCATCGCGAGGCCCAGACCAGAGGTCAGCTCAGCAATGCCCTTGTCATGATCCATGCCGGGCTTGATGAAGTCATCAGACGTCAGGTACAGCGCGGTGAAGACAAAGGTGAGGATGACGGTGTTGAACGGTTGGGTTGCCCAGTCCCACAACGCCCAGGACAGAACTTGCTTGCGTGGCACGCGCTGCTCGGAGCCCGCGTGCGTCGTCATTGACGCGTCGCTCATGAACACAGTGTTGCGCATCCGTGCGACCACTCCGCACCAACGCGGCTAGATTCGGCATATGGAGTGGTCACCGGACATCCTCGCTGGGTTCGAGGCGGCATCTATCGGCGACATCACCCTCATCAGGCCCGACGCTCCGCTCACCTCTCCCCGAGCTGCCGTTCTGCACGTGCACGGGTACAACGACTACTTCTATCAAGCAGATCTCGCGGACTGGTTCCGTGAGCGCGGGATCGAGTTCTACGCGGTGGACATGCGCCGGTCGGGTCGCTCCCTCAAGTCGGGCGATCATCCGCACGACATGGCGGACATCGCCGAGCAGGGCGACGACATCCAGGCGGCGGTCGACGCGATGCGCGAGCTCCATCCGGACCTGCCGCTCGTGGTCCATGCCCACTCGACGGGCGCGCTCGCGGCGGCTATCTGGGTGGCGGACAGGGCGCCTGCTCACCTCAAAGGTGTCATCCTCAACTCGCCGCTGTTCGGCCTGCAGATGTCGAAGCTCGACAGGGCCAAGCTCCGCGGGCTGCCGCTCCTGCGCCGCGTGGCGCCCACGGCGGTCGTTGCGCGTCGCCCGGCGATCTACGCGAAGTACCTGCACGTCAGCGGCGGCGGCCCCGCAGATTTCGACACCACCTGGAAGACCCCCGCCGGTGTGCCGGCTCGCACCACCTGGGTCTATGCGGTGATCCGAGCATGGGCGCGCATCGAGGCGGGGCTCACCATTCCCGTCCCCGCGCTCGTGGCGCGCAGCGACTCCTGCGGCCCGGAAACGGACGACAACCCGCGCCTTCGCGAGCAGGACGTCGTCGTCGACACCGAGGCGACGGCCCGCCTGATCCCGAAGCTCGGCCCCAACGCCCGCGAGCTCGTCATCACGAACGGCATCCACGACCTCACCCAGTCGAGTCCGGACCCGCGCGCCGCCTACTTCGCCGGCGTCGAGGCCTTCCTCGACGAGGTGCTCTCATGAGGCACCCCTACTTCGACACGGGCGGGGCCGTGGCGGCCCTCGCGCACCGCGGCTTCAGCCTCGACGGTCTCGAGAACTCGATGGCCGCGTTCGCCGCCGCCGTTGACCTGGGCTACCGCTACGTCGAGACGGACGCCCATGGCACCAGGGATGGCGTCGCCGTCGCGCTGCACGACGCGAGCCTCGACCGCACCACGGACTCGAGCGGCAATGTTGCGGACCTGCCGTGGGCACAGGTGAAGGAGGCGAAGATCGGCGGCGTCGAGCCGGTGCCGCTGCTCGAAGATCTGCTCGGGACCTGGAAGGACCTGCGTGTCAACGTCGACGTCAAGGGAGTGAGTGGAATCGAACCCATCGCGGCCGCTATCGAGCGCACCAATTCCCACGATCGCGTGTGCGTCGCCTCTTTCTCTGCCGCCCGACGCCGGGCAACGGTCAAGCTGCTCTCGCGCCCGGTTGCGACATCAGCGGGCACGAGCGAGTTCGGCCGCTTCTGGGCGGGGGCCGGAGTGGGTCTCGCGGGTCGCCGCCCCATCTCCCAGGTGGATGCGCTGCAGGTGCCGTGGAAGGTGGGCCGCGCGACAGTGCTGACCCGCCGACACATCGACAGGGCGCACCGCGAAGATCGCTCGGTGTACGTGTGGACCATCAATGACACCGCGGACATGGAGGCCCTGCTTGATCTGGGTGTCGACGGACTTATCAGCGATCGCGCGGACCTGCTCAAGGACGTCCTCCTGGCACGCGGGAAGTGGCTGTCCTGACCTCCGGGCTTGGGACTCGCCCAACCCTCAAGTACCCTGAGTACTTGACTGCCGCATGCCAGGAGCGGTGCAAGGAGACTTCATGAACGCTGAAGACAGCGCTACGCCCGCCACCGGTTTGTACAACCCACCGGCGCGCGGAGCGGAAGCGGAAGCCGTCAGTGCACAGACCCCTCGTCGCTCGGCGTTCCGTCCCGTTACGCAGTCGCAGGCCCCCACGGCAGGCACGGCGCCCACCACCCCGGCGTCCGCACCTCGCTCCGGTGCCTTCACGTTCAGTCCCACGTCGACCGCTTCGGCGACCCCAGCGTCGGCCGGTGCGGCCGCGACCGGTGCCGCCGCAACGACCGCGGCTCCCACGCGCCCGGCCACCCCGACCGAGGCCCCTGCGGGCGGTCACGCGAGCGAAGGCGCCTTCACCGTTGGCGCGGAGAAGGTCAAGGGTTTTGCGGTGCGCGCCAAGAAGTCGCTCACCGAGGGCGACGACCTCTCCGCGTCGAAGAACCGCGGCGGCCCGCGCAAGGCTCGCGTGCTCGTGAGCCGCGTGGATCCCTGGTCCGTGCTGAAGATGGGCTTCCTGCTTTCCGTGGCGCTCGGCATCATGACGGTGGTCGCGGTGTTCGTGCTGTGGAATGCGCTGAACGAGTTCGGCCTGTTCGCCCTGATCGACACCTGGGTGGGCAAGCTCTTCGACGGCGAACAGCCCATCGACATCGCCGCGATCTTCGAGCTCAACAAGGTGATGTCCGCCGCCGTGCTGGTCTCGGTGGTGAACGTGGTGCTGCTGACCGCGCTGAGCACCATCGCCGCATTCCTGTACAACACCGTCTCCTCTGTGGTGGGCGGCGTGTACGTCACTCTCACTGACGACTGATTTCGCCCGACGCTGGGCAGGCGCTGGTTTGAGCCGCGCCGCTCGCGTGGGGTACAGTTGGTCGCCGCGGCTGAGCCGCGAAGGGCCCATAGCTCAGGCGGTTAGAGCGCTTCGCTGATAACGAAGAGGTCGGAGGTTCAAGTCCTCCTGGGCCCACTGGGGTGAGGTGATCTCGATGAAGAAAGCACTGCTCGTCACTGCAGCAGCGGTGGTGGTTGCCGTGGTGGTCGTTCGCCTTCTTGACACCCCAACCCGCGACATCTGGGATCAAGTCCTGGATGAGGTGTAAACAAGGGGCCTTGGCGCAATTGGTAGCGCACCTGCTTTGCAAGCAGGGGGTTACGGGTTCGAGTCCCGTAGGCTCCACTCGCGTGATGAGTCGAGACATGCGCGGCAGGTGAGTCGCGACAGGGGTGACAGTCACGGAAGGGAGCCCGGCCATCGGCCGGGCTCCCTTTGTGTGTTGCGCCGGTAGCCACGGTGGGCGCCTTCCCTCGCAGTAGCGGTACGCGACCGCTCAGGCTTCATGGATAGTGTGTAGCTGTGGACGATCGAGACGTGCGTGATGTGCGACGTGTGATGGACCCAGTGCTCGAGTCGATGGGCTTTGCCTTCGCGGGTGTTGCTTCGATTGTGGCTGGCGAGTTCATTTGCGGTCGCGAATACTCGTGGGTGGGCTCCCCTGTCGCGCTTGCCGCTTCCTTTCCCGTCACCGGCGCAAGGGTCGAGTACATTGACCACGGCCCGGCAGCGGTCACGGTCAAACTCGTGACCGACGTCGTTCGGCATCGCGCCCGGATCCACATTGATGGCGCCGCTATTGCCCAGGCTTCGTGGGAGCCTCTTGGCGAGGGCACACATGTTCTCGACCCGGTGGGACTCGAAGTGCTGGTACGAGAATTCTCGATGGCATCGCTCGCCGAGATCGGCACTACTCGCTAGTTTCGACGTGTCTAGTTGGAAGAACTCTGTAATCGACAATTCACGGGTAAGGGGGAAATGATGCGTCGTATGCGCATCGCATGGAGTCGGTTGCACTCGTCCTCGCAGGCCTTCTAGCGCTGGCTGGTTGCGCGCAGGGTGGTCAGCGGGGTGAGGGTTGCGGTGGTGAAGCGGATAATCCTCACGTCTCCAAAGGATACTTGTCCCAGTTCGGCCAGAAGGTCGTAGTTGGGAAGACCAGATTCGGCTGCGAGGGTGTCAGCCGCCTTGAGCTCACGGTCTACGTTGAGCGCCTCGTCAACGGCTCCTGGAGAGTCATAGCTGACAATCCGGAGTCGTACTCGAATCCGGTTTCGGGCAAGGAGTATGTACTGCAAGCGTCTACTACCAGTTGCGTCAAGGGCACTTATCGAACCAGAGTGCAGTTGCGCAAGATTGTATTGACCTCAGGGAAGGCCGCGAGCATCCAAAAGCCGTATGACTACTCGCAGACTGTCACGATTAGCTGCTAGTAAACTGCGATGGCACTGGTGAGCAAGTCTGGTGCCTACGCCCTTGTTGCAGCAGCGCTGATCGCCCTCGCATACAGCATCCAGGCCCCATTGTGGGTGCCCGTACTTGGCTTGGCAGGCGCACTTGGGCTCTGGGAGCGAAGCCAAGCGTGTTCATCATTGCTCGCGGTCGCATCTGGAATCCTCCTGGGGCCAATAGGGGTAGCCGCAACCCTCGCACTCTTGGCGTCGCGCGGCAGGCTGGGCCTTCCACGGCGGCACGAGTGGGGGCCTGGCGTCGCTTGGGCGCTGGCCGGGGGAGTCGCTTGCGGCGTAGTCGCTGTACGTCTGGACACCTGGCGCACGCGATCAGGTTGGTCTGCAACCCGAACGAGCGTCGAGCAGCTGCTCGATTGGTTGCAAGAACAGGTGGGCCCCACTGCTCTCTTGGTGACGTGCCTGGCGGCACTTGCGGCGTTGAATGCCATGGTTGAGGAACTGGTGTTTCGGGAGTTCCTGATTCGTGCGTGTGTGCGAGCGACGTTCTCCATCTGGGCTTCGGTCAGCGTGTCGGCAACAGCATTCGCACTGGCACACGTTGCGGCAGGCGTACCAGGCGGGCCATTGGGGTTCGCGGCCACGTTTGCGTTTGGCGTCGCCGCGTCGCTCGTGAGGCTGCGAACCCGAACCGGGCTAGTGGGCGCGATGGCTCTCCACGCAGGGGCCGACTTCTCGATCTTCGCTTTGCTCACTTTCAATAGCACTATCCTCTTGGCTAGGTGACTGGACAGCCGTCGAACGCAGGGCGGGGCGTTGTTGCATCTGGACCGCTCACAGTGTCTCGCGCCCTCAGAAAACTCCTGCATAATAGGTACTTGCGTTATTTCCTACCTATTCGATAGGGTAACGCCAGCGAACGGCACGAGGCCGTCTGTCGACAGGAGTGAGCATGAGCGCGTCCACCACGCACGCCGCCGGCTCCTTCTGCATGCGCCGAATGCGCATGTGTCGCGTCATGCCCTGCGCCTGACGAAGGCACCCTCCCCCTCTGAGCGCTCCCGGCCGCACCAGCGGCCCCGCTCGCCCCGCATTCCGCCCCACGAAACCCAAGGAGCCCCAGCCGTGAATTGGCAGGACCTCACAGTGCTAGCACTCGTACTCGCGTCGTTTGTTGGCCTGTACTTGCTGCGCCGCAAGCGCCTCAACTTCAGCCTCATCACGCTGATCGCGCTTGGCGTCGGCATCCCGATCGGCCTCGCTGGCCGCGGCCATGCTGACTACATCGACCCCATCGGTCGCATCTACATCAGCCTGCTGCTCGCCTGCGTCGCGCCGCTCATCATCGTGTCGATCGTCTCGTCGATCGCCTCGCTCGGTTCCGTCGAGAAGCTGCGCACCATCGGCATCCGCTCTGTGGGCTGGCTCCTGTTCAGCAACTTCCTTGCAGTGATCCTGGCGCTCGGTGTCGCGATCTCGTTCGGCACCGGCAAGGGTGTCAATGAGGAGCTCGGCGGCGAAGAGCTGAGCGTCCTCGAGAACTCGGTGCAGAACTTCGGCGATGTGGTCGTGGGCTTCTTCCCCACCAACATCTTCCAGGACGCCGCCTCCAACAAGATCATCCCGATCATCCTGGTCTCGGTGACGGTGGCCGTCGCCTATCTGTCGATCGCGAGCAAGGACCCCAAGTCGGTCAAGGCGTTCCGCGACGGCACCGAGGCTCTCAAGAAGGTCATCTTCAAGGCTGTCACCTACGTCATCAAGCTCACCCCCTACGCGATCGTCGCGCTCACCGCCTCGGTGGTCTCCAACAGCGCCAACCTGGGCGCCAAGTTCTGGTCGCTGCTTGGCCTGCTGGGCCTGGCCTGGGGAACCTGCTTTGTGCACGCGTACCTCATCAACGGCGTGCTGCTGCGCACGGTCGCCGACGTCTCGCCCGTGAAGTTCTTCCGCAAGATCCTTCCCGCGCAGATCACCGCGTTCACCACGCAGTCGAGCGTCGGCACCTTGCCCGTCACCACCGAGATGCTCACCAAGCGCGTCGGCGTCGGCTCGCAGGTTGCGCACTTCGTGGCGCCGCTCGGCACCACCATCGGCATGCCCGGCTGCGCAGGCATCTGGCCCACGCTCATCGCGGTGTGGGGCATCAACGCCTACAACATCCCGTTCAGCACCACCGACTACATCGTGCTCGGCGTGCTCGCGACGCTCGTCTCGATCGGCACCGCCGGCGTTCCCGGCACCGCGACGGTCGCCGCCGCGACGGTGCTCGCCGCGGCCGGCCTGCCCCTCGAGTTCATCGCGGTCACACTGCCCATCTCGATCATCGCTGACATGGCCCGCACGCTGAACAACGTCACCGCGGCCGCGACCTCGGCAACGATCGTCGCCCGCCAGACCGGACTCCTGAACGACAAGATCTTCGACGGAGTCGAGGAGTACATCGAAGACCTTGAGCCCGACGCTGTGGCGCCGGAGCTCGCTGAAGTCACCACAGCGTCGGCCGACGTTGCGGAACCTGCCACCCACGAAGAGCCCGCCAGCAAGGCGGCCAAGCCCGTAAGGACCCGAGCATGAAGCGCCTCCTTTCCGCCATCGCGGTGACAGCAGTTGCCGCGGGAGTGACCCTCATCGCCGCCCCGGCAGCGAATGCCGTCACGAATCCCGCTGACAACCCCCGAAAGGTGACCGTCCAGGGTTCCGACGGAAACACCTACATTGACGGGCAGGACACCCTGCCCGGCTATGACGACTACGACTGCACCTACATCCCCGGTGCATGGTTCGACTTCGAGAAGAACCGCGTGTACTACGCGGACGGCTCCTGGATCCCGTGGACCGAGTGGGAGCGCGCTACCGGCTACAAGGAGTGGCTCGCCAAGAAGAAGGAGACCAAGTCCGACGGCGGAACCAAGTCCGGCACCAAGAAGACGGACAAGAAGAAGTCCTCCACCAAGTCGGGCTCCAAGACGAGCACCAAGACCGAGACCAAGACCACGTCCGGCACCAAGACGGAGACAAAGACGACGTCCGGCACCAAGACCGACTCCGCGAAGGCCGAGGGCCCGACTGCCGGCGAGACGACGGTTGACGAGACGGAGGCTCCCAGCATCGACGCATCCGTAGAGCCCACCCCTGACGTGAGCTTTTCGCCCGCCGAGGTTGGCGACGTGGAATACGCGTCTGACGAGACCTCACCCGACGCCGTTGTCGCCGACGGCGAGACCCCGGCCGCACAGGGAAGCGGTGCCGGCCTCCTGATCCTCGGCGGACTGGCAGCCGCCGGAGCCCTGTCCTATGGCGGCTACACGCTGGCCAAGGGCGGATGGCGAAAGGGGACTGCGTCATGATGCGCCGCTGACCGCATCAGCGCAGCCCTCAAGCACTGAAGTAGGCCCAGGCCGGAAACGACCTGGGTTGGGCGAAGCGCACCCAAAGTCCGCCCACACCACCCTCATCTCAAAGGAAGAAGCAATGAAGATCACCACCACTTGGCGCGCTACGGCCGCCACCGTGGGCCTGGCGCTGGCAGCTACGGGAATCGCTGCCTCCGCGTCCACGGCAGCCCCGTCGAGGCAGGCTGAGACCGGCGTCGACGACACCTACCTGCAGGACTCGCTTGGTCTGCCCGAGCAGACCGTCATCGAGACCGTCACCTACGACCGCTTCCAGTGGCTGCTCCGTCAGGAGGGTCAGTTCGCGTTCGTGATCGGCTCGCTCACGGACAACGACTTCAAGGCCCAGGCCCAGCAGGTCGACGCCGCCGCCAAGGCCGCGAACGTCTCGACGGTCTACTGGTTCGATCCCAACCTCACAGGCCAGTCAGGGGACAAGAGCCTGGACACTCGCAACCCTGGCACCATCAACCTTCACGCAAACAGCCAGGCCCTCTTTGGTCAGATCTGGCTGAACGTGATCGGCCAGTCGCTCGGCAACGGAGTCAAGTCTGAACCGAAGGTGGCGAACGGCAACGGTGACGCAGTGATCATCACGTTTGACGACGCGGTCGTCAACGACTCCGTGGACCCCGCGTGGGACTTCCGCGAGGACACGCAGGCCGTGAGTTCCACCGCGAACGTGTTCTTCACCTTCGACAAGGACCACACGGTCGAGGGCGTTGCCGACAAGATCATCGACTGGGTTGACCTTGGCAAGGAGCCCACGGACAACCCCGCTGAGATCGCTGCGGCCATTGCCGCTGTTCCTGGCGGCGGCGCGGCGATCGACGCGATCACCGAGTTCAAGTGGTGGCAGGCGGAGAACAACCGCGTCCAGGCCAAGCAGCACAAGAACGACCCTGCGCTGATCAAGCGGTGGGGTGGCGACGTGCTCGTCGATGAAGACGCCGCAGATGGCTGGAACGTCGAGCAGCTCACTTACCCCGAGCTGCTCCACGTCCTCAACAAGAAGACGACCACGCAGTTCGCGATTCTCTTTGGCGGCACGTGGTGCCCCAACACCCGCGCGGTGATCAAGTACGTGAACCAAGAGGCCGTGGACAACGGCGTCAAGGTGTACAACTTCGACCTCGTGCTGGACGGCGGCAAGGTCAACCAGGCGAACCAGGGCACGAACCCGATTCACGTTCGCGACAACGCCTACAACTCGAACGGAACGATCACCGACTTCCGTCCCTCGTGGGTCTACGGCGACGTCGTTCGCACGTACTTCCGGAACCTGGTCACCGCGTATGACCCTCATGCTGGTGGGAGCAACCGCGTCTCGTACTTCCCCGGCGGCAACCTTGACGCCTTCCCGGACGTGGTGCGCAAGCTCCAGGTTCCGTTCCTCATCGGCTACGAGCGTGGAACCGGCACGAACCCCAGCGGCTCCGCGGTCAAGCGCCAGTGGATCCGGCAGAGCAGTGACTCGGTGACCGGTCTTCCCTACTTCGAGGAGTACATGACGAACTGGGAGTTCACCGGACCTGCTGAGCAGCTCGGCCTGGCCTTCCCCATCCCCGCCGACGAGAGCACTCTTTCTCCTGGAGACAAGGGCGCCCTCGACAATGCACGAGCCAAGCTCGCATTCGCGAACGAGGCGAAGGCTAAGCTGGGCGACTTCTTCAAGGGTCTGCCCGGCGCGGTCGTCTCTACCCAGAAGGTCACGGCTCCCGCCGTCTCGTACGGTAAGGCCTCCAAGGTCACGGTGGCGATCGAGGGCCTCTACGGCCGCGTGCCGTCCGGCAACGTGACCCTCAAGGTCAACGGCAAGACCTACACCTCGGCGATCAGCAACCACGCCGCAGTGTTCACCACGGCCAAGCTCAAGCCGGGTTCGTACTCCTACACGCTCACCTACGCGGGCAACGACGAGGTCAAGCCGTTCACCAAGACCGGCACTCTCACGGTGAACAAGGTCGCCGCGAAGTCTGTCAAGGGCGCCGTGAAGACGGCCCCCACCACCAAGAAGTCCGGCAAGTACACCGTGACGGTGACGCAGCCCTCTGGTCTCACCAAGGCCACCGGAAAGGTGACGGTGACCCTCAAGAAGGGCTCTACCACCAAGAAAGTGACGGGCAAGCTGTCCAGCGGCAAGGTGACGGTTTCCGTTCCCAAGCTCGCCAAGGGCACGTGGAAGGTCACCGTCAAGTACCAAGGTGACAAGAACTACAAGGCGTCGTCGGCCACCGGCAAGTCGGTCGTCGTCAAGTAACGCCAACGGCAAAGGGCCGGGCATCCATTGGGTGTCCGGCCCTTTGCGCTCTACTCTGTGCCAATGGCGTTCAGCGACACCCCGGTCCTGGAAAGTGACCGTGTGCGCCTCGAACCGCTTTCCCACAGCCACGCCGCGGATCTTGCCGAGGCCGCGCGCGGCGGCAACCTCTGGCAGCGCGCGTGGTACACCTCCATCCCCGCGCCCGACGCTGTGGCGGCCGAGATCGACCGTCGCCTTTCCCTTCACAGAGCGGGAAGCATGGCGCCCTGGGCGGTCGTGGACCCGACAACTGGCGCCGCCGTGGGGATGACAACCTACATGGACATCGACGAGCCCAACCGTCGCCTCGAGATCGGCTCCACGTGGCTTGCCGCAGCGGCGCAGGGGACGGGCATCAACCCGGCCGCAAAGCGGCTGCTGCTGTCCCGCGCGTTCGAGGACCTCGGCTGCATCGCCGTCGAGTTCCGCACTCACTGGCACAACCACCAGTCGCGCGCCGCGATCGCGCGGCTGGGTGCCAAGCAGGACGGCGTGCTGCGCAATCACAAGATTCTGCCCAACGGGACGGTGCGCGACACCGTCGTGTTCTCAATCATCGACACCGAGTGGCCAGCGGTTCGCGCCGGCCTCGACGCGAGGCTCGCCCGCTGATGACCTCCCTGCCCAGTCTTCGCGATGTCGCCGATGCGGCAGACGCCGCTGGCTTCGTCGGCAGGGCCAATGAAATTCAGCTCCTGAAGCGCGTGTTGGATCAGGCGAGTCCGTCACGAATCTTCTATGTTCACGGACCGGGAGGCATCGGCAAGTCCGCGCTCCTTCGCGCCGCGCGTCGCATTGCGACCGCCGAAGGTGCGACCGTCGCGAGCCTCGATGGTCGCACGCTGCCGCTCGATCTGGATCTGTTGCGCGCTCGCGTCCTCGAGGCCGCGCAGGCCGCAGACGTCGTCATCCTCGACGAGGCGGACACGCTCGGCTCCGCCCTTGCCCCCCTTCGGGACGTCCTGCTCGACACCCTCTCCGCCAGGTCCCGAGTCATCCTTGCGGGCCGTACGTCGCCGGACCCCTCATGGCGCGCCGATGCGCTGCACGCGATCTTCGTGGACCTCGCCTTGGCACCGCTCGGACCCGATGACGCGGCGCAGCTGCTGGAGGCTCGGGGGGTCACGGAACCCGAGCGTCGGACTGCTCTCGTCAAGTGGGCGGGAGGTTCCCCGCTCGCCCTGACGGTTGGAGCGAGCGTGCCGCCGGGTGCGCAGTCGGCGAACCTCGCCGCAGAACTTGAGCAGCGGGTGACCCAGTGGCTCGCGGGCACCGGCGACCTCGATGTGGATCCCGATGTCTTGGCAGTCGCCGCGCTGTGCCGCACCGTTGACGGGCGACTGCTCGCTGCCGCGCTGCCGGGCCAGCCCACCCGCGACGGGCTGCAGAAGCTTGCGGACCTGCGCGTCACCCAGCGCCTTGGCGGCGGAGTGAGCCTCCACCCCGTGCTCGCCGCGGCCATCAGTGAGCGACTGCGTGAACAGTCACCCGAGCGCTACCGGACGCTCGTGTCCCGCATCGTTGAGCACCTCGCAACCCGGGCGCGGCTCGGTGACGTCGAGGCGCTCATCGAGGTGACGCTGTTCGTGCAGCACCCGGTGCTGCGAAGGGCGATCGCCATGGAGGCGAGCCCCACGCACTATGCGGACCGGCCGCGACCGGGCGAGCTCGCGCAGTTCGCGAAGGCTGGCGGCTTCGACACGGCGGAGAACTGGGACGAGCTCGCCGCCTTCGTGCAGCTGCCGGGCGCGGTGGACCTGGTGATGCGCCGCAACGACGGGACTGCGGTGTTCTTCGGCTCTCTCGTGCGGGCGAGCGACCTGCCCGGCACGGAACTGGGGCGCAAGCTCGCGGAGTCCGTCGAGCTTGCGGGAAGCGACCCCCAGCGGTCGTACGCAGGCATCGTGCTGTTCGCGGACCTTCCCGACGCCGACCGCACCGAGGCCACCCGCATCTCCATCGGCGCGTTCATGCGCAGGCACGGCCTCGTGGACATGGAGGCCGTCTATATCCACTATCCCGAACCGGCGCGCCGTCCCGCGCTCGTTATCGCCGCGCTCGCGGCGCCGCTCGAAGGCAGCGACCCGCTCGTGTATGTCACGGACCTGCGACCAGGCGGTGCCGTGGCGTACGTGCAGCGCATCATCATGGGCGAACTGGGGCTCGAGGCGGAGGTGCCAACCAACGAGCATCTGCTCGCGCCCGGTGAGGATGCTGCGCGGGAGGCGGAGCTGGTGCGGGTGCTCGACGCAGTGTTCGGGCACTCGCCGGAGGAGCAGCGGCTGCGGCGCGCGATAGAGCTTGCCCACACGGGCCCGCGCCGCTCCCAGCAGGAATGCCTCGAGGACCTGCACGTCAGCAGGGCCACGTGGTTCCGCCTGCTGCGCGAGGCACGCGCACGCGTGCTGTCCGCGCCAATGGATAGGGTCTAGGGGCGATGTCCCCACTGACCCTTGTCCTCACCGCCCTCGCACTTTCGGCCGACGCCTTCGCGGTGTCCGTGAGCCGAGGCATGCGCATGCCCCGCTTCGAATGGAACAGGGCGCTGCTCCTCGCGATCAGCTGCGGCGTCTTCCAGGCGGCGATGCCGATCGTGGGCTGGCTGCTCGGCTCAGCCTTCGCCGACGCTATCGAGGGCTTCGATCATTGGATCGCCTTTGGCCTGCTCGCGGCTATTGGAGCAAAACTGCTGTGGGAGGCATGGAAGAACCGGCACGAAGACGATCGCGGCCAGCCGTCACCCTTGACGCTGCGCGAGGCGATCGTGCTGGGAATCGCGACAAGCATCGATGCGATGGCCGTCGGGGTCTCGTTCGCGTTCCTCGACGTCAACGTGTGGGTCGCTGCCGCCGTCATCGGCGTGATCACGTTCGGAGTATGCCTGCTGGGCGTGCGCCTGGGTCACAGAGCCGGACACCTGCTTGCCGAGTGGGCTGAGGTGGTCGGCGGTGTGATCCTCCTCGCCATTGGCGTGAAGATACTCGTCGACCACCTCGCCGGTGGCGGCTAGGCCGCTACTTGTCGGTGGTGGGCTTCTTCGCCGCGGTCTTGCGCGGAGCGGCCTTTTTGGGAGCTGCCGCAGAGTCCTCGGCCTCGTCCTCCCACACGTCCTCTGCATCGTCGAAGGTCTCCGCGAGACCGGCTGCGGCCTTGTGGCGGGCCACTTCGGCGGCGTCGCGGACCTTGCGGGCTTCGGCGACCGCGGTCTCCTTGACCTTGCTCACGGCGGGGCCGGCTTTCTCGCTCAGGGCGTCGGCGGCGGCCGCAGCGGCAGCCGCTGCGGCTGATGCGGCGCGCTTCGCGGCCTCACCTGCAGCATCGGCGGCGCGGTTCACGTTGTCGCGCAGCTGGTCCTTGAAGTCGGAGCCGTCAGCGAACTCCCACTCGTCATCGTCGCCTGCCCACGGGTCACGACCAGGGTCGCGGCGCGCCCACACCACCAGGGCGGCGGCAGCGGCACCAACGACCATCGCGGGCACCACGATCTTGGGCCACACGCTGCGGCTCTCTGGCTCCTCGTCAGCGTGCGCGGCGGAGTCAACGGCGGCAAGCACCGCGGGGATGGCGGCGCCAACGACGGCGGCGTGCAAAGCGTCGGTCCAGTCCGCTGCCTTGTCGCCTGCCTTGCGAACGTAGGGCTCAGCCTTGCGGGCACCCTCGCTGTACAGGTGCCTGGCGCGAGGGGCGAGCCACTCGCGAGCGTGCTCGACCTGCGGGCCGGCCCACTCCTTGGCTCGTGCTGCGGCCTCTGCTGCGGCGGCGCTGGCTTCCTTGGCCGCCGCGCGCGCGGCGGCGGCTGCCTCCGCGGCTTGACGCTGGTATTCCTTAGCCTTTGCGCTGTCCATGACCAGTCCTTTCACCAGGCTTTCCCGTCTTCGTCCATCGTGCCACGCAATTCACTATCTAGATACCCGTGGAACAATGACCTTATGAAGGCAACGATTGAGACGACCGCGGGCGACATCACCGTGGAGCTGTACCCCAACCACGCGCCCGTCACCGTGGCGAACTTCGTGGGACTCGCAAGTGGCGAGAAGGAGTGGCGGGATCCGGAGACGGGTGAGCCCAGCCACGAGCCGTTCTACAACGGCGTGGTGTTCCACCGCGTCATCGATGGCTTCATGATCCAGGGTGGCTGCCCGCTGGGCACCGGCACCGGCGGCCCCGGCTACACCTTCGACGACGAGATCCACCCTGAGCTGCGCTTCTCCGAGCCGTACCTGCTCGCGATGGCTAATGCCGGCAAGCGACTCAACCCCATCACGGGCAAGCCGGGAGGCACCAACGGATCGCAGTTCTTCATCACCGTTGGCCCCACCCCCCACCTCAACGGCGCGCACACCATCTTCGGCAAGGTCGTCGATGACGCGTCCAAGGCGGTGGTGGACAAGATCGCGACCACGCCCGTCGACGGCCGTGACCGTCCCCTTGAGGACGTCATGATCACGGGCGTCACCGTCAGCGACGACTAAGTCACGATGACCGACGCTGCCGCGCCTCCGGTCTGCCCGCGCCACCCTGACCGGGTCACCTATGTGACCTGTCAGCGGTGCGGTCGCCCCACCTGCCCTGACTGCCAGCGGCCAGCGCCCGTGGGCATCCAGTGCGTTGACTGCGTGAAGCAGGAGGCCTCGCGCGTCGGTCCGGTGGTGAACCGGCTGGGCTTTGTCTCCGCAAACGGAACACCGTGGGCGACGTACGCGCTCATGGCAGCGAGCGTGCTCGCGTTTGCCTACGGCCACCTCGTGCTCGGTGAGAGCCGCTGGATCATTGACTGGGGGCTTTGGCCGCGCGGCGTTCCCGGCCTTGAGGAGTTCGGCCACGACTGGTACCGCTGGATCTCCAGTGGCTTCCTGCATTTCGGCTTCCTGCACCTCGCGATCAACATGTTTGTGCTGTGGCAGTTCGGCACGCAGCTTGAGCCGGTGCTGGGACGGCTCCGCTTCGTCGGCGTCTACCTCGCGTCGGTGATCGGCGGCTCGGCGGCGATCATGCTGCTGGGGACTGGCAATGTGCACGGCGGCGCCTCTGGAGCAATCTTCGGCCTCATCGCCGCGTTCGCTGTGGTGCTGATGAAGCTCAATCTGTCCGCTCAGTCGCTGCTGGCATCCGCGGGCATCTGGCTCGTCGCGGGCTTCTTCATCAACGGCATCTCGTGGCAGGGTCACCTCGGTGGTGCCATTGCCGGGGCTGTGGTGATGTTCGCGATGCTGCGGGGAGTGGATCGGCGAGCCCAGCGTCGGCGTATCCCCAATTAGGAACTACACCGGTGTAGTTTTCCCCAGCCTTGTCCCCAATCGGGGATAACTACACGCGTGTAACTTGAGTTTTCCCCAGGGGCGGGACTACTTCCAGCGGGTGAAGAGCAGCATCGCCGCCATGAGCAGCGCGAAGCCGATGCCGATGTTCCAGTGGTGAATGTCCAGCGGGAGGCGGCCCTTGGAGATGTAGTAGATGATGATCCAGGTGGGGCCGAGCACGAGCAGCGTGATTGCGGTGGGGAGCAGCCACTTGGGGTTCTCCGTGGAGACCTTTCCCACGTTGCGAGGCACCTTGACGGCCTGCTTCTTGTCGCGCTTCTTGGATTCGGGCACGGTTTCCTCCTGGGTTACATGCTGGGGACAAGAGTAGCCGAGCGCGTACACCCCGCCCACCGCCGACGCTGTCCCTCCGTTCGCACGTCACGTACGCTGGTCGCACCATGAGTCTCGTCGACACCCCCGTGAGCGACTCGAGCCAGGCTGAGGCACGTCACCGCGGCTCGCGCTTCGTCGCGCTCATCGGTGAGCTCATGATCATCGCGGGTGCGGTGCTGGGCCTGTACGTCGTGTGGCAGCTGTTCTACACAGACATTGAGGCCAACAGCATTCAAGAGGAGACGGTCAAGGAGCTCGAGTGGGCGTACACCCCTCAGATCAAGGCCGGCGAGATCGCGGACAACGGCCCGCAGACCATCCCGGACAAGCTCAAGCTGTCGCCGGACACCGCTGACGTCATGAAGGAGCCGGGGTTCGGCACCACCTTCGCGACGTTCTACGTGCCGCGCTGGGGTGAGGACTACATCAAGCCCATCACGCAGGGCGTCGATCGGCACACGATCCTTGACCGCCTCGGCATCGGCCACTACCCCGGCACGGGCATGCCCGGCGCCAAGGGCAACTTCGCGATCTCCGCGCATCGCACCACGTATGGCAAGCCGTTCAACCGCATTGCGGAGCTCAAGAAGGGCGACGCGCTCATCGTGCAGACCAAGGACGCCTGGTACGTGTACCGCATGACCGGTTCCGAGATCGTGCTGCCAAGCGCCGTGCGCGTCATCGCTCCCGTTCCCAACAAGCCCGGCGAGGCGCCGGACGACCACTACATCACGCTCACCACGTGCCATCCCATGTTCTCCGCCGCGGAGCGCTTCGTGGTCTGGGGTGAGATGGAGTACTGGAGTCCCGTGGGCAACGGCGTCCCAGCGGAGCTGTTTGAGGTGGCTGAATGATCTTCCCCGCCATCTGGAACGTGCTCCCTGGTCCGCGCTGGCTGCGCGCCATCGTGCTCGTGATCATCCTCGCGGCGATCGTGTGGGTGCTGTTCGAGTACGTTTTCCCATGGGTCGCTGAGACCTTCAACATTCAAGAGCAGAGCGTGGGAGACGAATCGTGACGCGCATCCTGGTGATCGACAACTATGACTCGTTCGTCTACACGATCGTGGGCTACCTGCGGCAGATGGGCGCTGAGACCGTGGTTGTGCGCAACGACGTGCCGCACCCTCCCGTGTCCGAGTTCGACGGCGTGCTGGTCTCGCCCGGTCCCGGCACCCCGGCGGAAGCCGGCTCTTCGATGAGTGTCATCCGCGAATGCGCGGAGACGAAGACGCCCATGCTCGGCGTGTGTCTTGGTCACCAGGCGCTCGCGGAGGTCTACGGCGGAGTCGTCTCGCACGCCCCTGAGCTCATGCACGGCAAGACCTCGCTCGTCGAGCACGAGGGCGCCTCGGTGCTCACCGGGCTGCCCTCGCCCTTCACCGCGACGCGCTACCACTCGCTCGCCGTGGAGAACCCCACGGTTCCTGAAGAGCTCGAGGTCACCGCAACCACGGCGTCGGGCATCATCATGGGACTGCAGCACCGCGAGCTGCCGCTCATCGGCGTGCAGTTCCACCCGGAGTCCGTGCTCACCGAGGGTGGTCACCGCCTCCTTGCGAACTGGCTGGAGATCTGCGGAATGCCCGACGCTGAGGGCAGGTCCGCAGGACTGTCGCCCCTCGTACGCAAGTAGTCCGTTCGCAGGGCGGCGTTACGCGCTCTCGTCGTCCGGCGGCGGCTCAGGAGCAGGGCCGGTCGAGACGAAGATCGTCACGGGCTGCTTGATGCCAAGCGAGATTCCCGCGTCGGGGCTCTGGGCGAAGACCACGCCATTGGGCTGCTCATCCGAGGGCTGGGGCTTGACCGTCACCTTGAAGCCGGCGTCGATGAGCGCCTGAGTCGCCTCAGCCTGCGTCATGCCCACGACGTTGGGAACCTCCGCCGTGGTGGGCTTGGTCGCCACGGTGATGGTGATGGTCGATCCGATGTCGGTGAGTCCCGCCTTGGGGCTCTGCTTGGTCACCGTGCCTTCGGGCTTGGAGCTCGTCTCCGTGCGCTTGGTCGTGACCTGCAGGCCGAGCTCGTCGAGCACAGCGCGCGCCTCGTCCTCGGTCATTCCGGTGACGTCGGGGACATCCACCTGGCCGCTCGCGATCTGTAGGACCACTCCCGCACCAGCGGCGATGGGCTCACCGGCGGCAGGATCGGTGCCGACGGCACGGTCCTTCTCGATCTCCCAGTCATTGACGATGTCGATGCGCAGCACGTTGAGGCCCGCTTCGTCGAGAAGGGCGAGGGCCTCCTCTTGCGTGAGTCCTCTGACGTCGGGCACCTCAAGCTCCGAGGGGCCGGAGGACAGGAACACTGTGACCCGCGATCCGGGGTCAACCTGAGCCCCGAACGCGGGATCCGTCCGAGTGACGAGGTCCTTCTCCACCTCATCGGAGGGCTCGTGGTCGATGACGGCGATGAGACCCAGCTCATCGAGGGCCTTGGTCGCCTGCTCCTCGGTGAGACCCACGAGGTCGGGGATCGCCACACCGCTCGCGCTTGGCGTGGGAGCGCTGTCATCACGGGAGAACAGGAACAGCGCGACGATGATGAGGATTGCGGCCACGGCGGCACCGCCGAGCAGCCAGTACTGGCGCATGCGGCGCTTGCGCTCCTCGTCCTCCTCGTCGGGAAGCGAAGGGTCAAGCGGATCTGCCAACGTGTCCGTTCCCACCGGCGGAACCGAGGCGATGGCAGCCCAGGGCGCGGCAGGCTGCACCTCGGTGGGTGCGGTGGGTGCGGTGGGTGCGGTGGGTGCGGGCTGCGTGGGCATGACGGCGGTGGCGCCGGTGTCCACGACCGCAGGCATCGCCTGCGTGGCCTGCTCGGCGATGGCGGCGCGGTCGTCGAGACCTGCGGCCGCAGCGCCCGCCGCAGCACCCGCGGCGCCGCCAACGACGATCGAGCCGGTCGACGGGTCAACGGGGTCGCCGGCCGTGAAGGCGCGCAGATCGGCGAGGAACTCGCCGGCGTTCGAGTAGCGCTCGTTGCGGTCCTTGGCGAGCGCTCGCAGCACGATCTGGTCGAGGGCCTGCGGCACGTCGGATGCGTACTGCGACGGCCGCGGCGGCTGCTCGCGAACGTGCTGGTAGGCGACGGACACAGGAGAGTCGCCGATGAACGGTGGACGTCCCGTGAGCAGCTCGAACAGCAGGCAGCCGGTCGAGTACAGGTCGGAGCGGGCGTCAACGGTCTCGCCGCGCGCCTGCTCTGGCGACAGGTACTGAGCCGTGCCAACGACAGCCTGCGTCTGGGTCATCGTCTGCCCAGCGTCGGCCAGTGCCCTGGCGATGCCGAAGTCCATGACCTTGACCGCGCCCGTGGGGGTGAGCATGACGTTCGCGGGCTTGATGTCACGGTGGACCAGTCCCGCGTGGTGCGAGTACTCAAGCGCGGACAGCACGCCCGTGATGATCTCTACGGCCTCGTCGATGGGGGCGGCGACATCGCCCTTGAGGATGTCGCGAACCGTGTGCCCCTCGACGTACTCCATGACGATGAACGGCACGGCCTGCGGAACTCCGGTGGAGCTCAGCACGGTGTCCTCGCCCGTGTCGTAGACGGCGACGATCGCGGGGTGGTTGAGACCCGCAGCTGCTTGAGCCTCGCGGCGGAAGCGCGTCTGGAAGGAGGGGTCGCGAGCGAGGTCTGCGCGCAGTATCTTGATCGCGACGGTGCGGCCAAGGCGCGTGTCATAGCCGATGTGAACCTCGGCCATTCCTCCGCGACCAATGAGGTCGCCGACCTCATACCTGCCCGCGAGGATCTTCGCGTTCTCGCTCATCTGTTGTCCCTCCGCGGCCCCAGCGGCCGTGTGCTTCGAACTATTGTGGCATTTCCGGCGCTCATGGCTGTGAGCGGCGCACGTCTGGTCGTGGCCGGTATTCGCGCGGAGCGATGCTTGGCGGCATGCGTCGCTTGGCCTCGGAAACCTCTGGTGCCGGTGCTGCGGGAGGCGGGGCAGCGTCGGGCACCTGCATGGCGGCGAGAACCCGCAGCAGCTCTTGGGCGGTGCGCGGACGCTTGCGCGGATTCTTCTCGAGCAGCAGGGCGATCAGCTCTCGCATGCCCGATGACACGGTTGCCGGCAGCGGGGGCACGGGCTCATTCACCTGTGCGATCGCGATATCGACGGCGTTGGCGGCGGTGAAGGGGCGCTTTCCCATCACGGCTTCGTAGGCGATGATTCCCAGCGCATAGATGTCCGACGCTGGGGTCGCCGGCTTGCCGAGCGCCAGTTCCGGCGCGAGGTACTGAGCAGTGCCCATCACCATTCCCGTGGCGGTGAGAGTGGTCTGGTCCATGCCGCGGCTGACCCCGAAGTCGGTGATCTTGACGCGGTCGTCGCCAAAGACGAGCAGGTTGCCCGGCTTGATGTCGCGGTGCATGACGTGCGCGGCGTGAGCGGCCTCCAAGCCATGGGCGGTCTCCGTGAGGATGCGCACCAGTCGCGCCTCGGAGATGGTGCGCTCGCGCTCGAAAATCGTGCTGAGCGGCTCGCCGTCGACGTACTCCATGACGAGGAACGCGGTGCCGTCGTGGTCGCCGTAGTCGTAGACCTGGGCGATGTTGGGATGGGCGAGGCCCGCGGCGTTCTTCGCCTCATTGCGGAAGCGACGCAGGAACGTCTCGTTGCCATGGGCCGTGTCCTTGAGGACCTTCACCGCGACGGTGCGATTGAGGTCCCCGTCCTGCGCCTTCCACACCTCGCCCATGCCGCCTACGGCGATGAGGGACGTCAGTGTGTACCTCCCGGCAAGGGTGGTGCCTGCCTGCAGCGTCATGAGCCCTCCCTGCTGAGGCGGATCGCCTCCTGCATGACGGTCTTGGCGATGGGCGCAGCGACGCGGCCTCCCGTCGCCTCGGAGCCGAGATCTCCGCCGTTCTCCACGATCACCGCGATCGCGACCACGGGGTCCTCAGCCGGGGCGAAGCCCACGAACCACGCGTGGGGCGGCGTGCCATTGCCGGTCTCCGCCGTGCCCGTCTTGCCAGCTACCGTCACGCCGCTGATGCGAGCGGCCTTTCCCGTGCCGTTCTCGACGACGGAGACCATCATCTGGGTGAGCTCTGAGGCGTCCTGAGTCGTGAGAGGACGCGAGTACAGCGTCGGCTCCGACTGCTCGATGATCGTCAGGTCGCTGGCCCGGGCCGTGTCCACGAGGTACGGCGTCATGAGGCGGCCGTTGTTGGCGATGGCCGCGGCGACCATCGCCATCTGCATGGGAGTGGCGCGAACGTCGAACTGGCCAAGGGAGCTCATGGCGACCTGAGCGTCGTCCGGTCCCTCCGGCAGGCGAGAGGGGGTGACCACGAGCGGCACCCGGAAGGTGTCAGTCCATCCGAACTCCGCGGCCTTGGCCTGCACAGCGTCCCAGCCCAGCGTGATGCCGAGGTCCGCGAAGGCGGTGTTGCAGCTGACCGTGAGCGCCTGCTCAAGAGTGATCTGAGGGGACTTGCCGCACTTGGCGCCGCCATAGTTCTTGATGGTCTTCGACGAGCCAGGGAGGGGGAACTCGTCTGGCGCGTAGACCGTGGAGTTGGGGTTGTAGCCGGCATCGAGAGCCGCGGAGGAGACGATGAGCTTGAACGTCGATCCCGGCGGGTAGGTGTCTCCCGCGATCGCTCGGTTGATGAGCGGCCGGTCCGGATCGCCGTCGAGTGCCTGGTAGTTCTCGTTGACCTTGGCGCTCGAGTGGCCCGCGAGGAGCGCGGGGTCGAACGTGGGACTCGTGACCATGGCGAGGATCGCGCCGGTCTTGGGATCGAGCGCGACCACGGCGCCCTTCTTCTTGCCGAGCGACTTGGCGGCCACCTCTTGAAGCTTGGCGCGCAGCGTGAGTTCGATGGAGGCGCCGCGCTGCTCCTCACCGCTGAACAGGTCGCGCAGTCGGTTCCAGAACAGGGCGTCAGAGGTGCCAGCGAGCAGCGAGTTCTCCGTCTGCTCGAGCGCGGTGCGACCGAACACGATGGAGTAGTAGCCCGTGGCAGAGGCGTACAGCGGCCCGTTCACATAGGTGCGCTGATAGTTGAAGGGGTCGTCGATGGGCTTGGAGTACACGATGCGCTCGCCGTCAACGATGAACGGACCGCGATAGTTGCCGAACTCCCGGTACAGGGTGCGGACATTGCGCGCATCGGAGTTCAGCGAGCCTGCCTCAATGACCTGGGTCCACGACGCGGCGACCATGAGCGCGAGGAACATCACCAGGATGACGACGCTGACCCTGCGGATGGGATCGTTCACTGCGTCACCTCCTGCGGTCGCCGGGCCTGATCGGACACGCGCAGCAGCAGAGCCACGATGATCCAGTTCGCGAGCATCGCCGAACCTCCATAGGCGAGGAACGGCGTGGCGAGTCCCGTCAGCGGGATGACGCGCATGACGCCACCCACCACGATGAACGTCTGCAGCGCGATCGAGATGCCGAGTCCAGCGGCGAGCAGCTTGCCGAAGCCGTCGCGAACGCCAATCGCGGTGCGCATCGCGCGCTGCACGATGATGACGTACAGCAGCAGCAGCGCCATGAGGCCCATGAGACCGAGCTCTTCGCCTAGGCTCGCGATGATGAAGTCGCTGTAGGCGTAGGGGACCAGGTCCGGGCGGCCTTCGCCAAGGCCCGTCCCGAAGAGCCCTCCGGAGGCCATCCCGAACAGCCCCTTGACAAGCTGCTGCGACTGACCGGAGGCGTACACCTCGGGGTCGAAGGCGTGGAGCCAGGCGGTGTAGCGCGAGCGCACGTGGGAGAACACGGTTCCCGCGAACGCCGCGCCGGCGAGGAACAGGCCAACGCCGAGCACGATCCAACTGGTGCGCCTGGTGGCGATGTAGAGCATGCCCACGAAGATGCCGAACAGCAGCAGCGAGGTGCCGAGGTCGCGCTCGAACACCTGCACCGCGATTGCCGCGAGCCACACCACGATGAGCGGACCCATGTCCCGCGCTCGCGGGAAGCGGATGCCCACGATCTTGGGGCCGGCGACGGCGAGGGCGTCGCGATTGGACTGCAGGTAGCCCGCGAAGAAGATGACGAAGGCGATCTTGGCGAACTCTCCTGGCTGCAGGGAGCGGCCGAACAGGCCGATCCAGATGCGCGCGCCGTTGATCTCACGACCGATCACCGGCATGAGCGGCAGCAGCAGGCCAACGAGACCCAGAATGCCGGCGGTGTAAGTGAAGCGACGCAGCACACGGTAGTCGCGCACCACGAGCACCGTCACGACGCACAGCGCGGCACCAAGCACCGCCCACATGGACTGAGTCTGGCCAAAGTCCGTGGGGTAGCCGCGGTCTGCCCACGCGAAGTCGATGCGGCGGATCATCGCGAGGCCAACGCCCGTCAGAGTCGCCACGGCCGGCACGATCACGGGATCCGCGTCTCGAGCCCATCGCCGCAGGGCAAAGTGAATCGCAAGCAGCACCGCCACGACGATCGCCGTGTACCACAGCATGCTCGAGATCACGAGGACGTCGGCGTGATAGTCCACGAGGCCGCGCGCGGCCACGGTGATGAGTGCTGCCAGCCCAAGCAGGAGCAGCTCGGACCCACGTCCGCGCTGGTACCTGACGGTCGAGACGGTCGCCACTACGCGCCCGCCTGCAGGCCCTCGATCACGCGGCGGGCCTCGTCAACATCACCAACCCTGATGGTGTCGGCGATGCGCTCGCGGGCATACGGCGCGAGCGAATCGAGGGGAACATCGGTGTCTTCGACAAGGTGCGAGAGCTCAAGCGGCCCCACCTCGCCGGGAATCCCCCGGTAGATCGCGACGACGCCCTGGTGCTCACCCACGAAGTACTGCGTCTGGGTCCACTTGTAGGCGCCCCACGCGAGTCCCACGAGTGCCAGCAGCACGATGAGCGGCAGCACCCACGGGCGCACTCGCTCCCACAGCGTGAACCAGCGGCTGGGTTCGTCCTCGTCGTCAGAGTCGGCATGAGAGGACAGCTGGGCGGCTTTCGCCGCGGGGGTGCCCGACGCTGCCGACGGCTTGTTCCTGTCGAGGGCTGCCGCTCCCACCACTTGCGCGACGGTCGAGGGACCAACGCCGTCAGGGGTCTCGTCAATGTCGACGACGTCGCCGATGATGCACGTGACGTTGTCCGGCGCACCTGCGGCGAGGGCGAGAGCGATGAGCGCATCGGCGCAGTCGCCCGGGTCCTCGACCTCGAGCATGGTCTTGAGGATGGTGTCCCTGCTCACCACGCCGCTCAGGCCATCCGAGCACAGCATCCAGCGGTCGCCCGGCTTGATCTCGCGCACCGAGATGTCTACTGGCACGTTTGCGTCGACGTCGCCGAGTACGCGCAGAATGAGGTTGCGCTTGGGGTGGTTCTCTGCATCCGCGACCGACAGGCGACCGGTGTCGATGAGGTGCTGGACGAACGTGTGATCGCTCGTCACCTGGTCGAGCGTGCCATTGCGCAGCAGGTACGCGCGAGAGTCGCCGATATGCGCCATCGCGAGCGTTGATCCGGAGCGCAGCAGCGCCGTCACGGTGGTGCCGAGGCCGGACAGTTCCGGATCGTTGCGCGCGCGGGACACGATCTGCGCGTGGGCCTCAGAAA
>ENA-UOVV01000742-UOVV01000742.1-compost-metagenome-genome-assembly--contig:-NODE-742-length-32695-cov-26.304871_pt1 | contig 32695 bp, 25 predicted proteins | sample MGYA00238155_ERZ761577 | MGnify/ENA primary metagenome ERZ761577 (study PRJEB28898, sample SAMN06268775) | compost metagenome | isolation source: Emeryville, CA | place: USA:Emeryville, CA | collected... | reverse complement strand
GTACAGCCGGTTCAGCACGAACCTGCAAAACGAAAAGTCCATCGCTGATCAGGAAGCCGTTCTGACACGCTATGCGGCGAACCACGGCTTCACGATCGTCGCAAAATACTCCGACGCAGCCCAGTCCGGCGCCACGATCATTGGGCGTAGCGGGCTGCTCAAGCTCCTCGCCGCCGCTGCCGAAGGCAAGTTCGATGTCGTTCTCGTCGAGGAGCTCGACCGCCTGTCCCGCGACATGGCGGACCTCGCCAATATCCACAAGGAACTGACCGCCCAAGGCGTGGAGATCGTCGCGATCCACGAAGGTGTGGCGTCCACGATCACCGTTGGCTTGCGTGGTCTGGTGGGTCAGCTGTTCCGCGAGGACAATGCCCGCAAGATCCGCCGCGGCCTCGAGGGCAAGGTGCGAGGCGGCATGTCTGCCGGCGGCAAGGCCTATGGCTACAAGCCCGACCTCGCCAACAAGGGGCGGCTGATCATCGATCCAGAAGAAGCGGCTGTCGTCCTGCGCATCTTCGAAGAGTTCGCTGCTGGCCGCTCGGCCCGCGAGATCTGTCAGGGCCTGAACGCCGATCGTGTCCCGCCGCCGCGCGGCAACCAGTGGCAGCATGCAGCCATCTACGGATGGGAGGCTCGCAAGACCGGCATCCTCCGCAACCAGCTCTATGACGGCAAGATCGTCTGGAACAAGTCGCGGATGATCAAGGACCCGTCCACTGGCAAGCGTCTGAGCCGCCCGAACCCGCCATCAGAGTGGCGCATCACGGAAGCCGAGGAGCTTCGGATCGTCCCCCACGACCTGTTCGAACGGGTCGCCAAGATGATCGAGCCCAAGGACCTACCCGCCGAGGCGAAGGGGAAGTTCTCGGCTATCGTCCGTATGAAGCGCCCGCAGCGGTTGCTGTCCGGGTTGCTGCGATGCTCCGGGTGTGGTGGTGGCATGTCTGCCCGCGGAGCCGACAAGAGCGGGCGGGTGCGCATTCGCTGTTCGACGAAGGCCACGGGCGGCATCTGTCCCGATCCGCAGGACGTGTACCTCGACATGGTGGAGGCGGAAGTGCTCGCACTGCTCCGCCAGCAGCTGGCCGATCCCGACAGCCTGGTGACCTACGTCGAGGAATACAACAAGGCGCGGCTCGAGTTCGCCCGCGGCGAGATCGACCGAAGGGCCAAGGCTGAGCGGAAGGTCAAGGCGTTGGACGGCGAGATCGAGCGCACACTCGACCTGCTGATCAAGGGGGTGGGGAACAAGGCCCGCCTCGAGGAGCGCTACGCCGACCTGTGCCGCGAGTTCGATGAGGCCAAGGAGATCCTCGAAGCCACGCCCACTCCACCATCACTGGTGACCCTGCATCCAGCCGCTATAGCAGCCTACAAGTCCAACTTGGACGACCTGTCCCGCCTCCTCAAGACAGGTGGTGGTGAGTCGCTTGCCGAGCTGCAGGCCGTACTCAGGGAGTTGGTGGCCAAGGTGGTCGTCACCGGGGACGCCGGCAAGGTAGACGTGAAAGTCTACGGCAAGCTGAGGATGCTGCTGAGCGAACCGCTAAGAGTTTCAGGGGCTTATCGCGGTGGACCGCTGTCTGTGCATACGGTGGTAGCGGAGGAGGGATTTGAACCCCCGACACACGGATTATGATTCCGCTGCTCTAACCAACTGAGCTACTCCGCCACACGGCGCAGGCGGCAGGGCCGACCTCGGGCGCGGCGCCTTATTAGGTTTGGGTCGGGTGGGTGTCAAGCGCTGATGGCGGCAATATGGTGAGCAATGTGACGTCGCCCGCCTCGTCAACCGCGCCGCGCCAGCTGAGCCGGGTTGCCGGCACCTTCTCGCCGAAGCGGGGTGAGACCCAGCCGCCGTCCACGCGTTCCTCGCCGGTGGCCATGGTGATGGCATCGGTGGGGAAGTCGAGGCGGAGGAGAGGCGCGCTGGCCCGGCTCACCGTCACGGCGCGGCCCTCGCGAATCGCGGTGAGGCCGGGGGCGAGCTGATAGACCAGTTCGGCCACGAGCGGCGGGCCGCCCGGCAGCCGGTCGGTCACGGCGACATGCCCTGGCTCCAATGCCACCTCGCGCTCGACCATTCGGCCGAAGCGGCGGCGATAGCCGTCGTGGCTAGCGCGCAGCCGCAGGGGCGCGGCAGTGCTCTCCGCAAGCCGGGCGGTGGCCTTCTCCGACCAGTTGAACGGGCCGGACATGAGGCTCTGGCTCTCGCCTTCGAGGTTGAGCGTATTGTGAGCGGGGGTCGAGCGGAACCAGCGCCGCCACGCCCCGCCGGAGCCGTAGAGATAGGTGCCGGGGTCCACCAGCACCGGCTCGCCGTCGAGGCTGAGGGTCAGCGACAGGGCGTCGGCATGGCCATGCGCGGCAATGGACAGGTAGCCGAGCGGACCGTGGTCAAAGGTGAGCCGTGCCCTGCGCCCCGCCAGCTCTCCGTGCCACACGCTGAGGCCGCCATCGGGGAATGTGCGGAGGCCTTCGCGCCGCGGAGCAGGATGGGGCGGCGTGCCGAACACCAGGGCGCGAAAATCGCCCGGCTGCGGTCCGGGCAGGCCGAGCCAGCCGGCAATGCTGCCCGCCACGGAGCGCGCATAGTCGTCCTCGTGTTCGACGAGGGTGAGGACCCGGCCCTCGTCGTCATCGCCCAGGGCCGGTGTCGGCCCCTCGCCGAGCCAGCCGATGAACTTGGCGAAACCGGCGAGGCGCTCGTCAAACTCGGGCGGGAAGGGCCGTTCGGCATTGCGGGCGGCGAAGGCGCAGAACAGGGCCATTTCGGCGCTGAAGGCGGCGTAGGTCGGCGTCTGTTCGGCCCCGGCGCCATCGGGCAGGATCTGCTTCAGCGTCTCGGTGATCAGCCCGGCGCGGACATCGGCCGGCTCGGCCCCCTGGGCGACGCCGATGAGGTAGAGGCCGCTGAGCTCGGCGATGCGGTGATTGTTGGCCGAGGAAAAGAGTGAGGGGAAGCGCCTGAGCCAGAATTGGCTCGCCGCGAGGATACGGCCGGTCTTTTCGCGCCCGGTGCCCGACAGATGCTCTCCGATAAGCGAGGCCGCGAAGATGAGGCTGATTGCCCTGAGAGCCACCTCGATGCCGGAGGCCCAGCCGACGCCGCGGAAGGGCGGGTTGGCCTCGTACCAGCTGGCGATGATGGTCTCGGCGGTGGCCAGCGCCTCGGCATCGCCCGAAAGCGCCACTTGTGCCGCGAGTGGCATCAGTTGCTGCAGGCGGTTGATCTCCCAGACATACTTGACGTCGCCGCGGCGGCCATCATGGCGGAAGTCGATGTCGTAGGTATAGGTCTCGGGCCCCGGCCATTGGCCGCCTGTCACGGGGTCGAACCGCCACAGCGTTTTGGAGTAGCCGCGTACCGCCTCCTCGGGCCAGCGCCGCCCTAGCGCCTCGAAGCGGCCGGCAATGACGCCTTTGGCCGCCTCGGCAATGGCCGCCCGCATCGGCGCGTCGGCCTTCAGTATCGCCTCGCGCAGGCCCGGCAGCGACGGCAGCGGGCCGGGCGCGTAGCGCTCCCACCCCTCGTGGTGGCCGCGCGAGCGCCGCTTGCGCGCCGCCTCGACGACGCGGTGGGCAATCTCGGCAGGCTCCATCGAGCGCAGGCGATTGATGTACCAGCCGAGCTTCAAGCCTCAAGTCCCCGGTGCGTTTGACTTTCCATACACCATCGGAAGCAAATCCCGGCGCACGGCAAGGTCCCGTTTTGCGCGGGCGGTTAATGTCGCGGCCAAACCGGAGGCTCCGACATGCGCACTGCCATCATCGCCCTCGCCGCACTGCTCGCCATGCCCCCTGTCACGGCCTCACCGCTCGAACTCCATCGCGGCGTAGGCGTGCATGGCTGGTTCAACTGGTCGCCGCTCGAAGCCGATGGCAGCTATCGCTGGCCACCATACCTGACGCAGGCCGAGTGGCTGGCGAGCGAGCGCCCGGCGAGCGACTGGCCAGCGGGTGATCCGTTCGAGCTCATCCGTTCGCTAGGCTTCGACTTCGTGCGCCTCACGGTCGATCCGGGCCCGCTGCTCGCGAGCTCGCGCCAGCGGCGGCAGGAAGCGCTGGCGCTCCTTGTGGAGGGTGTGAAGGCGGTGACGGCTGCCGACCTGAGGGTGGTGTTCAACATCCACCCGGTCAGCCAGGTGCCGGCCTACAGCAACGACCTGGTCAACGGCCCGGCAAATGCCCCAGGCGTAGCGCTCTATCGCGACATGATCGCAGATCTTGCCCGCATGCTCACGCCGCTCGGCACCGACAAGGTGGTCCTCGAGCCTTTCAACGAGCCGGCGCACTATCCGTGCGACGCGTCGGGCAGCGATGACTGGCAGCAGATCATGGCCTCCACCGTCGCCGCCATCCGCGCCGTCTCGACGGAGCTGACCATCGTCGCCACGGGTGCCTGCGGCGGCAATGTCGATGGCGTGACCGACCTCGATCCCCATTTCGACGATCCGAACATCTTCTACAGCTTCCACATGTACGAGCCGCACCTGTTTACTCATCAGCGGGCCGACCGCGAGGAGGATTTTGCCTCCGGCCTGCCGTGGCCGGCGAGTGAGGGATCGCCCGAGGCGGTGCGGGCCATGCTCGCCGCCCACATGGACGCGGCGGGCGTTCCGCCTGGCGAGCAGGCGCGGCAGCTCGCGGCCGTCTCGGGCTATATCGATGAGTATTTTCGCGAGGGCTGGGGCGAAGCGCAGATGGAGGCCAGGGTGGGGCAGGCAGTCGCCTGGGCCGAGGCCCACGGCATCCCCACCTCGCGGCTCTTCATGGGCGAGTTCGGCGTCATCCTGATGACCGAGGATGGCCGTGCGGGCGCCTTCAATGCCGACCGGCTGCGCTACCTCGAAACCCTGCGCAAACTGGCCGAGCGCCACGGCATTCCGTGGGCGGTGTGGGAGTTCTCGAACCCCCACGGCATGAGCGTCATCGTACCCAAGGGGCCGGCAGTGCCGGACCGGAAGATGCTCGAGGCGCTTGGCCTTTAGTACTTCGAGACATCGAGCCGCTGGGCGATGAAGGCGCGCTTTCCGGCGCGGCCGCCGGCCAGCTGCGTGACTTCCTCGGTGTCGAAAACGATGCCGCCATGGGTGCGGCGGGTCAGGTCGGCGGCGACGCGCTGCGCGTCCTCGGGCGTGCCGTCCTCGCTCGGAATGTAGCGGATCGTGCACCTGCCGGGCGTGTCCTGGTAGAACTGGTATTCGTCGATGCCCTGGAAATAGCGCGGGTTCTCCGGCGTGAAGTCGATAGTCACCACGCGGCCGCCGCTGGCCGAGATGAGGAAGTCGGGTTTACGCCGCGGGATGATCTGGCCCACGCGCAGGCGCTGGCCGTTCGCCGCCGAGGCCGGCTCCACCAGCACGGCGCGGTCCTCGGTATCGTAGCGGATGAAGGGCATGCCGGTCGAAAGGAAGCCGGTGCCGACGAGGCGGCCTTCCTTGCCCACCTCGGTGATGGGCTGGCCGTCGTCGTCCACCAGTTCGGCCGCGCCATAGAGCGGCTCGAAGCTGTAGGTCAGGTCGTCGTTCTCGAGCGCGAACAGCACCTTCTCGCTCAGCCCGTAGAAGTTGGCGATGGGGGCACCGAGCATCGATGCGATGGCGCGGCGCTGGTGCATGAACACCGGCTCCGAGATCGGCAGGATGCCGAGGAACGGCAGCTTCGGCGTGCGGCCCAGCCGATCCATGTGCCGGCACATCAGTTCGATGGCCGAAGGGTAACCGTAGAGGTACCGGATGCCGCGCGCATCGATCAGGTCGAGATAGAGCTCGACGTCCGATCGCGTCATGGGGAACACCGAGAGGCGCAACTCCTTCAGCGCCGGCTCCCACTCGTGGATGTACTGGCCGCCGGGATCGAGCCCGAAGCCACGCAGCACCACCTTGGCATCTTTCTCGGTGAAGCCGACGCGGCTCCAGCCGTGATAGACGAACGCCATCTCGCGCGCCGAGCGGTCACGGTCCAGGTAGAAGCTGAATGGGCGCTCGCCGTTCGAGCCCGAAGTGTCGGCGCTGTCGACGTGGCTGCGCGGCACGGTCAGCACGTCCTCGCCGGCCTCGCGCAGCTCGGACTTGGTCAGCACGGGGAGGCGGGCGAGATCGGCGGGCTCGAAGCTGTCGAAGTCGAAGCCCGTGCCCAGCGCCTTGTCGAGCAGGTCGCGGTAGAAGGGGCTGTTGTCATGCGCCTTGCGCAGCAGGGCGCGCAGCGCCTTCCTGTGCTCGGCGTCCGAGAGCGTCGGGTCGGCGGCCGCGGCGGCGATGCGCTGGCGCCAGTTCTGATACACGGGGCCGAACTTCGTCCGGGTCGGGATCAGCGCCACCAGCGGCGCCAGCGAGCGACGCACCACCGTGGGGCTGCGGACATAGGCGCCACGGGCGACATCCATCAGGCTCATCTCGTCCCTCCTAGAAGCTCATCCACTCGCCGCACAGTTCGTATTCGACGGGCTTCATCGTCTTCTTGAACTGCGTATAGCCGTCGCCCGGCTTCAGGCCGCCCACATCGAAGGTGGTAAGACCGCGGCGCTTCATCTCGCGCATCACCGCCCACATCAGGAAATTGCCGGCGTTCAGCTTGCGGCCCTGTGGCCCGAACCAGCCGATGTGGTACTCGCAATGGGTGCCGAACGAGACCACCGACATGCCGGCCACCGGTTTCTGCCCGACCATCATCCGGAACACCGTCACCGTCTCCGGGGCAGCGGCGCGCAGGGCGCGCAGCATGGTCGAGTTCACGGCCGAAAAGCCCTTGGCCGCCATATTGTCGCGGTGCCGCGCGAGCATCCATTCATAGGCAACGCCGCCACTGGCGATGTCGAGTTCCGCTTCCGACTTTTGGGCGTTGCGCACGCGGTTGCGGAAGGTTGAGCCGAGGCCGCGCCAGATCTCGTCCTCGCTGCGGGTCAGGTCGATGCGGCCCGAGGTCCAGCTCCGCTCGTGACGCAGCATGTACCCGGCCTCCCGCAGCAGGCGCGATGCGTGGTCGCCGCGGGGCAGGGCGGGGGCGATCAGCAGCGGCCCCTGCCAGAAATGGCCGTGGTGGCGGCGCAGCGCGCGATAGACCGCAAGGATGGTGTCGTCGCTCGGCGCGGCGTCGAGAAAGACCGGGCCGCGGTTCACCCGGTTGAGAAGGGTGATGCCCAGCCGCCTGATCTGCAGCACCGTGGCGAAGGCCAGCGTCCGGCCATCGCGCACGAACTCGATCCGCTTCGCCGGCCAGCCCGTCGCCGTCTTCCCGGCGCCATAGGCGAAGCTCTGCGGCAGGTGCGGATTGGGGGCCTGTGCCGTCAGCGTCTCCCAGCGCTGCCGGTCGGTTACGACGCGCAGCGCAACCTCGGCCGCGGCGGTGCTGCCGACGCTCGCTTGTCCAGGCCTGGAAACGATCTCGATGGTCATTGCCGCATCTCGCAAAGCCCGGCAATCCGCGCCCGCTTCACCCGATGGTGGTAATCCGGGGCGCCCCGATCGGAAACGAAAAGGTTACCTTAGTGTTAACGTGCGCGGCCGCCCTGCCGCCTCGGACCAGACGCATTCGATCGTGTCGGCGAAGGGGCAGAGGTCGAGCCGTTCGCGATGCAGCTTCAGTCCGCCCTGGCCGAGCTTGAGGCGCAGGGCAGGGTCCGTCACCAGCCGGGTCAGCGCCGTCTGCAACGCCTCCACATCGCCCGGCGGCACCAGAAGCCCGGTCTCGCCGTCGATAACGATATCCTCCACAGCGCCGACGGGCGTTGCCACCACGGCCACGCCTGCCGCCATCGCCTCGATGATCGAGACCGGCAGGTTCTCCGAGAAGGAGGGCAGCACCAGTATGTCGGCCGAGGCGATGAGTTCGGCCACCTGCTCCGGCCCCACCCAGCCGGGCAGGTCCACCCGGTCGGTCAGCCCATATTCTGCGGCCTTGGCGCGCGCCGCATCGACATGGCCGTCGCCGGCTATGGTGGCGCGCCAGCCCGGCAGGGCTTTCATGCGGTGCAGCGCCTCGCCCAGTTGCGGTACGCCCTTGCGGTCACCGATGCGGCCGAGGAACAGGATATGCGCCTCGCTGCCGCCCCCCGTATGGGGCAGGGCCGGCGGAGCGCTGGCATTGGGAACGATCACGATGCGCTCAGCCGCTCTCGGCGCCCGCTCGGCGACGAAGTCGCGCCACACGCGCCCCAGCACCACGATCCGCGCCGCGCCTTCGAACATGGTGCGGATGCGGCGGCTCAGCCACGGCCGCTCGTCGCTCCAGAAGCTGCGATAGTCCGCGCCGTGGAGGTGCAGCACATAGGGCACGCCGAGCGCGCGCGCCGCGGCGGCGATCACCAGCTTGCGGTAAGTGCTGCCATTGCTTGCGAGGTTGATGTGCACAAGGTCCAATCCGCCCCGCGCCCGCATCGCCACCATGCGGCCGATGAAGCGGGCGACGAGCAGCGGCGACAGGGCCACCGAACCCGCGCCCCGCGTCGCGTCGAAGCGCACCGAAATGCCGCGCGGGTCCCGCTCCAGTTCGCTCTTCAGTGCCGCCATCACGCGGTCGATGCCGCCCTGGCCGGTTGCTGCGACAGGGGTCGCGACCAGCACGTTCAGCACTCGCGTGTCGGGGGCTCGTTGCAGCATGCCTGCATTCGTAGCGGCCCCAGAGACCGGCGCAAAGCAAAGCCCTCCGACACGGTTTATGGCGGCATTTTATACAATTTGGCGGCGTTCATCCTGTCGCGGGTTTTCGCTGGCGCCCCGCGCGCGCGGAGGGTTAAGCGAGCGTAAACGGCCGTCACGGAAAGTCCTCGTCGTTGCTGCGTTCAACCCTCATCTACGCCCCCGCGATCCTGCTCACGCGCATCTCGGCGCTGCTGCTGCTCGTCATCGCCACGCGGCTGATCGACCAGACCGAATACGGCCTGCTCGCCCTCGTGGTCACGGTGGGCGAACTCACCGACTCCGCCCTCACCAACTGGCTGCGCATCGCGCTTCTCAGGCTCGGCGGCAAGGGCGAGATCAGCCGGGGCAGCCTGCTGCTCGCCGCGCGTGTGCTGGTCGTCACCGCCGCACTCGGCCTCGTTTTTTCGGCCGGTGCTTCGCTGGTCATCGCGCCCGAGCGCTGGGTCGAGTTCGCCATCGCCGTCGGCGTCTATCTCGCGGTTGCTGCCGTCAGCCGTTTCGCGCTCACCATCCTCCAGATGCAGCAGCGGCACGGCACATATTCGCTGCTCGAGTTCGCCCGCGCCGCGCTGCAGCTGGTGCTGCCGGTCGCCGCCATCTGGGTATTCCACGACAGCTTCCTCATGGTGTCACTGGCCTCCTCGCTGGCGACGCTGATCGCCGGTCTGTCGGCACTTCTCATCGCGCTGCGCCGCGTGGTGCCAGGGGCGCCGCGCTTTACCCATCGCGAACTGTTCGCGCTCGGCATTCCGCTCATCGCCATGGCTGTAGTCGGTTTCGGGCTCAATAGCGCCGAGCGCGTGCTGCTCAAGATCTACTACGATGCCGGGGCCGTGGCGGTGTTCGCCGCAGCCTATGCGCTTGCCCGCCAGCCCATCGACACGGTGTCCAACGCCATCAACATGGGCGCCTTCCCCGAAATGGTCAGCCGCTTCGACAAGGAAGGGCCCGCGGCGGCGGGCCGCTACCTGTCGCGCCAGATGGCGCTGATGGCACAGCTCACCTTCCCGATTGCAGCGCTGCTCATCGCCCTCAGCCACGACATTGCCGGCCTGCTGCTGCCGGCCGACTATCACGCCCATGTCGGCGAACTCTTCCCGCTGATCGTCCTCTCGATCCTCTGCGCCAATTTCGCGAGCTTCGTCTTCGAGAACGTCTTCCACGCGCACAAGCGGCCCGGGCTACTCATCGTCACCACCACACCGGGTTCGATCGGCACCATCGTCGCCTCGCTGGTCCTCATCCCGCATTACGGTGCAGTCGGTGCTGCCGGAGCGCTGGCCATCGGCACGGCGATCACGCTGGTCGGCGACATTGCCCTCAGCCGCCGCCTCACGCCGGTACCGATCCCTTGGGGCGATCTTGCCGGCTCGGCCGTGGTTGCGGTCGCCACCGGCCTCGCCGCTTGGCTCGGCTCCAACCTCGCAGGCGACACTTGGGCCATCGTTCGGCTGGGCATCGGCGGCATGGCCGGCACGCTCGCCTTCCTCGGCCTCCAGTCGCTGCTTCATCCCGCCGAAACCCGCGCCCTCGCCGACACCCTTCGCGCCAAACTCGCACGGGCGTGAGTAGGGCCACCGAGCTGTCATCCCGGGCTAGACCCGGACCCAACCAGAAACCTGCGCAGGTGGTGAGTTGGGCCCGGCTCTTCGGGCGGGGTGACACTCTGCGGCTCCGACAACCGCGGGCCCCCGCACGGCAGGACGCCTCCAAACAAAAGCCCCGCCGTGAGGCGGGGCAGTGGAGGTATGGAAAACCGGAAACCTGTTGGTTACGGATGAGCGCGGCGGCGTGACCACAGTTCGCGCCACAACAGCACGGCGTAGGCCGTGTTGGTCTCGTAGTAGCGACGCCAGAGCCGGCCGGGCTCCTGCAGCACGCGGTAGAGCCACTCGAGCCCCAGCGCCTGCACCAGATGGGGGGCGCGCCGCACCTTGCCGCCATAGACGTCGAAGCTGCCGCCCACGCCCATCACGAAATTGGGCAGCAGGTGGCTGCGATGCTTCTTGAGGAAGCGCTCCTTGCGCGGCGTCGGCATCGCGACGAACAGGCAGTCGGCCCCGGCGGCGTTGATGTCTTCCACCACCTCGGCCTCCTGCTCGGGCTTGAAATAGCCGTCGCGCCAGCCGGCGATCTCGAGGCTCGGATATTCCCGCCGCAGCCGCTCGACCACGGCGGCGAGGACGTGCGCCTCCGCCCCCAGCAGGTACGGCCGAAAGCCCCGCTCGGCGCAAAGCCGGAACAGGTTCTCCATGATGTCGACGCCGGCCACCCGCTCGGGCACGCGAATGCCCATCAGCCGCGCGCCCCACACCACGCCCGCCCCGTCGATATTGATGAGGTCGGCGCTGGCGACGTCCTCATGGAGCTCGGCATTCCTCTGCATGGTGACGAGCTTGGCGACGTTCACCACCGTGTGGTGCATGGGCTTGCGCAGGGTCATCGCCTCGTCGGCGAGATCCAGCGTTTCGGCCATGGTGAGAAGGTGCAGCGGCGCGCCGAGAAACTCGGTGCGGCGGGCTGCCAGCAGGGGGTGAAACTCCCAGCCGAGTGCGTGTGCGTTCATGCTGCCTTGTCCGTGGCTCGGCGCAACGGATGCGGCGCCAGCCGCGCGTCGCGCGATTTCTTGCCTTCGATGCGGGCGTCCGGCTTCTTGGCCTTGCGCCAGGTCCAGAGCCCGCGTGTGTCGATCAGCTGCTTGTCCGCGAGCGCCTCGGGGTCGATCAGGCCGAACTGGCGGTGATCGACGAGCAGGACCACGATGTCGGCCCTATCGATGGCCGTCAGCGCGTCGGTGAACTCGATACCGAGATTCTCGAGCTCGGGCGGCAGCTTGTGGGCGTGCGGCTCCGCCGCAACGATCCGGATGTTCGGTACCTCGGCCAGCAGCTTCACCACCTCCACGGCCGGGCTTTCGCGCAGGTCGTCGATGTTGGGTTTGAAGCTGAGGCCGAGGCATGCGACCGTCTGCGTCCGGGTCGGGTCCAGCACCGCTTCGATGTCGCGCACGACAGCGAGCGGCCGATCTGAGTTGATGCGCCGCGCCGCGCTCATCAGGCGCGTGTTGTTGGGCGCGGCATCGATGATGAAATAAGGGTCCACGGCGATGCAGTGCCCGCCCACGCCGGGGCCGGGCTGCAGGATGTTCACCCGCGGATGGCGGTTGGCGAGCTCGATCACCTCCCACACGTTGAGCGACAGCTCCTGGCACACCGCCGCCAGTTCGTTGGCGAAGGCGATGTTGGTGTCGCGGAAGGCATTCTCGGTCAGCTTCACCAGCTCGGCGCTTTCGGCCGAGGTGATGAACAGGTCGCCGGCGACGAACTTCGAGTAGAGCTGCACCGCCCGCGCCGAGGAGGCGCGCGACAGCCCGCCAATCGAGCGGTCATTGTTGATGAGTTCGGTCAGCACCTTGCCCGGCAGCACGCGCTCCGGCGAGTAGGCGACGAGCACGTCGGCTTTCTCGCCATGAATGTGCGGCAGCTTCAGGTCCGGCCGCATCTCGGCGAGCACGGCGGTCATGCGCCGCGTGGTGCCCACCGGCGAGGTCGACTCCAGCACCACCAGGTCGCCCTTCTTGAGCACCGGGGCAATGCTCCTCGCAGCGGCGAGCACATACGAGACGTCGGGCTTGTGGTCGGCCGTGATCGGGGTCGGCACCGCGATCACGAAGGCATCGGCCGGTTGCGGAGTGGTCGAGGCGCGCAGCTTGCCGTTCGCCACCACCTTCTGGATCAGCCCGTCGAGGTCGGGCTCGACGATGTGGATCTCGCCGCGGTTGACCTTCTCGACCACGGCAGCGTTGACGTCGATGCCGATCACGTCGAGCCCGCGGCTTGCGAACATGGCGCAGGTCGGCAGGCCGATATAGCCCATGCCGATGACGGAAACGGTCTTGATTTCAGACATTTGGACCTCAGGCTTGCCGCAGTAGTTCTTCGACGATCCGGACGCTGGCCCGGCCGTCGCCATAGGGGTTGTGGGTTTCGGCCATGCCGCGATAGGCTGCCGGGTCGTCCAGCAGGCGAGTCGCGTTGGCGACGATGGCTTCGATGTCGGTGCCCACCAGCCGGGCCGTACCTGCTGCCACGCCCTCGGGGCGCTCGGTGTTCTCGCGCATCACCAGCACGGGCTTGCCGAGCGAGGGGGCCTCTTCCTGCACGCCGCCAGAGTCGGTCAGCACCAGGTAGCAGCGCTTCTGCAGGTAGAGGAATGGCAGGTAGTCCTGCGGCTCGATCAGGTGGATGTTGGGAACGTCGCCGATCTCCGCCGCCACCACGCCGCGCACATTGGGGTTGGGGTGCACCGGGTAAACGATCTGCACGTCGCCGCGCGTCGCGAGGCGCTTGAGGGCGGTGCAGATGCGCTCGATGCCGCCGTCGAAATTCTCGCGCCGGTGGCCGGTGACAAGGATCAGCTTCCTGCTCGCATCGAGGAACGGGAAGCGCGCCGCCAGCTCGCGGCTCACCAGGTCATCGGCATCGATCCGCTGCGAGAAATGCAGCAGCGTGTCGATCACCGTGTTGCCGGTGACGAAGATCGAGTCGGGGTTCTTGCCCTCGCGGATCAGGTTGTCGCGCGCTTCTGCCGTCGGGGCGAAGTGCCAGGTGGCGATGTTGCCGGCGATCAGCCGGTTCAGCTCCTCGGGGAAGGGGCTGTCGATATTACGGCTGCGCAGCCCCGCCTCGATATGCGCCACCGGGATGCGCTTGTAGAAAGCGGCGAGTGCGGCGGTCATCGCCGTGGTCGTGTCGCCCTGCACCATGACGATGTCGGGCTTGGCACGGTCGAGCACCGATTCCATGCCCTTGAGCACCTTCGCCGTCACGTCGAACAGGCTCTGGCCGTGCGACATGACGTCGAGGTCGTAGTCCACCGGCATGCCGGTGAGCGCGATCACGCTGTCCACCATCTCGCGATGCTGGGCGGTGACGCAGATTTCGGTATCGAGGTGCGGGCTCGCGATCGCGGCCATGGCTACGGGAAAGCACTTGAGCGCCTCGGGACGCGTCCCGAAGACGATCAGCAGCTTCAGCCGGCGCGGGCGTTCTGGCAGCGAGTGGAAATTCATGGCCTCGATCCACTGACGGATTCAGTCGGTGAGGACGCCGACTCCGGCCATCCTCGCGAAGCATCTTATCTGTCCTCTGCCGCCTCGTGGCGTTCACTCTTAATATATGATTAATGCTCGTGGCGCATTTACTCTATTCGCGTTCAGTTATTGTTCGCCTCTGTAGATAGGTGATACCTGATCCGCACCATGAAGGCGGGCGATCAGATTCAATTTGATGCAAATTTTAATTACACAATACTCTGATTTGGTACGCCGCTGGCAGCTTGAACTGCTGCGCCGGCTGGAAGTCGCCGGGCACACTGTCCGCATCGCTCATGTCGGACCTGCTCCGGACGAGCCCTGGCTCAAGGCCATGCTTGCCATCGAGAGCCATCGTCCGCCCTCGCTCCTGCTGCCGCGTCCCGCCCCGGCCGAACGGCCTGGGCGTGCCGACCTCGTCATCGACCTCACCGGAAGGACAGGTCAGGGCGATGCGCCCACCCTCACCCTCTCTTTCGCCGGCCAGATGGATCTCGCCGCCGGCCTCTCGGCCATGATCGGCCGGCAGGAACTGCCCGAGATCGTCGCCTGGCTCAATGGCGTTGCCGTCGGCCGCGCCCGGCCGATGATCGGCGATCGCGTCTGGCTCACCCACGCCGCTTCCGACCTCCTCGCCGGCGCCATCGGCCTCGTCGAGCAGTGCGTGGCGCGCTTCGAGGCGGGCCGCCTCGCGCCGCTGCCCGAGCCCATCCGCCTGCCGCGCCAGCGCTCCGGCTCCAACCTGCTGCTGCGCTACCTGCCCAATCTTGTCGGTGGCCTCGTCGCCCGCCGCATCCACAAGCTTCGCAACCGCCCCTTCTACTGGCAGACGGCCTATCGTCGCGCCGATGGAGCGGGCATCGCGGCGGACGGCACGCTGGGCACCGCGCCCTTCGCGCTGCTCCCCGACGACGGCAAGCGGTTCTTTGCCGATCCCTTCGTCATCGAGCATGAAGGCCGAACCTTCCTGTTCGTCGAGGAGTTTCCCTACGAGCTGGCGCGCGGCGTCATCTCGGTGGCCGAACTCGATGCCGATGGCCGTTTCGCCATGCCGCGGCAGGTGCTGGTCGAGCCGCACCACCTCAGCTACCCGCAGGTCTTCGCCCATGGCGGCGAGGTGTGGATGATCCCCGAGAGCAGCGCGGCCCGCGAGGTCGTGCTCTATCGCGCCGAGCACTTCCCCGATCGTTGGGTGCGCCACGCCACCCTCATCGCGGGCCGCGAGATCTCCGACGCGACGCTGCTCGAACGCGAGGGCCGCTTCTGGCTCTTCGGCACCGAGCGCCATTCGCAGGGCAATGCGTCGGACACCATGGTCGTCCACAGCGCCGAACGGCTCGAAGGCCCCTGGCAGTCGCATCCGATGAACCCGGTGCTCATCGACGGCACCGCGGCGCGCCCTGGCGGCGCCTTCGTGCGCGAGGGCGAACGCCTGTTCCTCCCCGTGCAGGATGGCACCCGCAGTTATGGCGGCGGGCTCGGCCTCGCCGAGCTGGTCGAACTCAACCAGCATGCGGTGCGCTTTGCCCCGCCGCGCCCGGTTCGCCCCGGCAAGGCCTGGGACCGCACCGGCATCCACACGCTCAACCGCGCCGGTGGCATCGAAGTCATCGACAGCGCCGGCTGAAGGAGATCGCCATGACGCTCACCGCCCGCCGCTACAGTCTTGACGATCCGTTCGTGGGCGAAGTCGCAGGCGCGGCCGCCTCGGTCTTCGCCGCCCCCGGTTTCCTTCGGGCGCTGGTGACGCTGGTGGCGGAGCAGGGGGGCGAGATGATCCTCGTCGGCGTCAGCGACGACGAGGGTCGTCCGGTGGCGCTCTTCCCGTTCACCTCGCGCTTCGTCGGGCATCTCCATCGCATCGAAGGCCTTGGCCTCGGCGTCGCCGACTACTACACGCCGGTTCTCGCCCGCGAGGCCGATCCGGCCGAACTGTGGGCCGCGGTCCGCACCGCGCTGCCGCCCTGCGATATCCTCCACCTGCGCAACGTGCCCGGCGCCATGTTCGGCCGTCCGCATGGCCTCGAGCAGGCCGGCTTCCTCACGCCCATGGGCCACGCTTCCAACGTGCTGCCGCTGATCGTGGACGGCAAGCCGATCGATCCCGCCCGCTTCAGCGCCGCCAGGGACGTGCGCCGCAAGCTCAAGAAGCTCACCGCCCTCGGCCCGGTCGAGTTCGCGCTCGCCGACACGCCGCTGGGCCAGTCCGCCCTGTTCGATGCGCTGGTGCGCTTCCGCTACGAGCGCTTCGGCAAGCTCGGGCGGCCCGACAAGCTCAGCGAACCCGGCGTCACCACGTTCTACCGCACCCTGCTCGACAACGGCACGGCGCAGATATTCGGGCTCAGCGTCGGCGGCGAGGTGGTGGCGGTGGTCTACGGCTTCGTCCACGATGGGGTCTTCACCCTCATCATCCCCACCATGACCGCCGACCCGCGCTACGAGCCCGGTTCGCCCGGCCTCGTCTCGCTCTATCTCGCCATCGAGGCTTGCATCGCTCGCGGTGACCGGGTGTTCGATTTCAGCATCGGCGCGCTCCACTACAAGTCGCGTTTCGGTGCGGAAAAGCGCGACCTGTTCGAACTGGTCGAGGCCCGCTCCCTCGTCGGCCTCCCCGCCGCCGTCGTCACCCGCGCCCGCAGCTTCGTCCGCACCCGGCGCGTGACGAAACACGCGGCCTGACAGCAGCAGGGACCTCAGCGTCCCGCCACGGCCTTCTTCTGCGGCATCGCCTCCAAGTAGCAGCACAGCAGCACGGCGAAGATCGCCACTACCGGCGTCTTCGTGCTGAGGGTGTTGTTGGAGAGCGCCGCGGCAAGGAACACGCCCGTGCCGATCCAAGCCGGCCGCGCCTGATGCCGCAGCAGCCGCCAGAATATCCAGAACACGACGCCGCCGAAGATCAGGGCCAGGATCGCCCCGAGCTGGAAGGTCAGGTAGACCGGCGTGCTCTCGATGAAGGGCAGGTTCAGCTTCTCGTTGACGATCTTCATGATGGCGTTGAGGTCGGCGCCGAAGAGGATTTCCTGCCAGGTCACGAATTCGAAGATGCGGTAAATGTCGGTCCGGGCGTAGAAGTTCTGGTCCACCACGCCTTCGGTGAAGAAGCGGCTGAGGAAACCGCCTGCCGCCAGCACGGCGATCAGCGCTGCGCCGACCACGAGCGTCGCAATCAGGGCGATGAACTTCGCTTTGCGCTCGGCAGCACGGGACAGGCCCCACGGCACGGTCACCAGCAGCAGCAGCACCTCGGCTGCTGCCAGCAGCAGGGCAAAGCGCGCGCCCGCGGCGGCCGTGCCGACGAAGAGCACGAAGATGGCGGCGATCTTCACCCAGGGCGGCCAGCGCGTCAGCGCTACGAAACCGATCGAGGCGGCGCATATGAGCCCCAGGGTCAGCGGATGGTCGGTCAGCCCAGTGGGGCGGAAACTCAGCTCATGGGCGTCATAGGGCAGGATGCGTACATGCGTCGCCGCCTCGAACACGCCGATCACCGCGCTGAGGATGAAGACGACGAGCACCACGTCGCCGATCAGCCGCCGTGCCGTCGCACCCTGGGCCAGCACCACCAGCCCGGCGACTCCCGCGGCAAGATAGGTATCGATGAAGGTCCCCGACGAGCCCGAGCGGCCGGTCAGGATCAGGAACACGATCAGCACCACCAGCATGGCGCAGAAGCGCACGAGGTCGCGGAATTTCTGGATTTCGTCGCCGCGCAGGAATACCGGCCGGCTGAACAGCACCACCGGCAGCAGGGCAAAGGCGGCCCAAGTGCCGAAATGCAGCTTCTCGTAGAGGGCGCCGCCGTTCTCGCTGGTGTAGTTCACCACCCGGTTCATCAGCTCGGAGGTGAAGCAGAAGCGCAGCAGCAGGGCCGCGACCGTCAGCATGAAGAACAGCAGCGCCAGCGCGTTGTGCGGGCGCGCGCTTTCCACCTGCGGTTCGGGCGTTGTCGCCGAGTAGCTCACCGGCAGTTCCTCAGCCTTTGCTCCCCCACGGAGCTTAACCAAGAAACCCCATTCCCGAAGCGGCGGCAGGGGCTTGGTATATAAAGCCCTAAGATAGCCGAGCTTCCAGAATGAGGTGTTAACGCCATGTCCGACGTCGCCGACAGGCCCGACACTCTGCCCCGGTCCGGTGCCCGCGCCTTCGCGCGGCTCGACACCAGCATGATCGGCATGCGCCGCCCTGTCCGCTCCGTCCCGTCGGCCGAGCCGGTGGCGAAGGCGGCGCCCGCCAGCGATCCTGCTCAGGCCGCTGCCGCAGCCGCTGCTCCGGCGCCCATCGCGGTAGAGACCATCACGCTCAACAGGATCGGCGACTTTCTCGAGCTCGATTTCGGCCGCCTCTTCACCTGGCTCGGCCGCGGCCTGAAGCTCGGCATCGTGCTTGCTGCCACCGGCGGCGTGGCCGGCGGCATCTACTCCATGGTGGCAACGCCCAAATACACGGTCTCGACCGATATCCTTATCGATCCTGTGAACCTCCAGGCTCTGCCCGACGACATCTACCCGCAGCCGGGGCAGGCCGACGCGGCGCTGCTCAATGCCGGCAGCAAGTTCCGCGTCATGACCTCGGGCAACGTGCTCAAGCGCGTGGTCGCCGAGCTGGACCTCGCCAACGACAAGGAGTTCTACGACCCCACCCCGAGCTTCTCGCTCTCCTCCCTTCTCCCGGGCGCAGGTGAGAAGGCCGAGCCGAACCCCGAGCTTGCCGCGCTGGGCGCTCTCACCAAGAAGGTCTCCGCCAGGGCCGACGAGAAGAGCTTCGTTGCCACCCTCTACGTCTCCTCGGAGAGTTCGGAGAAGTCGATCCGCATCTCCGATGCCATTGTCCGCTCGTTCCAGGCCGAGCTGGCCAGCGCCGAGGCCGAGGGCGCGGCGCGCACCGCCGATGCACTCAGCAACCGCCTCAAAGAGCTCAAGGACGATGTGAAGGAGGCCGAGGAGAAGGTCGAGGCCTATAAGCGCGCCCACAACCTCGCCGCCAGCTCGGGCGAACTGGTCAGCAACCAGACGCTCACCCAGCTCAACGCCCAGGTCGTCGAGGCGCAGGCCCGCGTCATCGCCGCCCAGTCGGCCTATGACGAGCTGGTCGCGGCCGGCGCCAGCGCCCACACGGCCGACACCCAGTCGTCGGCCAGCCTCGCCTCGCTGCGCAGCCAGGTGGCGAGCCTGCGCTCGCAGCTCGATGCCCAGTCGACCATCTACGGCCCGCGCCACCCCACCATCGTGCGGCTCACCACCGAGCTTTCCGCGGCGGAGACCGAGCTCAATGCCGAGCTTGGCCGCATCGTGGCCGCCGCCAAGGTGACGCTCGACGAGGCCAAGTCGGCGCTTGAGGCGCTCACCGCCAGGGCCGATGCGCTCAAGACCAACGTCTTCTCCGACAACGAGGCGCTCGTGGCACTGCGCGAACTCGAGCGCGACGCCGCCTCCAAGACCGCCATCTACGAAGCATTCCTCAGCCGTGCCAAGCAGGTGGCCGAGCGCGAGCAGATCGATACCACCAATGTGCGCGTCATCTCCACCGCCGTGCCGCCGCCGGCCCGGTCGTGGCCGCCGCGCACCGTGGTGATGGTCGGGCTGGGCGCGGCCGGTGGCTTCGCCCTCGCCATGCTCATCGCCGTGGCCCTCGGCATCTCGCGCGACCTGCGGCAGGGGCAGGTCGCCCCGGCCCGGCGCGTGGCCACGGCCTGATCGTGCTGCCCAAGCGGCTGATCTTCCACATCCCCACGCTCATCGGGGGCGGCGCAGAGCGCGTCTTCGTGCTCATGGCCAATGCGCTGGCGGAACGCGGCCATCACGTCACGCTCTTCACCTGGAACGCCGGGGGGCCGAACGCCGCGCTCCGTTCCGATGCGGTGCATCTCGTCGATCTCGGCATTCCCGTCACCGGCGAGCGCTTGGGCAAGCCGCGCACGCTGGCGGGGCTGTGGCGCAGCGCCCGCTTCTACCGGCGCCACAAGCCCGATGCGGTGTTCAGCGGGCCCGAATTCGCCAATCTCGTCACCGCGCTCGCCCTCAACCTTGCGCTGTCGCCGGCGAAGTTCTTCCCCACCTTCCACGCCGCCGCCTCGATCCCCTCGAACGATTTCGGCTCGAATGTTGCGGCACGCCTCGCCTCGCTGGTCGCCGCGCGCGCCACGAAGCTCGTCGCCGTCTCGGCCGGCATCGGGCGTGACCTCACCGCCCGTGGCGTGCCCGCGCGCAAGGTGGAAGTGATCCACAATCCGCTGCCGCCCGGTATCCACGATGGTCCGCGCCGCACCTACCCGTGGCAGGGCGAGCTCGAAGCGCTGGGGCAGGGGCCGGTCATCGTCACCGCCGGCCGTCTCAATCCGGTCAAGGACCACAGGACGCTGCTCGCCGCTTTCGCGCAACTGCGTGCCACGCGGCCTGCCCGCCTCGTCACCTTCGGTGACGGTCCGCTGCGCGCCGAACTCGTCGCCGAGGCCGAGCGCCTCGGCATTGCCGGCTCCACCCTGTTCCCCGGCTATGTCAACGATCCGGCCGCCTGCTACGCGGTCGCCGACCTCTTCGTCCTCTCCTCGGTGTCGGAGGGCTTCGGCAACGTGCTGATCGAGGCCATGGCAGCCGGCGTTCCGGTCGTCTCTACCGATGCTCCGCATGGCCCGCGCGAAATCCTCGAGGATGGTGCCCTTGGCCCGCTCGTTCCCGTCGGCGATGCCGCTGCGCTTGCCGCCGCCATGGCGCGAACCCTTGACGCTGCGACCCCGGCCGACAGGCTCAGGGCCCGTGCCGCCGAGTTCGAAATCGGCGTCATCGCAGATCGTTACGAGGCTTTGCTGAGAAGTTGATTCCGGCAGCGGGAGCGTTTAGCGCGACCGGCGGCCTTCGCCGAAGAGCGGGATCACGTTGCCGGTGCGCACCGGCGCTGCCTGGTGGAAGGCCGGCATCATCGGCGCGTCGCCCACCGCCACCTTGCGCTGAGGTTCGCCGAATTCCTCGACCACGCCGAGGAGGCGGGTCGGCGTCACCGGCTTTTGCAGAACGGCGTCGATCCCCGCCGCCAGCAGCGGGCGGTGGAAGGGCAGCTGCGCGCGGGTCAGCGCCACGATGGCGAAATCGTCGCTGGCGAGTTTGAGATGGCCGCGCAGGCCGCGCGCTATGTCGATGGCCGGGGCGCCGGGCAGTTCGGTATCGAGCACGACGACGTCTACCGGCGTGATGCGGAGATGGGTCGTCAGCGCCTCGATTCCGTCGAAGCTCGCCACTCGGTGGCCGCCGTCGTGTTCGAGCGCCCGCGCCAGAATCCCGCAAAAAGCGGGGTTGGCGGCAAGCAGGGCGATCGAGAGGGTGCGTGACGGCATGTGGGGCTCCGCAGTTAACGGGGTCTTAACATGCGCATGCGGTCTGCGCCCGGTCGTCCTTCCGGTATCCTTAATGGCGGCGCGGTCACCGCGCCGGGGCTGTTAACCGCATCTTAACCGCGTCGTCGCGGGTCGCCCGGCCCTTGTGCTAGCCAGAGTCGCGGGCTGGAAAATTCCAGCATTGCCAAGAATTTGAGGCAAATTCTCATGGTTGAGCAGCAGATCGGATACACGGGACGGCTGGAGCGTCGGCGCTACCCGCGCCAGGTGTCCAACAGCGCCTCGCTCAGCTGGGCCATGGCGCTCGGGGAGGGCGCGACCGCCAGCCTTGTCATGCTGTTTCCCGCCATCGCCTACCACTTCGTCATGGGCGCTCCGGTCACCAATGTGCCCTATGCCCTCTACATGGCCTATGCGGCGCTGGTCGGCTCCGTCTATGGCGGCCTCAGCTTCCTCACTGCCGGGCGCTTCCTGTCACGCACCACCCCGAACCAGTCGATCATTGCCGACGCGGCGCTGAGCTGGACTGCGGCTTTCGCGGTGGCCCTGTTCTTCGCCTTCCTGCTCGGGGTTGCGGGGGATTTGTCGCGCGTCTCGCTCACCGCCTCCTACGTCCTCGGCATCCCGGCGCTGCTCATCACCCGCAACGCGGCCTATTCGGCGCTCTCGGGCCGCATCAGGGCAGGGCGGCTGCAATACCAGAAGGTCGTCGTGGTCGGTGAACGCTCCGATGTGGTGCGCTTCCTCTATAACGGCCATCTGTGGAAGGCGGGCTACCAGCTCGCTGGCACGCTCTATCTCGAGGACATCCGCGATGGCGCGGGCCAGGTCGACCTCGCCAAGCTGGTCGAATTCGCCCAGCGCTGGCTCGGCCACGGCGCCGAGAACCTGGTGCTGGTGGGCGGCATCGGCGATGTAGACGGGCTCGAACGCCTGTCAGCCTCGCTCAAACGCTTCGCGATCAACGCCATCTGCGCCCCAGCCACCGACAATGCCACCTTCAAGTTCCTCGACGTGGTGCCGATCGGCCCCAACAATGCCGTGCGCTTCCTGCGCAAGCCCATGGGCGACGGTGCGGTATTCCTGAAACGCCTGTTCGACCTCACAGGCGCCATCGTCGGCCTTGTCCTGCTCGCGCCGCTGTTTGCCGTCGTCGCACTACTCATCAAGCTCGACAGCCCGGGCGCCGTCTTCTACCGGCAGGAGCGCCGCGGCTTCAACGGCGAGACCTTCTACATCTGGAAGTTCCGCTCGATGAGCGTCACCGAGAGCGGCCGGCAGATGACCCAGGTTCGCCCTGGCGACAAGCGCATCACCCGTATCGGCGCCTTCATCCGCCGCACGTCCATCGACGAACTGCCCCAGCTGTTCAACGTGCTGCGCGGCGAAATGAGTCTTGTCGGTCCGCGCCCGCATGCCATCATGCATGACGACGAATTCGGCCATCAGCTCGCCCAGTATGCCCACCGCCAGCGTATCAAGCCCGGTATTACCGGCTGGGCCCAGGTCAACGGGTTCCGGGGCGAAACCTCCACCATCGAGCAGGTCCGCGGCCGCACCGAGCACGACCTCTACTACATCGACAACTGGTCGATCTTCCTCGACTGCTGGATCATCCTGCTGACGGTCTTTTCCTCCAAGACCCGCCGCAACGCGGTCTGATGCGGGGCGGCGCCCAGCGCCGCCTTATTCCGGCCCATCCTCGAGCCACTGGTCATACTTGCGCTCGCGCCGGTGCTGTTCCAACGCGCGCAGATAGTATTCCTCGTGCCGGCCGTGTGGCCGGCCGTCCTGTTCCCAAAGAAAATACGCAGTCTTGCGTACGGCGTTGTGGAACGCCTCGTCTTCTATTGGCTGCCGACGCTGCTGCTCGTCCATCTCCAGACCCCGAATAACTCGAGGCCTGAACGCCATCAGTCGTGCGCGGTTGCAGTTGTTGGTCGTCGCAACGCTGCAACTACGACGAAAGTTACGTCCTCATTTCTGCATATGTGCCTTGAACCGAACGCAAATCGGGCTCAAAGGAAAATCATTCCTCTGGTTCACCTACGGGCCGGGTCCGGCCGCCGTCATACGGCGAGGGCCCGCCATTCCTCATGTCTGGATACCCAAATTGAGCTCGGAAGCTCCGCGCAGCGCCTACTCGCCCGGCGATGCAATGGTTCACGTGCGTGCGGTGCAGAATACCAGTGGCCGCAGCACCCTGTGGCGCATCATGGCGCTCACCTGGCGGCATCCGTGGATGGTGATCATCACCATCGCGTCCACCATCATCGCCTCCACGCTTCAGCTCGCCGTGCCGCGCCTGCTCGGCATCGCCGTCGACCAGGCGGCGGGCCTGCTCGATGGGGTGAAGGCCGAGGAGGCGCTGTGGACCACCGCGATGATCCTCTTTGGGGTATCGGTTGGCCGCGGCCTCTTCACGATGTCGATGAACTATTTCGGCGAAGCCGTCGGCCACCACACCGCCTATGAGCTGCGCCTCGCCGTCTACGAGAAAATCCAGCGGCTCTCGTTTTCTTACCACGACAAGGTTCACAGCGGCGACCTCATCACCGTGGGCATGCTCGACCTCGAGGGCGTGCGCATGTTCTTTGCCACCGGTGTGCTGCGCGTGATCCTGCTCGGCATCCTCATCGGCGTCGGCGCCTTCATGCTGCTGACGACCGATGTGGTGCTGGGCCTCCTCGCGCTCAGCTTCGCGCCCTTCGTCGCGTGGGTCTCGTCCACTGCGCAGCTCCGCCTCCGCGCCACCTGGCTCACGCTGCAGGAAATGCTGCAGAACCTCTCGCGCGTCATGGAGGAGAATCTCGGCGGCATCCGCGTCGTTCGCGCCTTTGCCGGGCAGAAACACGAGATGCAGAAATACGATGTCGCCTCCGACGCGGCGCTGCGTCTCGCCCACCAGCGTGTCGATATCCGCGTGAAGTCCACTTCAGCGATGAACTTCACCTTTTTCGCCTCGATGGCCCTGGTGCTGTGGGTCGGCGGCGAGAAGGTGATTGCCGGCGAGATGACGGTCGGCACGCTCGCCTCGTTCCTCACCTTCATGACCATCCTGCAGATGCCGGTGCGCCAGCTCGGCCTCATGGTCAACTCGTTCGCGCGCGCTTCCACCTGCGGCAACCGCCTGTTCGCCTTCCTCGACCTCGAGATCGAGATCAAGGACGAGCCGGGCGCCCAGCCGCTCAAGCTCACCGAAGGCACGCTGCGCTTCGAGAACGTCGATTTCGCCTATCCCTCCGCGCCCTTCCGTCCGGTGCTGTCGGGCGTCAGCTTCGAGGCGAAGAAGGGCGAGACGATCGGCATTGTCGGCCGCCCCGGCTCGGGCAAGTCGACCATCGCCCACCTCATCCCGCGCTTCTACGAGGTCACCGGCGGGCGCGTGACCATCGACGGCCAGGATGTGCGCGCCGTCACCCTCGATACGCTGCGCAAGGCGGTGGCAGTGGTACAGCAGGACAGCTTCCTGTTCACCACCAACATCGAGAACAACATCGCCTATGGAGACCCGTGGGCGAAGGAGCAGCGCATCGCACGGGCTTCCGAGTATGCCCAGCTCCACAACTACATCATGGGGCTTCCCACCGGCTACGAAACCATCGTGGGCGAGCGTGGCGTGTCGCTCTCCGGCGGCCAGCGCCAGCGGCTCAACATCGCCCGCTCGCTCATGCTCCGCCCCGCGGTCATGGTCTTCGACGACTCGACCGCCGCCGTCGACGCGGGCACCGAGCAGCGCATCCGCACGGCGATGAAGCGCTTCGCCAAGGATCGCGTCACCATCATCATCTCGCATCGGCTGAGTTCGCTGATGCATGCCGACCAGATCCTCTTCATCGACGAGGGCAAGATCGTCGAACGCGGCACCCATGCCGAGCTGCTCGAGCTCGGCGGCCGCTACCGCGCGCTCTACGACCTGCAGGTGAGGCCTGGCGACGACGTTCTGGAGGCCGCCGAATGACTGAAGCCACGCTCAACGCCGAAGACGAAAGCGAAAGCGAAGATCGCCGCCGCCGGCCGCCTCGCGCCGTGGTCGGCTCCTCGCTCGACAAGGAAGAGGAGATCTTCGGCAAGGCGTACGATCCCAGGATCGTCCGCCGCATCTGGGCCTTCGTGCGGCCCTACCGCAAGCAGATCTACCTCTCGGTCGCGGCGGTGCTGGTGTTCACGCTCACCCAGCTCGCCATTCCGCTCATCATCCGCTTCGCCATCGACAACGGCATGGCGACAGGTGGCGGCGGCCGCGAGATCCTGCTGTGGGCCATTGTCGGCTTCTTCTTCACCATCCTCGTCAATTACGGGGCCAGCTACATTCAGGAATCCGTGGTCGGCAAGGCGGCTGAGCGCGTACTGTTCGACATGCGCCGCGCCATGTTCAACCACCTGCAGCGCGTCTCGCTGAGCTGGATGGACAAGACCGAGGTCGGCCGCCTCATGTCGCGCCTGATGGGCGACGTGAACTCCATGCAGGAGTTCCTCGAAACCTCCGTGCTATCGGTCGGCGATCTGGTGCTGCTCTTCGGCATCATCGGCGTGCTGCTGTGGCTCGATCCGGTTCTGGGCCTCGTCACCATGGCCACCATGCCGGTGCTCTTCATTGTCCGCCTCTTCTGGCTGCCGCCGGCCAAGAAGAGCTTCATGGACGCGCACCACACCAACTCGGCGGCCAACGGCGCCCTCGCCGAGGGCATCAACGGCGTGCGCACGGTGCAAAGCCTCGACCGCCAGCAGGTCAATTTCCACCTCTACGAGGAGAAGGCCCACGCCAACCTGCGCAATCACCTGCGCGCCGCCAAGTTCGCCCAGGTGATGGTGCCCATCGTCGACACGCTCACCGGCATCTCGATGGCTACGGTCATCGTGCTCGGCGGCCAGATGGTGCTTGGCCGCCAGCTCGATGTGGGCGTCATGGTGGCGTTCCTGTTCTACATCCAGCGCTTCTTCGACCCCATCCGCTCGCTCACCATGCAGTACTCGGTGTTCCAGCGCGCCATGAGTTCGGGCCAGCGCATCACCGAAGTGCTCGACGTGCCCGTCACCATCGAGGACAAGCCCGGCGCGCTGAAGCTCACCTACGACATGGATGGCTCGGTCGAGTTCAAGAACGTCACCTTCGGCTACCGCAAGAACCAGCCGGTGCTGAAGAACGTGAGCTTCCGCGTCAACCCCGGCGAGACCGTCGCCATTGTCGGCCCAACGGGTTCGGGGAAATCGAGCTGCATGTCGCTCGTCCACCGCTTCTACGACGTGTGGGAGGGCTCGGTGACGGTCGGCGGCCACGATGTCCGCGACGTGACCCAGGAATCGCTGGGCGACCAGGTCGCCATGGTGCTGCAGGAGCCGTTCCTGTTCACCGGCACCGTCCTCGAGAACATCCGCTACCACAAGACGTCGGCCACCCGCGAACAGGTCATCGAGGCCGCCAAGGCCGTGGGCGCGCACGACTTCATCACCTCGCTCGCCGATGGCTACGACACCAAGATCGAGCAGCGCGGCGGCAACCTGTCGCTCGGCCAGCGCCAGCTCATCAGTTTTGCGCGCGCCCTCGTGGCGGATGCAAAGATCCTCGTCCTCGACGAGGCGACGGCGAACATCGACAGCTATACCGAAATGCTGATCCAGAAGGCGCTCAAGCGGCTTCTCGAAGGCCGCACCGGCCTCGTCATCGCCCACCGCCTCGCGACCATCCGCGGCGCCGACCGCATCATCGTGCTGCAGAACGGCGAGCTCCTCGAATCCGGCAACCACGACGAGCTGATGAAGAAACAGGGCCTCTACTCGAAGCTCTACACCATGAACTATTCCAGCTTCGACGACCTGCCCGAAAACGCAGAGGACATGGCCGCGGCTGCGGTGGGCAAGGCGACCTGAGGAGCTTGACCGTTCGTACCATATAAGGTACGGAATCGGGCGTCGGCCGGGGGGCTGGTCTCGATGCTGGGTGTCTACTTCTTCCGAACTGACGCCGGCAACGAACCGGTGCTCGACTGGCTGCGTGGACTGGACGCGGAGGATCGCCGGATTGTTGGCGAGGACTTGCGGACCGTTCAGATCGGCTGGCCTCTCGGCATGCCGCTGTGCCGGTCCCTGGGCGATGGCCTGTACGAGGTACGCAGCACCATTACCGGCAACCGCATCACGCGGCTCATATTCTTCCAGAATGGAGCTGATCTGATCATCGTCGAGGGCTTCATCAAGAAGTCGAGGACGACCCCGGACGACGTACTGAAACTGGCAAAGCGGCGGCGCAGCGACTTCCTGCGCCATGAAGCGGAGAAAAAGCGATGAGCGACAATCCCAATCTCGGCACTTCGCTCGAAGACTTCCTCGCCGGGGAGGGCACGCTGGAGTCCTCCACCACCGCGGCGGTGAAGCGTGTCATCGCGTGGCAACTCGGCGAAGAGATGGCGAGGCGCAAGCTCAGCAAGACCGCCATGGCCAGGTTGATGCACACCAGCCGCGCCCAGCTCGATCGCGTCCTCAACCCCGAAGACGGCAACGTCACTCTCGAAACCCTGCAGCGCGCCGCAAAGGCCGTCGGCAAGACGCTGAAGCTCGAACTCGTCGCCTGACCTCACCGCCCCGCCGCGTCGCAGGTGACAATGGCGTCGCGGAGTTCGTAGCTCATCAGGTCCGGGCGCCAGCTGATGCGTGGCGCCTGTGCGAGGCGAATTCCCGGCAGCCGCAGCAGCTTGTCGAGGAACACCCGCGACTCGTGCAGCGCCACCTGCGCGCCCGGGCAGCGATGCGCCCCGTCCCCGAAACTCAGCCCCGCCACCGAACCCTTCATGTGACGCCGGCGCTCCGGGTCCAGTGCGTGGGGGCAGGGGCCGGTGATCGCCGGGTCGGTGTTCGCCGCCCGCACATCGAGCGCATGGAGCTGTCCATCCTCGCCCGGGCCGCGCCGATGCAGCACCGAGGCGATGGGCTCGAGCCGCAGGATCTCCTCGAGCATGGCGATCTGCCCGTCCTCGCCGGCGGCGAGGAAGCCGGCCTTCAGTTCTTCTCTTTCCAGCATGTGCCAGGCAGCCATGACGATGAACTCGCGCGTCGTCACCATGCCGGCGGCAGCATAGGTCAGGCATTCGATCAGCAGCGCCCGCAGGGCATAGCGTTCGTCGAGCATAAGCGAGAGCACGTCCTCGCGCCTGCTCCTGCGGCGGGCGAGCATCGCCGGCAGCACGTCGAACAGCAGGAACTGGATGGCGTAGAACACGGCGGCCGAACTCGCGGCGAGGCGGCGCAGGCCCTTCAGCCGATAGGTGCCGCCGCCATTGTCGAGCGTCCTACGGATGCGCTCGGCCATGGCGGCCGGGTTGCTGTCGGTGAGCCCGATGATCTGGGCGGCAACCTCCACGGTGAGCTGGAAACTGATGATATCGAGCCGGGCACTGCCCGTACGGGCGAGTTCGCCCACCAGCCTGTCGGCCGTGCCATCCATCACCGCCCGATAGCGCGAGTTGATCGCCCTGGGCGTGAAGAAGCGGGCGATCGCGGCGCGGCGCTTGCGATGCAGTTCGCCGTCGAGGAAAAAGACCGAGAGCTGGTCGGGGTTGCCGACCCGCACTTCGTCCGCCCCGATGCCGGCCTGCCGCATCTGTGGATCGCGCAGGATCGCCTGTGCCGCGTGGAACTGCCCCACGATCTCGGCACCGGGCTCGAACGCGAGGTTCGCCGCGGCCAGGGCCGCGGACTTGCGGTCATCCCGGTCGTGCGCAATCGGACAGGGCATGTTGCTCGCTCCCCCACGGCTCCCCGAGCGTGAGTCTAGCACGCGTCGCCGTCCGGCGGCAGTCAGTGGCTGACACCATCGTCCCGGTTGACATGAACAGCCGGTGACCCCAACCCTCGCGCTCGCAACTTGGGAGCGAGGCATGACTATTCCGAACCACACCCTCAACGACGGGACCACCCTGCCGGCCATCGGGCTCGGCACCTACGCCATGCGCGGCATTCCGGGGGCCGAGGCGATGGCCGACGCGCTGCGGCAGGGCTATCGCCTGCTCGATTCCGCTGTGAACTACGAGAACGAGGGCGCGGTCGGCAAAGCCATCCGCATGTCGGGTGTGCCGCGCGAGGAAATCCGCGTCACTTCGAAACTCCCCGGCCGCCACCACAAGAAACCCAACGTCACCTGGTGCATCGAGGAGTCACTGCTACGGCTGGGCCTCGACTATATCGATCTCTACCTCATCCACTGGCCCAACCCGAGCCAGCAGCTCTTCGTCGAGGCCTGGGAGGGGATGATCGAGGCGAAGGAGCGCGGGCTCGTCCGCTCCATCGGCGTCTCCAACTTCCTGCCCGAATATCTCGACGAGCTGATCGCGAAAACCGGAGTCGCGCCAAGCGTCAACCAGATCGAGCTCCACCCTTACTTCAACCAGGCAGAGCAGCGCGCCGCCGACAAGGCCCGCGGCATCGTCACCGAGGCGTGGACGCCCATCGGCAAGGGCACGGCGCTCCTTTCCGAGGCGCCGATCGTCGCGGCGGCGCACAAGCATGGCCGCTCCCCGGCGCAGGTGGTGCTGCGCTGGCATCACCAGCTCGGCGTCCTGCCCATCCCGAAATCCAGCGATGCCGGCCGCCGGGCCGAAAACCTCGCGATCTTCGATTTCGCCCTCGACGATGCCGACATGGCCGCCATCGGCACGCTCACGCGCGAGAAAGGCCGCCTGTTCGACGGCGATCCGCGCACGCACGAGGAGTTCTGAGCCGGCCCTCAGCCCGCCTTGCGGGTCTGCTCTTCCATGTGGACGAGTATGGCGTCCTCGATGCCCCTGAGGCAGAGCTCACAGGCGATGCGGATGCCGACCAGCACCAGAAGCAGGCCGTTGGCGCCGAAGAATGCCAGCAGGAAGCCGCCCAGAATCAGGGCGAACTGCATCACGATGATGCGGAAATAGAAGCCGATGAGCTGGCGCTGCACCGGTTCGCCCCGGTGCAGCACCTGCGCGGTCACAAGCATGCGGATCAAGAACAGCCCGGCCAGCGGCACCCACATGCCGGTGTCGAGCACGATCTGCAGGATCTCGGCCGGGGTGGCGAAGAGCCCGCCGCCACCGGTCACCTCGAAGGCGATCTGCAGGATGAACATGTGGACGAACATGAAGAAGCCGCCATGCAGTAGCACGAAGAGGGCAATGGGGATGCCGGTCGTCGCCGGGCTGCCGGGGCTGCTCAGCATCGGCAGGTTCTGGCGCGGCGCCAGCGCGATCAGCACCACGGTCCAGAGCCCCACCACGGCGCTTTCGAGCCAGTAGAGCAGCAGCAGGGAGTTGGCGTCCCAGCCCAGCAGCCACACGCCGAGCAGCGGCAGCAGGTGCATGGCCACCATCGGCAGCGTGTCGCGATCCAGAATAGGCATGCCTCCCCCTATTGCCCTGAGATTCCGCCGGTGAATTTCGCAGACGCTACAGTCGCCAGACAAGACGCTCCGCCGGCTTTACCGTGACGGCGGAAAACGCGCGGGGGACTACTCATCAACTTAAGTCTATGTTATGAACATATCTATGCATGACGAGCGAAGGGGGCGGTTGTGCGCAGGGGCATGGACTTATCAAGTGACGCGGTTGCTGTCCTTCACTTCATCTCGCGGCAGAGACTTCGGCTCTATCAGAATATTCCGTTCTCCGAGGTGGAGGATGCTCTGCATTGCCGGGGGCAGCGTCTTTGCAACGCCCTGGCCGAATGCGTGAAGGGTGGTTGGCTACTTGTTGCGACGCCGCAGGGGGGTGAGCCGCACTATTCGATGATTGCCACCGGCCGGAGACGGGTCGCCCGACTCGTTCCCAAGCCCAATTGAAGGCGCTGCTGGCTGACTTGCTGATCGGCCTGATGACGTGCGCGGCGCCCTTGGAGGCGATGGGGGAGGAGTTGGGCCGGCTGCAGGCCCTCATGTCCTGCCTCGAAGAACCCGCGCCCACGCCGGTGCTCCAGTCGCCGTCTTCCGCGGGCCTTCTTGGCGAACGCAGCGGCCCCGGCGACGACGACGATTACTGCTGGCCCCTCGCCACCCCGCTCGACTGGTCCGGCACCACTTCACCAGCCTTTGCGTCGTCACCGACGATTCTGAAGCGATGGCCAGTCACCCCGAGTTCTACTGGGAGGGAGCGCTTGCGCCCTGGACCGAGGTCTGGCTCATCTCCGCCGTCCCAGCGGACCATCTCAAGGCCTGGGCTAGCCGGACGCTGCCCCCCGCCAGCCGTTTCGAGATCGATCGGTTGCAGGGCGAGTACAGCCACAGCGCCCTCTCGTGCAGCGAGTGGCATTTCCCGCTGCCGGGCTTGGGTAACAAGATTACGTCTTGAACCTATAGTGACTAGAGGTTGTATCTGAGGGGCTCCCGAACGACGGAGCCTTCTCATGGCCACGAGCATTGACACCCGCTTTCGCGTCACCGGCATGGATTGCGCAGCCTGCGCCTCCAAGGTCGAGGCGGCGACACGCCGGGTCGGCGGCGTCGAGGATGTTTCGGTCTCGGTCACGGCCGGCACCATGACGGTGCGGCACTCGGGGGCGGATCTGGGCCTCATCGCCCGCAAGGTCACCGAAGTCGGCTACGCCGCCTCCGTTCTCCCCGCCCGCGCCGCCGCGCAGAAGCCAGAACCGCGCCATCACAACCATGATCATGATCACGACGACCACGAGCCCGACCGGCTCGAAGGCCTGCACGGCCACGACCATGGCGATGACGACCGTCCCTGGTATGCGACGCAGAAGGCCCGCCTGACGCTCCTCTGCGGTCTCGCCGTCGGGCTCGCCGTCGTCGTCTCGTGGTTCGTCCCGGCCTGGAGCGACTGGATCTTCACCGCGGCCATGCTGGTCGGCCTGCTGCCGATTGCCCGCCGCGCCGTCATCGGTGCCCTCAACGGCGCCCCCTTCACCATCGAAACGCTGATGACCGTCGCCGCCATCGGCGCCGTCATCATCGGGGCGAGCGAGGAGGCGGCGGTGGTCGTCATCCTCTTCCTCGTCGGCGAACTGCTCGAAGGCATCGCCACCGGCCGCGCCCGCGCCAGCATCAAGGGTCTCGCGAGCCTCGTTCCAAAGACGGCGCTGCTCGAGAGCGGCGAGGCCACGCGCGAAGTCCCGGCCGAAAGCCTCGCCGTCGATGCCAGCATCCTCGTCCGCCCCGGCGACCGCATCGCCGCCGACGGCATCGTCCTCAGCGGCGAGAGCGCCGTCGACGAAGCCCCGGTCACCGGCGAGTCCGTGCCCAGGCGGAAAGCCGAGGGCGATACCGTCTTCGCCGGCACCATCAACCAGCACGGCACGCTGCGTGTCCGCGTCACTGCGCCAGCCGCCGACAACACCATCTCGCGCATCATCCAGCTGGTCGAGGAGGCGCAGGAATCGAAGGCGCCCACCGAGCGCTTCATCGAACGCTTCTCGCGCTGGTACACGCCGGGCGTCATGGTCGTCGCGGCCCTCATCGCCATCGTCCCGCCCCTCGCCATGGGCGGCGAGTGGGGCGAATGGGTCTACAAGGGCCTCGCCGTGCTACTCATCGGCTGCCCTTGTGCACTGGTCATCTCCACGCCTGCCGCCATAGCCGCGGCGCTTTCGGCCGGCGCCCGCCGCGGCCTGCTGCTCAAGGGCGGCGCCGTGCTCGAACAGCTCGGCAAGGTC
>ENA-UOVV01000741-UOVV01000741.1-compost-metagenome-genome-assembly--contig:-NODE-741-length-32704-cov-14.856810_pt1 | contig 32704 bp, 30 predicted proteins | sample MGYA00238155_ERZ761577 | MGnify/ENA primary metagenome ERZ761577 (study PRJEB28898, sample SAMN06268775) | compost metagenome | isolation source: Emeryville, CA | place: USA:Emeryville, CA | collected... | reverse complement strand
GCGTCCAATGAATACAATGAGCAAATTTTATCCCCAAAAAGGAGTGCAAAGATACACGCAATTTTAAAAATCAAAAATATATTCTATTTTTTTTTCAGTTTTTTTCGAAAGTGTGAAAAGAAACGATTACAGCTGATTATAAATCAGGATTTTAAAAACACCCAAGTGATTAAAATCAGTATTCCAATCGATGAATTATTCTTTGTATATTTTGAGGTTATGTACAGAATCTTTTGAGATCACCTTTATTATATATATCCCAGTACCCAAATCCGAAAGATCAGCTCGGTTTTGAGTGCTCTTCAATTCTTTAATCAATCTGCCATCGATGGAATAAATGGAAGTAAGTTCTATTGGAATATCGGATTCAAAATACAGAAAATCACGCACCGGATTGGGGAATATTTTTAAATTGTTATAACTATTTTGGTCGATATGCATTGTTTGGCCAATGAGCTTAAAGACCTTACCGCTGCCGAGTACATACAGTTCTCCCGCGGCATCTTCTCCGAAAGAAGTAATATTGATACCTGAATCCAGTATAAATTCAAAATCATTATCTTCGCTCATCCAACCTATTTCACCCGAACAATAATCTCCAAAAAAATATTTACCAGTTAAATTAGAAAACTGAGAACCCCTGTAAACATAGCCACCGGTGATAGAGCAACGGCCGTTGTTGTGTGAATAAACTACGGCTGGAAAAATCATATCATCTGCCGAGCCGCATCCACTTGTATTGTATGGTTCATTACCTTCATAACATCTCCAACCATAGTTCAATCCGGGCAAACTCGATGGCTGTCGGTTGATTTCTTCATAATTGCTCTGCCCCACATCAGCTATCAATAATTCATCGTTTTGTCTATCAAATGAAAACTTCCAAGGGTTTCTGAGGCCATATGCCCAAACTTCGGGAGCACCACCGCTTTCTGCAAATGGATTATCTGAAGGGATGGTATAGGTTGGGCCGCTTACATCGATTCTCAAGATTTTTCCAAGCAGCACACCAGTGTTCTGTCCATTTCCGTTGGGGTCTCCACCGCTACCTCCGTCACCGCTTGAAATCCACAAATATCCATCAGGGCCAAAATGTATATTCCCACCGTTATGGTTGGTAAACGGCTGTTCGATGGTCAACAATCCGGTACCGGTTTCGTCCGCTATATCGGGATTTCCGCTGACATGGTATCTCTCAATGACAGTATCTCCCGAGAGATTGGTGTAATTCACATAAAATCTGCCGGTTTCATCGTAGTCGGGCGCAAATGCAAGTCCCAATAGTCCTCTTTCACCTCCGGTTGAAATCAGTGAAGACAGGTCGAGAAAAGGCTCTGTATTGACACTTCCATCTGGGTTGACAATTTTTATTTTTCCGGATTGCTCGACTATAAAGATACGGTCATCACCTGCATGGGCCATGTCCACGGGCGAGCTGAGCCCTTGTACAAAGAGTTCTATTGAAATTTCTTGGGCATTGGAGCATGAAGTCAGGAGCAAGGTTGAGACAAAGAAAATAATTCGTAACATAGTGCAGTCATTTTTAAAGGTTTATAAATTTAAAAAAAAATTGTTTTGATTTATGTTTTTGGCAAAAAAATAAATCATTATTAAGATTGATACAATAAATTTCTCCAACTATACAATAATGAAGTCTTTATTATAAATAAATAGGAAAGGTTAATTTTTTATTTTATAATTTTAGGAATTTATATCAAAACTGCCATGATTAAGCTTGTATTAGTAGATGATGAAGTCAATGCACTGAAAAGTCTGGAATGGGAAATCCAGAACTTTAGCAAAGATTTTGAAATCATCGCTACCTTTACCAACCCCGAGGATGCGATTCCTTATATCAGAAAAAACGAAGTGGATTGTGTGTTTGTGGATATTGAGATGCCTCAGATGGACGGTCTTCAATTTCTGCGGTCTTTTGGCTGTCGTGATTTTCTTACAGTAATCGTAACTGCTTATACCCAGTATGCCATTCAGGCCATCAAAGAGGAAGCCATGGACTATTTGCTGAAGCCTATAGACACTGAGGATCTGACCATGACACTGGACAAAATCAAAAATAAAATCAATCAGGAAAATCAAATCCGTCCTGTCCAGGTCAGCGGTTTCAATTCCAAAATCCCCATTTCAACCAATGGGAAGATTCTTTATGTGGAACCAAAAAACATTATATATTGTGAAGGAGATGGCAATTATACCAAAATTTTTCTGAAATGTGGTGAGCTGATTTATGTTACAAAAAAAATCAAAGAAATACAGGAAATACTTCCTGAAGAGATTTTCTTCAGGGTTCACAATTCATATATTATCAATGTGGAAACGGTCAAAGAGTTTATCAAGACCGACAATTATGTAGTACTTGAGAACAACAAAAAAATTCCAGTGTCCAGAAACAAAAGAAATACTTTTTTAGACATTTTTTAATATGACCGAAGTTTCTTTCTACATTTTTGCTTGGCATTTTCTGCTGGGCGCCCTCTCCATTCTCACATTGCTTGGTTGGCTGGTATATTTTCAGTCGGGTGAAAGAAGCTTTCTCTATTACGGTTTGTTTTCGTCGTTTGCACTCATCTATGTCATAACCAAAACTCCTGAGATTTACGAATTAGAAATTATCAGCAAATTTTATACCTCCAGATACCTGCCTTTGAGTTATTTCTTACAAGTGATTTTTTATCATTTTTACTTTCATTTTGTTATCCATTTTCTGAAGTTAAATGTATTGGCACCGGTTTTTGTCAGATATTTAAAAATCATCATAAACCTAATTATTGCAATCGCTTTTATATTGTTGACATACAGCATAACAGCCAACAAGTCTGGGTTTTACATTTCATTTTTCATCTTTGGATACATTCCGGTGATTCTTGGACTTGCACTAATAACGGTAACAAAGATACTCAGAATCAGAGGGAAGCTCAAATATTACATCGTTGTGGGTAGTCTGCTTTTTATTGGATTTGCGCTGATGGCTCTTTATCATACAATGAATCCACAAGGAATGAAAGCACCCATTGCCTACTTTTTTGTGGGGTTAATTTTTGAGAACATTGCCTTTTCCATTGGGCTGTCCATCAAAGTCAAAGATTGGTACAACAAAATGATTTTTCATTTTAGGGAGAATGTACGAATTCGCAGTAATCAATATGGAATCCTCCAAAAAGAATTAAAAATCAAAGAAAAAGAGATTCTTGAAATGACCAGGCATGCTGAAAAAGTCAGACTGGCAAAAATCGAATCGGATTTCAACAATGAGATTCACAGACTACAGCTCGAATTGTTAAAGAATCAGATGAACCCTCACTTCATATTCAATGCACTCACTTCGGTCAAAGTTTTTCTGATTGACAATGACAAGAAAAAAGCGGTTTATTACCTGAATAAATTCTCAAAACTTATCCGAAAAATGCTTGACAGCTATCGTGTGGAATTCTATACACTTGAAGAAGAACTTGAAATTCTTAAACTATATCTTTCCATAGAAAATATTCGATTCAATTCAGAGATTAACATCGTATTTTCAACCGACCCGGAAGTGGATTTGAAGTCAATTAAAATCCCGCCAATGCTGTTACAACCCTTTGTTGAAAACGCAATTTGGCACGGGCTTATGTTGAAATCAGATGGACAAAAGAAAATCATCATTCAGGTTTCAAAGGAAAATGAAAATTGTTTTATGAAAATTGAGGACAACGGTATCGGCAGAAAACTTTCACAAGAATCACAAATCAATAGAACCCTGAAACGCAATTCCCTGGGTCTCAAATTGGTGCAAGAAAGGCTGGATATATTTAACAAACAGAACAGTTTAAATTATCATTACAAAACCTATGACCTGACCGATTCTGAAAACAATGCAGCCGGAACCCGTATCCTTATATTTTTTGAAGAATCCTAAAATGCAGACTATACAGTTTTTTTCTCCAATTATACAAAGATGCATCAGATATCAGAATTATATTTTCAAATTTGCATTGTAATTAATTTTCGAACAAGAAGAGATGCTCATTCAAACCAACCTAAAATTATTAAACAATCTGATTTTCAGTTGTTTAATTTAGGCTACAATTAACAAACCTGTAAAAATATTAAACTTAAACCCAGGGTCCCTCTTTGTTAGGAGTTGAAATCACAGATATAGGATTGTTTGATTTGATACTAATATGTGAAGAAAAAATTAGAGTAATGAAATATTCTTGAAATGGTTTTTTCTTTGATAGAACACTTAACTACCTGACCAATAGTTCATCTGAATCCTAATCAATTCATAAAAAAAGTCCGATTTCAAATAATATTGTAGCCTGAAGAAAATGGATGCTAATGCATCCATTTTTTTTGCATTATTCTTTTATAAACTACACGGAATTGATAACTCCTGCCAGTTTTTTTGTAGTCTCACTTCTCGAGAATTGTTCATAACCTTTTGTCTTCAAAGACCCTTGTTCGGATTTAAATCGATGATAAATTTCAATAATGTAATTTTTCACACCTTCCAAATCTGAATGAACAAAATACTCTCCCGCTCCAGTCTGGTTAAGGATTTCTGAAACATCTCCCTTTGGTGGACCCAAGGCAAGAATCGGGTTTTGTGCGGCAAGGTATTCAAAAAGTTTTCCGGGAATAATCCCTTTCGAAGCTTCATCCTGAAAATTTGTAAGTAACAATAGCTCAGCATTCACAATTCCTTCAACAGACTGCTGATGAGAAACATAGCCATGCTTCACCACAAAATCCTCAAGTTTATTTTCAACCAAAGACTCTTCAACTCCAGTACTAATATTTCCATAAAAATTCAATTTAAGTTCATTTCTAAAACCTTGATTTTCTATGGTTAGTTCCCGTAGTGCCTGCCACAAAACCAACGGATTTCGCGCCATTTCAAGATTGCCCGAGTAAGTGATTCTAAAATTCTCGTTTTGTACTATTTTCTGAAACTCAAAATCAGCGGCTTCATAACCATTGGTGATGACCTCAGTACGCCTTGCACCTAATTTTCTGTAACTTTTGGCATCGGTAAAACTCGTGGCAATGATACAGTCAGCAGATTGGAGTACGGCTTTTTCTAAATTTTGGTGTTTGCGCCTCGAATTCTTGGTCAATTTCAGTGCTTTGTGATAGCTGATTTGTGTCCATGGATCACGAAAATCTGCCATCCATTTCAAATTCGGATTTTGTTTCTTCAATTCCAGCCCAATCAGATGCATACTGTGCGGTGGTCCAGTGGTTATCAATCTATCGATTTTGTGTTCTATCAAATAATCAGACAAAAATTTTACCGATGGTTTGACCCAAAATTTCCTTGCGTCCGGAATGAAATAATTTCCTCTAACATACACTTGAAAACGAGTCAACAGCGATTGCTTTGCATTTTCTTCAAAAAGGCCGGCTTTGTATTCTTTTGATTTTGGATTCAACCATTCAGCAATTCGATAAGGCTCTTTGATTCTGGTTCTAAGGATTTGCATATCAACGGGGACCTGAGAGATTAATGTCTCGTCAATCAAAGGATATGATGGATTTTCAGGGGTGTAAATTATCGGAACAATTCCCGATTCGGGCAACCATCGGGCAAAGTTCAACCAACGCTGCACGCCTGGCCCGCCAGCAGGTGGCCAGTAATAAGTAACAATCAATACTACTTTTGAATTCACTGTTTGGTTTTGGCCGATAAACTTAGTACTTTTTATCGACTACAAAATTATGCAATACCTATTATTATTCTATAAATCCTATTTGTACATTGGTTAGAATTAATTAGTTTTGCCTGAATAATAAACCAAAATGAAAATTCGTAATCTGATAGTTTTTGGTCTGATTGCTCTGCTGATAGGCATCTCATCCTGCAGAGATGATTTTGACTACGACATCGCCTCCAAGGAACTTAGTTTTTCGAGCGATACACTTCATCTGGATACCATTTTTAGTAACACTGGTTCACAAACCTACAAATTGGTCGTTCACAATCGGGAGAACAAAGACATTCAGATTCCGAGAATCTATCTTAATAATGGTGAATCGTCATTGTTTAAAATCAATGTAGATGGTTTGTCCGGCGCAGCATTTGAAAATATAGTCGTACACAAAAAAGACAGCATCTTTATTTTTGTAGAAATTGCTGCGGGTGAAATTCCTGTTAATACGGCCTATGAAGACGAAATATATTTTGAAACCCAAGTGGGAGTACAACAGGTAAAACTTTTGTCTTACTTAGAGAGAGCGCTGTTTTACAATACTGAACAATCAGATGATTTTCCTATCGGAAATGACAATTGGGACAATCAATATTCACGGGTCATCTTTGGGAAAGTCAATGCTGAACATCTGAACATCAGTGCAGGAACAAAAATTTATTTCCACAGCAATGCCGAATTGATTGTCAATGGTAATCTCAATGTTTCTGGAACAATGAACCAGAAAGTTATATTCCGAACAGACCGAATGGACGAACGCTCTGATTCACTACCGAATACTTGGGGGAAAATTCATTTGAAAAACAATGCTGCCGCTTCCATTGACCACGCAATAATAAAGGGTGCCAACATTGGTTTGGAAGTGGAAAATTCTAATTTAGACATTTCAAATACCTTGATTCTGAACAATGAATTTGTAGGCTTATACGGACACGGAAATTCCACTGTCATCAATGGCAAGAATCTGGTCATCAACAACAGCAATACTGCGTCATTGGGGGTTGAGGGCGGAAGTTATGAGTTCATTCATTCTACTTTTGCCAATTACCATAACATCGGACAGGGTTCTGGCAGTAATTACAGCTTGATTCTGAGCAATGACGGTGCTCCGCTTATCAAAGCCGATTTTTTCAATTGTATCTTGTACGGAAGAGCAATGAATGCGATTCATTTTGACAATCAAGGAGGCACATTTAACCACAACTTCAAAAACAATGTCATTAGAATTGATGCACCGGGTGAATTGCCAGGCATTGATACATCCAACATCACTGATCAGGATCCCATGTTCAGAAACCCCGGTTTCGGGAAGAATGATGTCAGACTGCTTGTAGATTCCCCTGTATTAGGAACCGGAGAACCTATTTATGCCAACATGGTGCCTTTTGACTTGTTGGGACAATCCAGAACGAATTCTCCTACTCCCGGTGCTTATCAATTGGCGGTTGAACCCGAAGTTGATTGAAATTGCTAAAAACCCCGTAATCGGCTAATTTATAGCGTGGTTCAATAAATGCAAATAAATGTTTTTAAACACTTCCTTTACAAAAATCCAAAGAGTGTGTGTGCTCAAGTTTAAAACTACCACTTAGAATTTCATTAAGTCATTCGTTACCTTTGATAGTCAACTACTTTATTCTACACTGAATTAAATTAAAAATATTTAAAATTCTGATTGTTTTTGATTTTCTTCACCGATTCATACAACAGTTTGATTGTATTTTCAACATCCTTTTTGTGTACCATTTCTACAGTGGAATGCATATAACGCAGAGGGAGTGAAACCAGTGCTGAAGGGACGCCTCCGTTGCTGTATGCAAATGCATCTGTATCAGTTCCGGTCACACTACTGCTGGCTGCTCGCTGAAAGGGAATTTTATTTTTCTTTGCAGCATTTATAATCAACTCCCTGAGTTTGTTGTGTACAGCAGGCGCATAATAAATTACAGGTCCGTCGCCACACTTCTGGTCGCCTTCTTTGAATTTATTCATTCTCGGTGTAGATGAATCATGTGTCACATCAGTCACAATGGCCACATCAGGCTGAATGGTTTTGGTGATCATCTCGGCACCGCGCAAACCAACTTCTTCCTGTACTGAATTGGTAAAATACAACCCAAAATCAATTTTGTCTTTGTTGCTGTGAATCATTCTTGCCACTTCTGCTATCATAAACCCCCCAATTCGGTTGTCCAAAGCCCTACACACAAAATAATTGTCGTTCAGCACCATGAACTCGTCGGGATAAGTCACCACACAACCCACATGAACTCCAAGTTTTTCAACTTCTTCTCTTGAATCTGCTCCACAATCAATCCAAATGGTATCAATTTTTGGGAGTTCATCTTTTTCACCAATTCTCACATGAATCGCTGGCCATCCAAAGACACCTTTGACAATCCCTTTCTTGGTATGAATATTTACTCTTTTAGAAGGTGCAATTACCGCATCTGAGCCACCGTTCCGAATCACATAAATCATCCCTTCTTTTGTGATGTGATTAACATACCACGAAATTTCGTCTGCATGTGCCTCGAGCACCACTTTGTAGTTGGCCTCGGGATTGAGAATTCCGTAGGCTGTTCCGTAATTGTCAGACCTGATTTCATCTACAAATGGACGAATGTACTTTGTCCACAATTTCTGTCCGGCCATTTCATGACCTGTAGGCGAACTCGTATTGAGATATCCCTCAAGAAAATCAATTGATTTGGGTGGAAAAAAATTTGTTCTTTGCATTTGACCTTAATTTTTACAAAATTAATTAATTGGGAACAATTTTTGCTAATCCAGCGGTATGATTTGGAGGTGTGTATTGTTTTCGCTCTTGATTTATCCCATGTGTTCAGCACAAAACGGTATTTTGAATCAACAAGAGACTGCCGAAGAACTGGCTGAAATGGACTCTATTTCCGGAAATGAATTGGAAATTTTCGACACTGTGATGCTCGGTAACGCCAGAGTGCTGCACCTGAATCTAAAAACCGACATGGAAAAAAAATACTATGTCTGGCTCAGAAGAAGGGTGCGCGATGTATGGCCATATGTAAAAGTAGCCGTAGAAGAATACAACGCCATTGAGGATACTTCCCAATACTTCAACAACCGAAGGGAGAAAAAAAAATACATCAAAAAAAGACAACAGATTCTGGCTGATAAATTTGAAGACCAACTCAGAGACCTCACCCTTTCCAGAGGCCAGATTCTCATCAAACTTATCCACCGAGAAACCGACAAAACATCTTATGAAATCATCAAGGAACTCAGGGGTGGAATGAATGCCTTTCTCTGGAACTCCTCAGGCGGTGTCTTTGACTTAGATTTGAAAACAAAATTTGACCCGCACCGCGTCCGAGAAGACCTTTATATTGAAGTAATTCTAATCAAAGATTTTCAATCCGGTAGATTGGAACCCATCCGTGATTTTGACTAATCAATTTTGCCGTACAATTGTTTTTAGAAGCTGTATTGATTTCATATATTTGCAGTTCAAGTAAAGAACCCTTGGAGTGCCGGATAAAATCCTAAAAAAGATTGGTGTTTTGACCTCGGGAGGTGACTCTCCCGGAATGAATGCCGCCATCAGGGCTGTAGTAAGAGCATGCGCATACTACAAAACACAATGCATAGGAATTCATAGAGGATTTGAAGGACTGATACACAACGAAACCTGCGAACTGGGACCCAGATCCGTCCGACACATTATCAACAAGGGAGGAACTTTTCTCAAAACTGCTCGGTCTGAAAAATTTAAAACTGCGGAAGGAAGAAAAATCGCTGCAGGGGCAGTTGTGGACAATCAAATTGACGGCCTTATCATCATCGGAGGCGACGGTTCGTTCAGGGGTGCCAAAGATTTTTATGAAGAATACGGCATTCCCTTCATCGGTGTTCCCGGTACCATTGACAACGATATTTTTGGGACAGACTTTACCATTGGCTACGACACCGCGCTGAACACTGCCATGGAAGCCATTGACAGAATCAGGGATTCGGCCACTTCGCACAACCGCGTTTTTTTCATTGAAGTAATGGGTCGCGACGCTGGTTTCATTGCGCTTGGAAGTGGTATAGCCTCGGGCGCCCAAGAGATATTAATTCCAGAGAGAAAAGACAGTTTAGATGATTTATTCGATTCATTAAAAAGATCCGAACAAGCGGGTAAAAACTCGAGCATTATTGTAGTTTCAGAAGGAGAAGAACTCGGCAATGTATATGAATTGGCCAATGCCACCAAAGAAAAGTTCCCTGAATACGATATCAGGGTTTCTGTCTTGGGTTACATACAACGAGGCGGTCATCCAAGCTGTATGGACAGGATTCTCGCCAGCCGATTGGGCGTAGCAGCAGTAGAAGCCATATTGGATCATAAAACCAACATAATGGTGGGATTGAAATCCAATCGGATTGTACAAACCCCCATTGAAGAAGCAGTTAAAAAACACAACGAAATAGATATTGAATTATTAAAAATCTCCAAAATACTGGTGATTTGAGAAACCTTAAAATTATTTAAAATGTCAAAAGTCAAAATAGGAATCAACGGCTTCGGAAGAATTGGAAGCCTTGCCTTCAGAGCGATGCTCGAAAAAGAAGACGCTGAAATCGTTGCGATAAACAGCGGCAGCGGTGCTGAGATAATGGCATACAAAATCAAGTATGATTCAGTTCATGGCAAATTCAAAGGCGAAGTCAGGGTTGAGGACAACCAACTGTTTGTGAACGGAAAAAAAATTGCAATAACCACCGAAAAGGATCCCAACAACATCAATTGGGCTGATTCGGGTGCAGAATACATCATTGAATCCACGGGACAGTTCCTGACCAAAGAGACCGCCTCGGCTCATTTAAAATCCGGGGCAAAAAAAGTGATTATGTCCGCCCCTTCCAAAGACGACACCCCTATGTTCGTGATGGGCGTGAATCACAAAACACTCTCGCCCGATGTCCAAATATTTTCATTTGCATCTTGTACAACCAACTGTCTGGCTCCGCTGGCAAAAGTCATTCACCAAAACTTCGGAATTCTGGAAGGACTGATGACTACAATACACGCATCTACTGCTTCACAGAAAACAGTTGACGGTACCTCTGCCAAAAACTGGCGCATGGGTCGTTCTGCACTGAACAACATTATTCCAACCAGTACCGGAGCCGCAAAAGCGGTGGGCAAAGTCATTCCGGAACTGAACGGGAAACTGACCGGCATGGCATTTAGGGTACCTGTTGCAGATGTATCAGCAGTTGATTTGACCGTCAGGCTCGAAAAATCGACGACTTATGAAGAAATATGTGCAGCAATACAGACCGCCTCTGAAGGCGAAATGAAAGGAATCCTAGGATATACCGATGACATGGTCGTTTCTCAGGATTTTGTTGGTGAAACCCGAACTTCGGTGTTTGATAAAAACGCAGGCATCATGCTTTCACCAAATTTTGTTAAACTTATTGCATGGTACGACAACGAAATGGGCTACTCTGATAAACTGGTTGATATGTTGATTTATTCAGCAAAATTGTAATACTGCTCAAAACTGTAAAATTAAAAGCCGTCGTCTGACGGCTTTTTTTAACATGAATTTTGTCATACTGTAATTAATTTTTATATATTTGTCTTTATTAACAAAAAAAATCTGCCTATAGTTCTACATTCTATCTCTTAAACATTTGAAGACAGAATTATGAATTTCATTGAAGATTCTCAATTGGTGGACTCTTACCTGTCGGGTGACGAGGCTGCATTGGCTGAATTAATTAACCGACACAAAAACAAAGTTTACGGCTTTATTTTTTCAAAAGTACTCGACAGAGACATTGCTGAAGATATCTTTCAGGACACTTTTGTAAAAGTAATTCTGACATTAAAAGAAGGAAAATACAGTGAGGAAGGCAAATTCCTCCCTTGGGTGATGCGTATTGCGCACAACTTGGCCATTGATCACTTCAGGTCAAAAACCAGAATGCCAGTTATTGGTGAAACATTCGTTGATGAAGACTTCAGCATATTTGATTTTTTGGCCGACCCCGAAGACAGTTCAGAATTGAAAATCATCAAAGATCAGATTGAAAAAGATTTGAGAATGATTATTGAATTTTTGCCCAATGACCAGCGACAAGTACTTGAACTCAGAATTTTTAAAGATTTAAGTTTCAAAGAAATTGCCGAAGAAACTGAAGTGAGTATCAACACTGCATTGGGAAGGATGAGGTATGCGCTGATTAATCTTAGAAAATTAATCGATGAAAAGAACTTGACTTTAACAATTGTTTAACATTTAGTAATGTTCAAAAGGCACAATAACTCTCAGGCTGTTGCGTTGATATATTGTAACTTTAAAACAATTGTAAATGAAGCACTATTACTCACTTACGGGTGAAAAGTTATCACCCAAAAAAACAACCGTTCAAAACATTTTAAATTTTTCAAAAACATTATCAGTTATTAAAAGTGGAATCTTGAATAAGAACATCGTTCTTTTCAAGAGTTAAAAGGAAAGGGGAAGAATAAATTAAAATTCTCCCCCTTTTTGATTTGCATTCCTTCTTACACAGTTTCGGTTATTTCTTTCCACCAAAAAGACCGCCGAGAATTTTGCCCATCAGACCTCCGCCACTGCTTTTATTTCCCGAGCTAAGTACTTGTTCCAGTATATCCATACCTACTGAACCACCAGAACCACTTGTCAAACTTCCCAAAAGATCGCCCAAACCACCTTCATCCAGTCCTGATTTCTTTTTTTGGTTGCCAAGGTAACCCATGACAATCGGTGCCAAAATCATCAAAATCTTGCCGATTTGCGCAGAAGAAAGTCCGGAAGATTTACCGATGGAATTTTCTACTTGACTTTGTTTTCCGCCCAGTACATGCGAAAGAATACCAGCACCGTCGGACAAATCCGGGCTACTTAAAAATCCGCCGAGATTCTCCAGTATGCTCCCGTCGTGCTTGTTCAGTGCGTTCAGCAGACTTGCTCCGCCCCCCTCTTGTACATTCTTGTTCAAGGCCGACATCAAAACCGGAATAGCCGCAGAAACTGCGGATTTTGCCTGAGATTCGTCAATCCCTAATTGCCCTTTAATTCCTTCAACCATTTGATTACCTAAAGCCCCTTGTAATAAATCTGTTAAATCCATTTTAATAATATTTGTTTATCTATCAAATTTAACAATATATATCTAAAATGCAGTTTTAATACACTCATAATTTATATTTTTGTGTATAACTTTATAAACCCTTCATTCATGAGACGAGTTGCTCAAATTCTGATTTTGGCCTTCACAGCCTTATTGATTGTTCCTGTTTTTCTACCAAATAAAATTGAGGTAAACACCGAAAGAGAATTTCATTTGCCCGCAGGTATCCTCTTCGAGGAATTCAATAATATGAACAATTTCTCAAAATGGGAACCTTGGGCCGCAGCCGATTCACTTGCTACTCAGGAATTTTACTCGCCCTACGCAGGAAAAGGCGCTGGTTATCAGAGTCAAACCAAAGGAAAAAATAGAATTCTGACGATTACCGAATCATTGAAAAACAAAAAAATAAGGTACAATATGGAGAACTTTGATTTGGGAAGTGAGGCTGAAATGCTCGTTGAATTTTTACCCTCCGATTCCGTCAATACAATTATCAATTGGAAAATTGAAACCAAAAAAATCGGTTATTTTTCACGATATTATACATATTTCACTTCAAACAATCTGAGGGAAACTCTGAACAAAGGTTTTGACCGACTCGAAAAACTGCTCGAAACCACAGCACTCAACGAAGAACAGGCAAAATCATTGCAGCCGGGAATGATAGAAACAGAATTGTTTGAAGGTAAAAAAATCATTTCGGTTGTGAACGAAACTACCTTGGATGAAGATGAAGTAAAAACCGCTGTGGAAGAAAGCTTGGGGTTAATTTATAGTTATCTGACCGATTATCTGAAATTGCCACAGGAACAAATCGGGCAACCGATTACCTATTTTGATTTTATCAATACTGCAACAGAGAATGCCAAATTCCACTCAGGTTATCCCATTATTGAATCTGTTCAACTCGGCGAAGGAATGGAGCTCCTGCCCCTGCCGGCAGTCAAAGCAGTCGTATGTATCCACAAAGGGAATTATTCATCGATTCAACAAACCATCAGCAAAATGAACAGCTACGCAAAAGAAAATCAACTGTCACTCCAAAACTCCTATTGGGAAGAATACCTCAACCAACCCGTCAGAGTGAAAGATTCTGACGAACTGTTGATCAAAATCTATATTCCCATCAAAGAATAATCAGATAACCTATTCATTTTTTCTATACAATTTGACAATAGCAAGATACCATCCTATGCTAGCTTGGACAGCAGCATCTCCAATTGAGCAAGTAACAGAACCGGGGCTGACAGAAAACAAGAATTATCTAACAAGAGCCACTCAGTTATTCGGGCTAAAATCAGTATATTTGCAGATTAATTCTTAGTGCTGGAATGGGCGATTTTATAGAGGTTTACGGAGCAAGAGAACACAATCTTAAAAACATTGATGTAGAAATCCCAAGAGACAAACTGGTGGTACTGACCGGTCTGAGCGGCAGTGGAAAATCCTCACTGGCCTTTGACACCATCTATGCCGAAGGACAAAGACGATACATCGAAACTTTTTCTGCCTACGCCCGTCAGTTTCTCGGTGGACTTGACAGACCGGATGTGGACAAGATAGAGGGGCTATCACCGGTCATCGCCATAGAACAAAAAACAACCTCCAAAAGCCCAAGGTCAACCGTGGGGACCATTACTGAAATCTATGATTTTCTCAGACTCCTATACGCAAGAGCATCCACTGCGTATTCGCATGAAACCGGAGAAGAAATGGTCAGTTATAGCGACGAACAAATCAAAACCTTAATCAGGGATAATTTTACCGACAAAAAAATAGCAGTACTTTCTCCACTCATTCGTTCCAGAAAAGGACATTATAGGGAATTGTTCGCTCAAATCGCTAAGAGAGGATACTTGGAAGTCAGAGTCAATGGGGTTTTGATGGAAATTACGCCGGGAATGAAACTCGACCGATACAAAACACACGACATAGAACTTGTCATCGATAAAATTAAACTGACCCATAAAATTTCTGACGAAAGACTTCTCAGTTCTATTGACACAGCCATGCAACAGGGTGAAAATGTACTGATGATTTTTGACTATGAAACCGATGAGGTGCGTTTCTACAGTAGAAACCTGATGTGTCCAACCACCGGTATCTCCTACCCTACACCAGAACCCAACTCATTTTCATTCAATTCGCCCAAAGGCGCCTGCCCAAGTTGTAACGGACTGGGAACTTTGAAAGTCGCAGACCTCGACAAGGTTTTCCCCAACCACAATCTCTCGTTAAAAAACGGGATGATTGCACCACTGGAGGAATTAAAATACACTTCAAGACTCGAAAAACAAATCGAAGCCATTTATGCAAAGTACGGCGAATCCATCGATACACCTTTCAAAAAGCTGAACAAACATCTGCTGCACGACTTAATGTATGGACTGAACGAAACCGTTGATGTTCAACTAAAATTTGCTGATGTAAAAAAAATATATAAAATTGATTTTGAAGGGATGATTCCATACATCGAACAAATCATGAACGATAAAGAAGACCCCTTTGCAGACATGGTTTCGAAGAAATTCTCAAAGAGAATTGAATGCCCCGAGTGTGAAGGTTACCGACTAAACAAAGCTTCGCTACATTTTAAAATAGATAAAAAAAACATAGGAGAAGTTGCTCATTTTGATTTACAATTTTTGCTGAACTGGCTTGAATCCCTCGACAAAAAACTCAATGAAAAACAACAAAAAATTGCACACGAGGTTCTGAAAGAAATCAAAACCCGTCTCGTATTTCTACTCGATGTAGGACTGAATTATCTCACACTGGATCGCCCTTCCAAATCGCTTTCCGGAGGTGAAGCACAAAGAATCAGACTGGCTACACAGATAGGCTCTCAACTCGTCAATGTGTTGTATATTCTGGACGAACCTTCCATAGGACTTCACCAGAGAGACAATATCAAACTGATTGATTCGCTCAAAAAACTCAGAGACATCGGCAATTCCGTATTGGTGGTCGAACACGACAAAGACATGATTCTAAAATCAGACTATGTCATAGACATCGGACCAAAAGCCGGACGAAGCGGAGGAAGAATCGTGTGGCAAGGTGATGCCAAAAAAATAAAATCTGCCAAAACACTGACTTCTGATTACATCAATGGAGACCTAACAATCAAAGTTCCAGCAGAAAGACGAAAAGGAAACGGAAAATCATTGAAACTCTATGGTGCAAGTGGAAACAATCTGAAAAATGTAGATTTAGAAATTCCACTCGGAAAACTGATTGTCGTTACCGGTGTTTCTGGCAGCGGAAAATCTACACTAATTACCGAAACCCTATACCCCATCTTGAGTGCACATTTCTACCGCTCTGAAAAGACAGCAATGCCGTACAAAAAAATCGAAGGCCTCGAACTGATAGACAAAGTCATCGAGGTAAATCAATCGCCCATCGGCAGAACGCCTCGTTCAAATCCGGCCACTTATACCAATTTGTTTTCAGACATCCGAAATCTATATACTGAACTCACCGAATCCAAAATCAGAGGCTACAAACCCGGAAGATTTTCATTCAATGTGAAAGGGGGCCGTTGCGAAACTTGTCAGGGAGCTGGTTTAAAAATCATAGAAATGAATTTCCTACCCGATGTTTATGTACCCTGTGAAAGCTGTCACGGAAAAAGATTTAACAGAGAAACACTTGAAATCAGATACAAAGGAAAATCTATTGCGGATGTGCTGGGCATGACCGTCAATGAAGCCGTGGAATTCTTTGAACCCATTCCAAAAATTTACAGAAGTATCAAAACCCTTCAGGATGTCGGCCTCGGATACATTACCCTCGGCCAGCAGTCCACTACCCTTTCGGGCGGTGAAGCCCAAAGGGTAAAACTGGCGGCAGAACTGAGCAAACGACAAACCGGAAAAACAATCTACATCTTAGACGAACCTACTACCGGACTGCACTTTGAAGACATCAGAGTGTTGATGGGCGTGATAGACACCATTGTTAACCATGGAAATACAGTCATCATTATCGAGCACAACTTAGATGTTATCAAATTGGCCGACCACATCATCGACATCGGGCCAGACGGTGGTGAAAAAGGCGGAAGAATCATAGCCACCGGTACACCCGAGGAAATTGTTAAAAACAAAGAAAGCATCACCGGGGAATTCTTAAAAAAAGAATTGAAACACTAAAAAATCATTTCATCCTTTATGATGAATAAATTCTAATTTTGTTAAAAATCTGATTTTGGAAAATTTTAAACTTCAGGCAAAAACCTTTTTTGGTTTCGAAACCATATTGGCCGATGAACTCAGGTCAATCGGTGCTGCAGATGTCAGCATCAAAAACCGCTTGGTTGAATTCTACGGAGACACAGGCTTCATGTACAAAGCCAATTATAGCCTCTCGACCGCACTGAGAATCCTGAAACCCATTCTTTCGTTTTCAGTGAAAAATGAAAATCAGTTGTACGAAAGATTTAAGAAATTTGAATGGGAAAATTATCTGTCCATCGAAAATACTTTTGTGATTGACGCCACTGTTCATTCTTCATATTTCATTCATTCTCATTATGCAGCACTCAAGGTAAAAGACGCATTGGCTGACCGCTTTCAACAGAAATTTGGCAAACGGCCAAGCGTGGACAAAATCAAGCCCGAGATTTGGTTTAATCTTCACATCAGTCACGACAAAGTCACACTTTCATTGGACAGCAGTGGAGAATCACTCCACAGGCGAGGCTACAAAACAGCTCACGGAAAAGCACCACTCAATGAAGTGCTGGCCGCCGGATTGCTCAAAACCGCAGGTTGGAATGGCAAGGGAAATCTACTCGACCCAATGTGCGGTTCGGGAACAATTCTGACCGAAGCTGCCTTGATGGCTGCCAATATTCCTCCACAGATTCACCGAAAACACTTCGCTTTTCAAAACTGGAAGGATTACGATGAAATTCTTTTTGATAAAATCAAGGAAACCCGTTTGAAAAGAATCAGTGAATTCTCAGGCAAAATCGTCGGATTTGACATCAATCCCACAGTACTGGAAATCGCAGAACAAAACATCTCAAACGCCGGACTTTCTGATTTTGCAGAGGTATTCAGAAAAGATTTTTTCAAAACCGAAAAAGATTTGTTCCCGGTGTTGATTCTGTTCAATCCACCCTACAATGAACGACTGGAAAGCGACAATGAAATTCTGTACAAATCTATCGGTGATACATTGAAAAACAATTATCCAAATACATTTGCCTGGTTCATTACTTCTGATTTATCAGCCAAAAAATTTGTAGGATTGAAACCTTCCAAAAAAATCAAAGTATATAACGGAAAACTGGAATGCGATTTTCTGAGATACGATATATATGAGGGAAGCAAAAAGGCTTCCAAAACATAAGATTAATCTTGCAGCGGAAACATCAGTCGATAAACCGGATAATGCATAAACTCCGGTTCAATCCAAGGCGAATTTTCATACACAAAATACAGTTGCGCATAGGCATTGGTTGCAAATTCAGGATCCGATTTCTTTTTCTCCTCAAGTTTTTGTTTGACTTCAGGATGCGCATCCAGATAATCGGCCGCAATGTCTTCAAAGACATATGGAGAAAACCCTTCTTTCCTCTGAAAAATTCCATCGAAGAAATTCCAGGCAAGGTACCCATCCATTGATTCCGGCTCAAGGGTTTCAACCAAAAACCTATTGGCTTTCTGGTTCATCGGAATGTACCAATCGCCTTTTCTGAAATTTTTATGTTTAGTGGTTTTAATCACTTCCACATCATAATTCAAGTGATGAGATTCGTATGCGTTGGACAAAGATTTGTAATCCTTAATGCTGTACATTTCGACTTCCAGCGTCAAATCTTCTTTCAATTGTCTCATTTGTACTCCATTGAGTTGCAATCGTTCAATCACCTTCCACCAACCTTGAGGAATGATATAAGCTGCAGGTTTCTGAACCATTTTTTCTACATTGTAACGATTGTACACCGGAATCATTTTCTCAAAAGGTTTGCTTCGGTCGTAATACAATCTATCGATACCCGAGACCCTGCTTTTTTTATAACCGGATTCAAATCCTTTGTAGAGAAAATTCTGAAAATGAACCGTATCATGTTTCCAACGGATGGGAAAGCTCGAAGCCGTCAATTCCTTTTGGCGGGTGTTCTTTCGAATCCGTATAATTTCAGAGCGATTTTCTGAAGTAAACTCAATGAAGGAAACCATCAGTTGATAAGTTGCGGCCACCCTTTGTTTGTATGGTTTCAGCATGTGGGTTTCAGGTACAAAGCAAAAAGTACTCCACAGCGTTCCGTAACCGCTGGAATAGCGTGGTGAATCAAAATATTCATTCCAGCCGTTGTCAGGCGATTTGCCCCAAACATTGACATAAGGAATCAAATCAAGTCCTTTTTGTTTCATCAACCGATAAATTCCAGGTTCAAAAATTTTGTTCATGTACTCTCCCATTTCACCTCCGATTTTGCTGCTCTGAGAAGAAAGTAAGGTCATCACATGTTGATAATCCGCACCATTACTGACATGGTTGTCAATGAACACATCAGGGTCGAGTTCATGAAAAATTTGTACAAAAGATTTCGCATTCTTTGAATCCATTTTGATATAATCACGGTTCAAGTCCAAGTTCTGAGCATTACCTCTGGAGCCGAATTCAGCCGGGCCGTTCTGATCAACACGATAGTCAGGACTTCTTTTCAGAAATCCACCGATGTTGTACACAGGAACCACTGCCAAAATCACATCATCAAGCAACTCCACTTTCCCGTCCGCAATGTCTCTGGCCAAAAGCATACTGGCATCAATGCCGTCGGGTTCGCCGGGATGAATGCCGTTGTTGACCAGAATCACCGCTTTGTTTTGTTGTTTTATTCTCTGAATGTCAAATGTTTTTGAATTACTAATCAGCACCAAATGAAGCGGATAACCGGAGTCGGTCAGCCCCTCTTCGGACAATTTGATTCTGTCTGACTGCTTGTCCAATTGCTTCCAAAAATCAATGACCTCTTGGTAAGTCGAAGTTTCTTCGCCGTCTGTCAATTCATATCGGATTTTCAGTTCCTGCCCCAAACCCAACTGAAAACACAACAAGATGAATGCAGTTACAATTTTATTCATCGAATACAGGTTTTAGGGTATATCCTTCTTTTTTGAGCAAATTAATCACCCCATTGTCACCGGCCAAATGTGCCGCACCCACCGCAATAAATGAAGGTTTCTCGGATACGATTCTTTCGATTTCCGGAATCCAATTGATGTTGCGGTCGTCAAGCAAAACTTTGATGTCGGTCTGTGGATAATTGGGGTCTTCAAAACTTGTTTTGGTAATTTCATACATGGCCTGTATGTCTTTGTTTTTATAATGTTGGAACAATTCACGGGTCTGATTCTGAAGTTCTTCAATATGGTCCGCCAAGTATGTAATCGCCTGAATCGCATCTTCTTCCGACAATGCGAACAAGACGGCAATTTGCTCTTCCATGCTTTCCAGACCTAGAATTTCCTTGTTTTCTGCAGTTGCGTTGGTCAGAAACATCATGTCATATCCCATGTCCATCGGGCATTCCAATCCAAGTAAGCTCAGCTGCATCAAAATGGCCTGTGGATTCAAATTGTCCAAAGCACTCAGGCTGATTGATAATTTTGATTGTAATAAATCGTCGAGTTTCTGTGCGGTTTCGGGATTCAGTTTTTCACTGATTTTCTTTCCGTCACTGCTCAATGAAAGCTGAAGCATCTTCATTGGCAATGTAGGATCGCTCAAGTCCATTTCCAAAACCAAGCGTTCAGATTTGTCAAAAACTTGTTGCAATTCATCGGTCATTTCTACCTCTCCTTGGCAAGCGATATGGATGGTGCCGTATAAGTAAGAAGGCTGTTTCAAGTCCTTTCCTGAAATTTCCCAAAGCAGTGATTTCTCAGTAATTTTCTGTGAAATTCCAAATTGAAAAAACATCAAAATCAATAATACAAAATACTTTTTCATCATTATAATTTGTTATCAGTTAATAAATTTTTTGGTCAATTCCGGAGTGGGCAGCCAGCAACTGTCTTGTTTTCCAAACCATTTGTAGCGGTTTTTGGAAATGATGTCGTAAACAAAATCACGAATGAATTTCGGAACGATTAGCATCAAAATTGAGAGCCGATAGATTCCTTTCAGCTCTTTTCCAATTCTCAATGCGGCGGTGGATTTTGTGTAATATCGGTTACCGTCAATCAGGATGATTGATTTGAATTCAGTGGATTCCAAACTGTTTTCTTTTAAGAATTTTTGTCCGTAATCAGATTGCAATGAAGCGAATTTGAAGATGTTCTTGGAATCATTTCTGATGATTCTTTGAACAAAAGAATTGCACAGATTGCAAACGCCGTCAAACAATATGATTTTGTGAGATTCCATTGTTATGAATCAGTTGTATCATTGAATATAACATCATCTGAAGTCCTATTAAAATTCTTCATTCTAAATGATTTTTACTGCATTTACCTTCAATTCATTTTCATCGAATAAACATAAAAATTCCTGTCTATTCTGAAATTTCTGAGTATTTCTTCATCCACGGCATCGTTTCTCCAAGCGGTTGTAGGATGCAGCCAGACATCTGTTCCTGAAATTCTAACCGGCATCGCAAATCCGTCCACCACATTGTTCCATCGATACAAAATCTGATTGCCTTCTATGCTGTATTCCAGAATCGGAACCATGGTCGTCCTCAAATATTGGTCAAAAAACGCATCTAAATGGAGTTTGCTTTTTTGGGCTATATAATTTTCAATCTGCTGTGTAGTTACTGTCAAATGATAATAATCAGAATTTAAACCTCTCAGAATTTCTCTGAACAAATCATCATCATTGATCCACTGTCGTAGAGTGTGAATCATATTGGCACCTTTGTAATACATATCTCCGCTTCCTTCTTGTTGTACGCCATAAACTCCGATAATTGGAATATCGTTCTGAATTCTTTTTCTCGTTCCGATGACATAATCATTGCCGGCATTTTGCCCGAACATCTGTTCTGTAAACAAAGTTTCGGAATAAGAAGTAAAACTTTCATGCACCCACATATCGGCCACATCTTGTGTGGTGATGCTGTTGCCGAACCATTCATGTCCGGATTCGTGCACCAAGATGAAATCCCACTTCAGTCCCCAACCGGATTCTGACAAATCGGTACTGAGGTAGCCGTTCTTGAATCCATTCCCATAAGCCACTCCCGACTGGTGTTCCATGCCCAAATGCGGTGCTTCCACCAATTTGTAACTGTCTTCATAAAATGGATATGGCCCAAACCAATGTTCCAAACTTCTCAGCATGTCTTTGGCTTGAACAAATTGATTTACAGCCTTTTCTACATTATAATCCAACACCCAATAAGCCAAATCGAGTTTCCCTTTTTCGCCCTGATAGCTGTCTTTGATTTCTGTATAATGACCTATATAAGGTATGAGGTTATAATTGTTGATAGGGCTTTTCACTTCCCATTTGTATGCAATTTTGTTGTCGGATTCTCTCTTTTCAATCAATCGTCCGTTAGAAACACCCGCCAAATCTTTGTCGGTAATGACAGTCAGGCTTGCGCCCTGATCGGGTTCATCGCCCTGATAATCTTTGTTTGGGAACCAGACGCTCGCTCCTAATCCCTGACAGGCCACGGTCATCCATGGTCTGCCTTTGTTGTCTTTGGTAAAAATCCAACCGCCGTCCCAAGGTGCTCTGAGGGCGATTCTGGGATTCCCGGAATAATGAATTTCCAACAAATTGGCTTGTTCATCTTTGATGATTTGTTTTTTTAAATCCAGGAAATACACATTTCCATCTCTGTTGTATTCCTTGAATTCTTTGTTGTTGAATAAGATTTTATCGATTCTCATTGGTTCCTGCAAATCGATTTGGAGGATTGAATTGTGGTGTTTTTGTGTAATCATAAATTGAATTTTACTGATTCCTTTGATGGATTTAGAAGTAAAATCAGGTTCGACTGTCACATCATAGCGAATGACATTCCACCAGTTCCGAAATTCATTGTTATTGCCCCTGAGCGAATCTTGTCGGGTGAAATCTTTTTTATGGTGAAGCACTTGTCCATTCATTCCTGTACTCAGCACCAAAAATAAAATCAGTAAAAATCTCATGTCAAAACTATTTAGAGCACAAATTTACCTCAATTTAAATGAACAGAAAGTAAAATAACCAGAATAGAAGTCATCAACAATTGTTCAGAAATTAACATAATGCATTGTTAATCATGTGGTAAATTCTTACAGGTTAGTATGGAGTTTAATTAATTAACTTTTTTTTAACTTTTACTCGCCGTTTATAAGTTTTAATTTACTAACTTTACAATGGAAAATAGGAATGCTATTTCCATTAGGTTTAAGTTGGTTAGGGGAATTCCCTCACTCATGCGAGTGAGGGATTCTTTTTTTAACACTGTTTTGTAACAGACTTCTTACTTTTGCTACCAATTGAACAAGACTTTGGAGACCAGAGAGACAAAATTCACGAAGCTAATTGAGAACAATCAAGGGATTGTACACAAAATCTGTCGGATTTATACCGACAGTCCGGAAGCGCATGAAGATTTGTTTCAGGAAATTGTACTTCAGTTGTGGAAGTCATTCGATTCTTTTCAGGGGGATTCAAAATTCAGTACATGGATGTATCGTGTCGGACTCAATACAGCCATTACTTTGATTCGAAAAAAGAACAGGACCATAAGAACCTCGTCAATAGATGGTCAACCTTATTTTGATGTGGTTTCAAAAGAAGCTGATGAAACACAACAAGAGAGACTCAATTTGCTATACGCCAGCATCAAGAAACTGAATGATGTTGAACGCGCATTGGTTTTGTTGTACTTGGAAGACTTGCCCTACCGAGAAATTTCTGCCACTCTGGGAATCACTGAAGTCAATGCAAGAGTAAAAATGAACCGGGTGAAAGAAAAATTAAGAGTATTAATGAACAGGAACAGTTGAATCAATGGAAGACAATAACAAAGACAAAATTGACGAGTTGAAAATGCTCTGGCACAGCCAGAAGGATTATATTAATTATGATTCCGAAAAGATTTTCAGTATGATTCACAGAAAATCCATCAATTCTGTGCAATGGCTGTTTATCATCAGCCTGATTGAATTGCTGCTCGGATTGTTCATCACACTGTGGTCATTGTTTTCCGGAAAACATTATTACTCTTCATCCGTGATGGAAGTGATGGGTGAAGAAAACATTCGTAGGATTGAAACTTTTTCAAACACGGGTATTGTCTTTTCATTCGTTTTAATGGGCATTATTTACTATTTCTACCGAAAAATATCCACACAATCTTCTATCAACACACTTATAAACAGCATCATCAGATTCAGAAAGGCAGTGGTCATTTGTCTGATAGCCATTGTACTGATTTTGTTGATTTTCATGTTTCCAATTTATTTTGAAATCGGAAAGAACATCGCAATACAAAACAGCATAAGCAACTCTGCAACAAGCAATTTGAGTCCCGAAGAACTACAAAAAGTCGGTAGAACTGCTGGTTGGTTCATGGCCGTGATATCGGTTAGCATTATTGGGATTTTCTTTTTTGCGTATTATTATCTGATTTACGGATTTTTCCTGAGAAGGCTCACCAAGAACCAAAGAGAGTTGAAAGAAATCAGAGATTGAATTTTATTGACCGAGCCTGATTATGATTTGCAGAAGTGTATCGGTTAGCCTAATTTAGCACAACTTTAGAAATCATAATTCACACAACAGATGATTGCAATTGCAGAAAGTGGTTCCACCAAGACAGACTGGGTGATTCTGAACAATGATTTGACAGAAAATTTTAGAACCAACACCATCGGATTCAACCCATACCACATCGGTTCGGATTCCATTTACAAAGAGCTGTCTGCCAACAAAGAATTGTCAGAAATTGCAGACAAAATCTCGAAAGTTTATTTCTACGGTTCGGGTTGTTCGGCCGATTTTCTGCATCAAATCGTTAGAAATGGTTTTCGCCCTCTTTTCAAAAATGCCGACTTGCATATCGACCACGACCTACTGGCCGCCTGCTATGCGGTTTATCGCGGCGAACCTGCCATGGTATGTATTCTCGGGACTGGTTCCAACGCATGTTATTTTGACGGAAAAATAATCAAGGAAGCCACTCCATCCCTCGCCTACATTCTGGGAGACGAAGGCAGCGGAAGTTACATGGGAAAAAAACTGCTGCATGCTTATTTTTCAAAAAAAATGCCCGAACCACTGTCCAAAGCTTTTGATGATTCCTATCATTTGACCATCAGCGAACTCAATGTGAATGTCTATCAGAAACCCTTGGCCAATGCTTATTTGGCTTCGTTCAGCAAATTCATTTATGAGCACAAACAAGAGCCTTTTATTCAGCATCTAATTTTTGATTCAATGGCTGCTTTCTTTGAAAATCAGGTACTGCCCAATCCCGAATCCCGTTATTGTGAAGTGAATTTCATCGGTTCAGTCGCTCATTATTATGAAGACATCATCAGGGCTGTCGCACCGGTTTATCATTTGAAAGTCGGGCACATCGTTAAAAAGCCGGTTGACAATTTGATTGAATACCACAAAAATTATATACTTAAATGAATTCCAATTCACAGGAAATAGCGGTGATCAGCTACAATACGCCGCACAGAAAAACCCAGGATGTTTTGTTTGGTCTGAAAGCAAAAGCTTACAATAAAGTTACTGTACTTGCACTTCCGTTTGTGTATCGTGAAAATCCTTTCAAACCCATTTACACACACCGACCATCAAAGGCAATAGAGGTTTCTACTGCCGATTTGTGTAGCCGTCTCGGTTATGGTTTCAAAATCGTGGAAGCGGCTGAAATCAAAACTTATTTGGACAACAATCCCACCGATTTTGTGCTGATTGCAGGCGCAGGATTATTGCCCGACGATTTGGTTGGACAACACCGGCTCATCAATTCTCATCCCGGATGGTTGCCATTGGTGCGCGGACTGGATTCACTGAAATGGGCGATTCACAAACAAATCAAAGCGGGTGTCACCTGCCATTTTGTGGATTCCACCGCAGATGCAGGTTATTTAATTAAACAAAGAGAAATACCAGTTTACAAAAACGACACCTTTCATTCATTGGCCTATCGACAATATGAAACTGAAATCGAATTACTGGTAGAAAGCATAGCTCTGATTCCGCAAAAAAATGAATTCCCGGCACTCAGTGACACTGCTTCCGAACCTACGCGCAGAATGCCCAAAGCGATAGAAGAAAAGCTAATGGAAGAATTCGAAGCTTATAAAACCATTTTTGCCCAAGACTGAATCAAATCACCACAGAATCGGTTCTGGCACCCAAACTGATTAAGTCTTTGGTGATTTGTTCAGTGAAATCAAGCGTTCCGCAAACATAGAAAAGCCCGCCAAAGTAGCTGATGTTCTCTATGAGAAACTTTTTGTCAATTCTCTTTTCTTTGAAACCAATCACCCCTTCTCGGGTAAAAACATTCATATAAGCAGGCCCGAGCATTTTGACGAGTTCCTCGTGCAAAATGACATCATGCTGAGTACGGTTGGAATAAATCAATCCGGTGTTTTTCAGATTTCCGCTGTAATACATGGCCCTGAAAATGGCAAGGAAAGGTGTTATTCCGGTTCCTCCGGCGATAAAAATCCCCGGACCTTTGTATTGAATGGTTCCAAAAACATCGTGCAAAAAAATTTCTGAACCTGCGTTCATTTTGCCCAGTTGTTGAGTGACCCCGTGGTGGTCTTCGTAAATCTTGATGATAAACTCCAAATAAGGCCAATCGTTCAAAGAGGTGAAAGAAAATTTCCGGAGTTCATTTTCCCAGCCCGGCAAATTCAGTGAAATATTTACTGATTGTCCCGGTCTGTAAACCAAACCTTCGGGTTTTTCTACAATGAACCGTTTGACATTATGAGTTACAAAGTTTGAATCGAGTATTTTTAGTTTGTACATGAATCTTGTACTTTAATTGATTTTTGAAATTAATAAATTAGACTGCGCCAGTTGACAGAGACTTAGCGGTGTTCAAGGATTTCTTTGACCACCATCGTATTGTCTTCCGACAAACTTCCTCGAAATCCAATGCTCTCTCCGACGCCAAACTGGCGATATTGTGTACGGTTGTCTCCCAATTTCTCGATGCTTACCATACATTTATAATCCACTCCGTCACTGCCTTTCAGTGTGATGGTCTGACTGTCTTGTTGAGGATGTACTTCGGTGATTTTTCCATTGATGATGACCCATCCTTGTTCCCAGATTTCGGTTTCCTGTCCGTTCTGCTGTTTGCTGCTGTCTTTCATGGACTCGCAAGAAACAAAAACCAAACCAACTAACAAGACTGCAAATAACTTCTTCATAGCAAATGTTCTTGGTGCGAATTTAACGAAACAACTATGAATATGCTTATTGAATTTGTTTTTTGTGGATTCATTGGCTTTTATTTTCGGAATACCATTTCATTAGTTTTTGCTGAACGAGCTCCAAATCAAAATCATTCGGGTCAAAATCTTCTTCTAACAAATGACCGAACATTTCCCACATCACCTCATGCCATTCGGGTTTTTCAGGATTTTTCAAAAATTCCTTGACCCTCTGATAAGCCCAAATCCCTCCCGAATTCTCAGGTGGACAAGCGCCTTGACCACCCAAAATTTCCAAAGGACAATCATGATTTTCAATCGTATTTTCAAGATGAACCGTATGCACCCACTCATTTTCTAAATCATATACATAAACCAGCGACTTTTGCTGGTCCGAAAAATAATCCGACAAACAAAGTTGCGCCTTGTTCAAAACCGATAAATTTTGGTTTTTAAATTTTTCTACTTGCCCGATTTTCGAAAGCAGATTTTGATCCCTGACCAAAAAACGATATTCATGACGGTTTTCCCAACCCATGACAAGCTGAATGATTTGATGGAATTCTTCGAATGTAATGTTCTTCTGGAGCATCAGTTTTCTCCAGACGGGTGGCGCAATGGCGTGTTTTAGCTGAATTTTAAACTGAAAAAACATTCTACTTAATTTGTGTCGGGTGTTAGATTTTCAATCAAATCCAGTAAAAGCCTGACGCCGTATCCGGTCGCCGCAGATTCTTGCATGTAATCTACTTTTGTGAAAGCAACTCCGGCAATGTCCAAATGCGCCCAGTTGGTATGCCCGTCGATGAACTGTTCCAAAAATTTAGCAGCTACAATACAATCGCTATTGGGAAGAAGAGAAATGTTTTTCAAATCGGCCACATCAGATTTGATTTCCTCCGACCAATCTTCCCAAAGCGGCAGATTCCAGATTTTCTGTCCTGTTCTTTCGGCAGAAGCTTCCAAGCGATTTTTGAGCAATGGATTGTTAGAAAAATAAGCAGCGCATTTCTCACCGAACATTCTTACCACGCTACCGGTCAGTGTCGCCAAGTCTATCAGCACATCGGTTGTATAATTTTTTGTGATATAAGCAAGCGCATCCGCCAGCGTCAATCTTCCTTCGGCATCGGTATTTAGTATTTCGATGGTTTTTCCGTTGCAGGCACGAACCACATCACCAGGCAGACAGGCTTTGTTGGAAATCACATTATCGGTAATCGGAAGAACGGCAATGATATTGACTGGCATTTTCAAACGGGCCGCCGCCAACAAAGCTCCCATCACCGCAGCCCCACCCCCCATGTCGCTTTTCATGTGGTGCATGTCTTTGGATGGTTTGATGGAAATTCCGCCGGTGTCAAACAATACGCATTTCCCAACCAAACCTACCGTTTTTGTTCCGGGTTTGTCGCAGTGATATTCCAAAACCGTAAATGCTGCCTCTTGCGCACTTGCACTATTGACTGCAAGATAGGCTCCCATTCCTTCTTTTATACATTCTGCATGATTGAGTGAACGGTATTTGATATTTAATTTTCGGCATTCTTCTCCCAAAAAAAACGATAAGGAATTTGTGGTTTTTAAATTCACCGGTTTGTTGAGCCATTCCATCGCTGCAAACTGTCCGTAACAGAGTGATTCTGTTTGAATCGAAAGTTTGTTGAAGAATTCCTGATTTATTCCATCAAAATGGATTTCAAAATTATTTTTCCAAAAAGGATGAGCTTTGTCGAATGGATAAACATAAGTACCCAAGAACAAACCTTGAAAGAAAGCCGCAAAGGAATTCTCTGAGAATTCGCCGATGACCGATGTAGGAATTGATTGAAATTGTTGACGGTATTGGTTAGAAAATTTTTGAGCCACATTCAAATAAGTCGCAGCTGAAACCTCCGATTCTTTTCCTATTCCTATCAAAAAATCCACCGATTCGGGATTCAGTCGAACAAAGAATTCATTTTCATTCGCTGTAAAAAAAAGCTGGGTATTTCCAAACTCCGTTTTCATTTGCTGCCAACTTTCTTGGGTAAATACCCAAAAATTCTGTTGGTTTCTTTGCTTGATGTTTTTAATCGAAATCATATTTTTTGATACTTGATTGATGCGCTCTTTCGATGATGGTCAGCGGGTCTTCCAGGCTATCAAAATACAACCATTCCACCGCTTGTGGAAATTCCTGTGACCAATAGAACTCCTGATGTTCTCCCTCATCATTGATTACTGTTCTGATTTTGAAATCAAACAGTTTTTGTTTTTCCCACAGTTTCAGAGTTTTCTCAAAGGCGTGAACCCTTTTTACCATTTCTTCACCTTCCTTTTGTCCGCCATAAAGATATACTTTGGTTCTGAACTGATGCTGAAAGCTGACCAGCGGATAATTGTTGTTGGGTTCCACCCAAAGCGAAGGCGAAAAAAGGAGCAATTTTGAATACACTTCCGGATAGAGCAAAGCACCATAAATGCTAATCAATGCACCCAGCGAACTGCCTCCGATGCCGGTGTTTTCACGGTCCTTTAGCGTTCTATAATTGTTGTCAACAAAAGGTTTGAGCGTATCAGTGATAAAACGAATGTATTTTTTGCCCTCCGCTTCTTCGCTGAGTTTGGGGTTTTTGAAAATGTATTCTTTGATTCGGTCTTCTCCACCGTGCTCCACCGCAATGACGATGATGTCTCCCCTGCCGTATTCAGCCAGAATCGAAAGTTTTTTGTCGATTTCCCAATTTCCGAACGAAGTGCCTTCGTTGAACAAATTTTGTGCGTCATGCAGATAAAGCACCGGATATTTCTTTTGGGTTTTGTAATAATCAAACGGGAGCAAAGCCCATACTTTACGGGATTTGTCGAGTTGAGGAATATAAAATTCTTCATCGACCATTTCTACAATCGGAAAATATTCCTTTTTGAACGGCCCCCAATTCAGTCGCCAAACACTGACTTCATCTTTTGTAATCGCTTTTGATTTTTTAATTTTTCGGTTGGCCGAAACCCTGCCTTTTTCATCGAGTTCACCGTTCTCCCAACCGCCTTTGGTGTATTTGTATTCGATGGTCTCCGGCAATGTATCCGAATCAATTTTTATGTAATAATGTTCGGCATCGATTTGTTTTAATCTAAATCTGCTATCCTTGGGATTCCATTTGTTGAAATTCCCGGTGATGTACACCGGGCGTTCGTCAATCTCAGTCGTGGTCAAATAAAATTCCATCTCAATGTTTGCTTGAACCATAAATGATTTTCTGTTTGTTTGTCAGCATACAGAATCAATAATCGCTACGGTAGAAAAAACTAAAAACAGTAAACAATCTACTAATTAAGAGATTTTTTTTGAATAACAGCAAATCGGGCATTAAAATTTACTCAACAAAAACTTATTCAATCAATTTTTTACGATGAATTCCAACAATTCCTGTCTTTGTTTGTTGCTCTGACATGTCAGTGTAATTTCGAATTTTGTACGCAGCAAATACAATCTTTTAAAAAAAGCTTGCAAAGCATCGGTGTCGAATTTCAATTTCAATGATTTTGAAAATTCAGGATGAATTTCAATTTCATGTGTTTTAAAATTTACCGAAGACGGAATCAGATTCGTCATAATAAACACATTGAATTTGCCCGGCAAGAAATGAATTTCATCGTGCCCAACTGCCAAATCAATTTTGCAGGGAATGGATAAATTGTAGCCCAATTTACTTTTGCTGACGACATGAATCTCAATATTCTGAAAGAATTTCGTTTCAGCATCGGTTTTCAGATTTCGCTTGATACGATTACCTTTTCTACAAAGCCAAAATGAAATTCCGGCGAAAAATAAAAAAATTCCGAGCCAACAGAATACAATCGGAAGAAAAGGATTGATTTGGGAATAAATCAGGTTTAGATTGAAAATCATGGAAGCAATTTAAAAAAATAATTTTCAAAAAAACTGTCTGGTCTTAAATTCCAACAGATTCTTTCATCTTCACTTTTTAATCAATGTAAAAAATGTCTCATTCCGGTAAAGACCATCGGAATTCCGTGCTCGTTGCAAGCATCGATGCTTTCCTGATCTTTCACGGAACCGCCCGGCTGAATGATCGCTGTAATTCCGTTTTCGGCAGCAAAATCAACCGTATCGCGGAACGGAAAAAACGCATCCGAAGCCAATACCAATTCTTTTGATTGTATGCGTTTCGCTCGTTCGATGGCTTGTTGCGCTGCCCAAATCCGATTGGTTTGTCCGCCTCCGATTCCGAAAGCTTGTCCGTTGGTTGCCACTACAATCGCATTGGATTTCACCCATTTCACGATTTTCTGTGCAAATACCAAATCAGTCATTTGCTTTTCGGTCGGTTGTTTTTCTGTTACTACTTTCAAATCGGTTGAGAATTGATTGTCAAGACTTTGAACCAAAAGTCCACCGTCCACTTTCGCATAACTCACTCGGTCTGAAACCGGATTGTTTACTTTGATAATTCTTAAATTCTTCTTGGATTTGAAAACTTCCAAAGCCCCTTCTGTGAAGGCAGGTGCAATGACAATTTCCAGAAATATTTTGTTTAATTCTTCGGCCGTAGATTCGTTCACTTCCGCATTAAAAGCGATGATTCCGCCAAAAATTGACACCGGGTCACATTCATAAGCTTTCTGATAAGCCTCGTCCACCGATTTTCCAATCGCAACTCCGCAAGGCGTGGAATGTTTCACCGCACAGCAAGTGATTTCCTCAAATTCCGAAACCACTTTGTACGCCAAATCCATATCGCGAATGTTGTTGAAAGACAATTCTTTTCCTTGCAGATATTCGAAATCTTTCATTGCGCCGTTTCGGGTTTTATCGACATAATAAGCCGCTTTCTGATGCGGATTTTCGCCATAACGAAGATCCATCACTTTCTCATAAGAAGACTCTAAGAAATGCGGAAATTCTTCATTCAAAATATAAGATGAAATTGCGGCGTCATAAGCTGCAGTCAAGTTGAAAACTTTTCCGGCAAGGAGTCGGCGGGTTTCCAGTTTTGTGGAACCGTTTTCTTCGATTTCTTTTTGAATTAATTCATAATCATTGGCATCGGTTACGACCGTTACATCGTAAAAGTTTTTGGCCGAAGAACGCAACATGGAAGGTCCGCCGATGTCGATGAATTCAATCATTTCGGCTTCGGAAAGTCCGGTGTTCATTTTGGCAAAGAACGGATACAAATTCACCACCACAATATCGATGGGATTAATCTGATGTTCCGCCAAAGTTTTCATGTGATTTTCATCGGATCGTCGCGCCATGATTCCACCGTGAATGGCCGGATGAAGCGATTTCACTCTTCCGTCCAGGATTTCAGGAAAACCGGTAACCTCTTTGACTTCGGTCACTTGGATTCCATTGTCCTGAAGGTGTTTGAAAGTTCCTCCTGTCGAAAGGATTTTGTATCCTTTTCCGGCGAGAAAATTCGCGAATTCAATTAAGTTGGATTTGTCCGAAACACTGATGAGTGCTTGTTTTTGCAT
>ENA-UOVV01000739-UOVV01000739.1-compost-metagenome-genome-assembly--contig:-NODE-739-length-32798-cov-6.416669_pt1 | contig 32798 bp, 29 predicted proteins | sample MGYA00238155_ERZ761577 | MGnify/ENA primary metagenome ERZ761577 (study PRJEB28898, sample SAMN06268775) | compost metagenome | isolation source: Emeryville, CA | place: USA:Emeryville, CA | collected... | reverse complement strand
CGCGCCGTCCCGCGGCGAGCTGGTGCGCACCGCGTTCGCCGACCACATGCGCCAGATCGGCCGGTTCCCCGGGGTGCTGCGTTACACCGCGCAGGGGTTGCAGAGGGTGCGCAAGAGCTCGCGAAAGCTGTCGCCGGAGCTGACCCGCCCGTTCACGCCGCCGCCGTCGTTCATGAACCACCGCGTCGACGCGCAGCGCAGGTTCGCCACCGCGACGCTGGCGCTCGCCGACGTCAAGCAGACGGCCAAACACCTGAAGGTGACGATCAACGACATGGTGCTGGCCATGTCGGCCGGGGCGCTGCGTGCGTTGTCGCTGCGGTACGACGGCCGGGCCGACCACCCGCTGCTGGCGTCGGTGCCGGTGAGTTTCGACTTCTCCCCGGAACGCATCTCGGGCAACAAGTTCACCGGCGTGATGATGGTGGTGCCGATCCACCTCGCCGACCCGCTGGAGCGGGTGCAGGCCGTCCACGACGCCGCGGTCGAGGCCAAGGAGACGCATCACCTGCTCGGACCGGAGTTGATCAGCCGGTGGGCGGCCTACTTCCCGCCGCGGCCCGCCGAGAAGCTGTTCGGCTGGCTCGCCGAGAAGGACGGCCAGAACAAGGTGCTCAACATCCCGATCTCCAACGTGCCGGGACCGCGGGAGCACGGCCGCGTCGGCGACGCGCTGGTGACCGAGATCTACTCCGTCGGCCCGCTCACCACCGGCAGCGGACTGAACATCACGGTGTGGAGCTACGTCGACCAACTCAACATCTCGGTGCTTACCGACGGCGCCACCCTCAACGACCCGCATGAGCTGACCGACGCGATGATCGAGGCGTTCGTCGAAATCCGGCGCGCGGCAGGGCTTTCCGAACGGCTGACCGTCGTCGAAAGCGCGATGGCGTAGTAGCCGGCTGCTACCCTTGGCGGCGATCCGCGTCGGACGAGTCCCCATGCCCACTCGCACCGCCCTGATACCTGGCGTGCACCCAGGACAGGAACTCCTCGACCGCCTGCGCGGTGTAATGCGCGCGCGGTGAACCGTAGTAGAAGTCGAACGCATGCTGGGCGTGCGGGATCTCCGCGTAGGCGACGATGTTCTGCGACACCGCACGCAGCGCCTCGGCGAACTCGCGGCCCTCGATCACCGGGATGATCGAGTCGTCGCGACCGTGCAGGATGAAAAACGGTGGGGCATCGGGATGTATCCGCCGGATCGACGATGCGTCGACGTACACCTGGCGGGCCTCGCCGAACGGGCGCTTCACCACGAACTTCTGCAGGAACGCGATGAACTCCTTGCGGCCGTGCCCCCGGGTGGACACCCAGTCGTAGCGGCCGTAGATCGGTACCGCCGCCACCACCGACGTGTCGGCATTCTCGAAACCGGGTTGCCACTGCGGATCGTTCGGCGTCAGCGCGGCCAGCGACGACAGGTGCCCGCCCGCCGAGCCGCCGGTGATCGCGACGAAGTCGGGGTCGCCGCCGTACTCGGCGATGTTCTCCTTGATCCACGCCAGCGCGCGTTTGACGTCGACGATGTGGTCCGGCCAGGTGTGCTTCGGGCTGACCCGGTAGTCGATCGACACGCACACCCAGCCGCGGTCGGCCATGTGGCTCAGCAACGGATACGCCTGCGGCCGGCGCATCCCGATCGACCACGCGCCCCCGGGCACCTGCAGCAGCACCGGCGCCTTGGCGTCGCGGGGCAGATCGCGCCGCCGCCAGATGTCGGCGCGGTTCACCCGCCCGTGCGGGCCGTAGGCCACGGTGCTCTCGACGTAGCGCCTGCGCACCAAGTCGGTGGGCCACACCCCGATCTGAGCGCGCCGGGCCGGCTGCGACCGGTTGGCGACCCGCTCGTGGTCCTCGCCGAGCGCCTCGCGCAGCGGCTCCTCGAAATGCGGCTGCGCGGCGACGTTGCGGCGGTGGATGAGCCACAACAGCGCCCACGTAATCACGGTGAGCAGCAACGCGATCCGACCCCGCGCGCCGCGGAAGTCGCCACGCAGGCCGCGGCGCAGCGCGTCGGCCATCGACACCGCCATGTACACCGGCGACATCTCGGTGGTGGGCCAGCCGAACGCGAACACCGGAATCGTCAGATAACCCTCGCGGGCGATCGGCGCCACCCCGTTGGCGGCGTTGACCAGCTCCGCGATCGCGCGCAGCAGCGGAAAGCGACGTCTGGACACGTCAGCCCAGGATCGGGAGTCTGCGTTCGGCGGCCAGTTCGTCGAGCGCGCGCTGCATCACCCGGCGCACCCGCGCGTCCACCTCGTCGATGTCGGGGTCGGCACCGAACTCGGCCGTCAAATCGATCGGCGGCAGCACCCGCATGGTGATCTTGGCGGGCAGCGGGACGTTCGGCGGGACCACCAGGCTCAGCCCGAACGGGAACCCGAACGAGATCGGCACGATCTTGGTGCGGGCCAACCGCGCGATCGGGCCCAACCGCTTGGCCAGCCAGGTGCCGCGGGACAGGAAGATCTGGGTCTCCTGACCGCCGATGCCGACGGCGGGCACGATCGGCACCCCGGCGTTGAGCGCGGCCTTGACGTAGCCGGTGCGTCCGCCGAAGTCGATCACGTTCTCCTGCAGCGTCGGCCGGTACACGTCGTAGTCGCCGCCCGGGAACACCACCACCAGGCCGCCCGAACGCAGGGCCGCGTCGGCGTTCTCGTGGTTGGCGCTGATGTAGCCGATCTTCTTGAAGAAGTCACCGGTCGGCCCGACGGAGAGCATGTCGTGGCTGAGCGTGTACAACGGGCGGTCGTAACCGTGTTCGGCGTAGAACTCGGCGGCCAGGATCGGCACGTCCATCGGGAACAGGCCGCCGGAGTGGTTGCTCACCAGCAGCGCCCCGCCCGGCGGGATGTTGTCCAGCCCGCGCACCTCGGCGCGGAAATAGCGTTTGAGGAACGGGCGCGTGACGCTCATGACGCGCTCGGTGAGCACCGGATCCCACTTGGCGAGTTCTGCGGACTCACCCGTCGACTTCGCCATGCGTCTCCCTACCAGAAATTAGAACGTGTTCTAGTTTAGCCTACGACGTGCGGCGTCGGACAGCCGCGCGGTCGGACGCCGACGATCGAACGTTACGATCAGCCGCGTGACTGACAACAGCGAACAGGCGGTACTGGTCGAACAGCGCGACCGGACCCTCATCATCACCATCAACCGGCCGCAGGCCAAGAACGCGGTGAACGCGGAGGTGAGCCAGGGCCTGGCCGACGCGATGGACCGTCTCGACGAGGACAAGGACCTGTCGGTGGGCATCCTGACGGGTGCCGGCGGGTCGTTCAGCGCGGGCATGGACCTCAAGGCGTTCGCCCGCGGCGAGAACGTCGCGCTCAAGGGTCGCGGCCTGGGCTTCACCGAGAAGCCGCCGGCCAAGCCGCTGATCGCCGCGGTCGAGGGCTACTGCCTGGCCGGCGGGTGTGAGCTCGCGCTGGCCACCGACCTGATCGTGGCGTCCAAGGAGTCGGCGTTCGGCATCCCCGAGGTCAAGCGCGGCCTGGTCGCCGGCGGCGGCGGTCTGCTGCGGCTGCCCCAGCGGATCCCGTACAACCTGGCGATGGAGCTGGCGCTGACCGGCGACAGCATCTCGGCCGTGCGCGCCCACGAGCTGGGTCTGGTCAACGTGCTCGCCGAGCCGGGCAAGGCGCTGGAGGCGGCCATCGAGTTCGCCCAGAAGATCACCGCCAACGGCCCACTCGCGGTGGCCGCGACCAAGAAGATCATCACCGAGTCCCGCGACTGGAGCTCCGAGGAGATGTGGCAGAAGCAGGCCGAGATCTTCATCCCGGTCTTCGGCTCCAACGACGCCAAGGAAGGCGCGATCGCGTTCGCCGAGAAGCGCGCGCCGAAGTGGACGGGTACCTGACGGTTACGCCGGGCCGCTGACGATCACGTCCCAGGGGTCGTCGGCGGCCAGCACCATCCGGCCCAGCCGCCGCGCGCAGTGGCCAGGGCTGCCGAACTCGTCGGCCCACGCGCGCGCCCGCATGGTGGCCAGCCACAGCCGGTGCTCGACCGTCACCCCGATCGCACCGTGCAACTGGTGCGCGATGGTGGTGACCGGTGTGACAGCGCGTCCCACCGCAACCTTGGCCACGGTGACCGCGTATTCGGTTGCGGGGCTGTCGAATCCGTGATCGGCAGCGGCGGCGATCGCCAGTGCGGTGGCGGCGCGGGCGCGTTCGATCTCGCCGGCCATCGCGGCCAGTGAGTGCTGCACGGCCTGAAACGCCCGCAGTGGGCGGCCGAACTGCACCCGTTCGCCGGTGTGGGCCACCGTCAGGTCGCGCGCCGCCTCGAACGCACCGAGGGTCTGCACGCAGCGCGCCCACGCGCCGCGCCGGACCAGTTCGTCAGCCACCCGTGCGTCGACGGTGACGGCGTCGGCGACGTCGAAGCTGAACGTGCCGCGGGGTTCGCCGCCGATGTTGTGGCCCTCGACCAGATCGCCCGGTTCGGTGACCGCGACGTGCAGACCGCCCGCGGTGCGGGCGGCCAGCAGCACCGTCGCCCGCGGCCACGGCACGTCGCGCGCGGTGCCGACGACGCGGCCGTCCCGCAGCTCGGCGTCGGCCAGCGCGACGGTCAGCGGTCCGTCGTCGGGCACCGTCACCCCGGCGGCCGACGCCAGCCAGGTTGCCAGCAGGTCGGTCTCGGCGATCGGCACCGCGCCGGCGTGCTTGGCAACACCCGCCAGCACGACGGCGGCCGCCGCGGGTCCGGCGTCGTCGTCGTTGCTCAGCCGGGTCAGCCCGGCCTGCTCGAGATTGCCCCAGAGCTGACCGTCGAACGCATCCGGGAACCCGCGCGCGCCGAGTCGCGCCTCGACCGAACGCCGGCCCAGATCGTCGACCAGGGACTGCAATTCGTCCATCAGCGCAACCCCATGCTCTTGGCGACGACCCCGCGCAGCACCTCGTTGGTGCCGCCGCGCAGCGTGAACAACGGCGAGTGCAGCCGCGCGGTCGCCAGCATCGCCCGCAACTCGCCGGTGTGCCGGTCGACGCGGTCCAACAACTCCGCGATCAGCTCGACGGAATCCTGCTCGAACCGGGTGCCGAGATCCTTCACCAGCGCCGCCCGTGTCGCGGCGTCCTCGCCCGCGGCCAGCGTGCGCGCCACCGAGATCGACAACTGCCGCAGCGAAATGACCCGGGCCACAAGGTCACCCACGTCGGTGGCGGTGCCGTCGTCGACGCCGGCCTGGCTCGCCAGCATGCGCAGCATCCCGAGCAGCAGCGGCGCGGTGGACAGGATGCGTTCGGGCCCACTGCGTTCGAAGCCCAACTCGGAGGTGACCTGCCGCCAGCCGTCACCGATCTCGCCGAGCACGTCGTCGTCCGGGACGTACACGTCGTCGAACGTCACCTCGTTGAAGTGGTGTTCACCGCCCATCTGGACGATCGGGTCGATCGTGATGCCCGGGGAGTCGAGCTTGACGATGAACTGGCTGAACCCCGCATGCCGGTGCTCGGGATCGAGCGGGCTGGTGCGCGCCAGCACCACGATGCGGTGCGACAGGTGCGCGCCGCTGGTCCACACCTTGGTCCCGGACAGCCGCCAGCCGCCGTCGACCTTGACCGCGCGCGTCGACGCCGCGGCCAGGTCGGACCCCGCGCCGTGCTCGCTCATCCCGATCGCGGCGTACAGCCTTCCGGCGGCGATCTGCGGCAGCATCTCTCGGCGCTGCGCCTCGCTGCCGTAGGACAGCAGCGCCGGCGCGAACTGCCGGTCGGCGAACCAGTGCGCCGACACCGGGGCGCCGGCCGCCAGCAGTTCCTCGGTGACAACGTAGCGGTGCAGGTGGCTGCGGCCGTGGCCGCCGTAGCTGACCGGGATGGTCAACCCGATGAACCCGGCGGCGCCCAACCGCTCGGAGAACCCGGTGTCCCAGCCGCCCAACCAGGAGTCCACGGCGGGCCGCCAGCCGTACTGCTGCCGGTCGGCGACCAGGAAGCCGCGAATGGCCGCCCGCAGGTCGGCCAGCTCGTCGTCGTTGGCGCACAGCGCGTCGAATTCGCTCACCGGCCCTGGCACGCCCACGACATTAGCGCCCCGCTTTTCCGGGCCCGATTGTCGGAGGCGGATGTGAGACTGGCGCGATGGCCACCGTGTACTACACCGCGTCCAGCCTCGACGGGTTCATCGTCGACGCGAACGACAGCCTGGACTGGCTGGTCACGCGCGATATCGACGCCAACGGACCGTTCGGCTACGACGACTTCATCACAGCGATCGGCGCACTGGTGATGGGTTCGGCCACCTACGAGTGGATCGTGCGCAACCAGCCGGGGGACTGGATGTACGAGCAGCCGTGCTGGGTGCTCACCACGCGACCGCGCATCATCAAGGACGGGCATCCGGTGCAGACGTTCGAAGGCGAGGTCACCGACCTGCATCCGACGCTGGTGTCCGCCGCGGGAGGCAAGGACGTGTGGGTGGTCGGCGGCGGCGAGGTGGCGGCGCAGTTCGTCCGCGCCGGCCTGATCGACGAGATGATCGTGAGCTACACGCCGTGCTCGCTGGGCGCGGGTGCGCCGGTGCTGCCGGTGCGTTCGGAGTGGAAGCTGGTGGAGTCGGCGGTAAACGGCGATTTCGTGTGCGCCCGCTGGCAGCGGGCCTAGCGATGTTCGGGCACGCCGTACCGACGAATGAATTCCCTTGACTTAACCAGGAATTCGACCTGGGCGGCGACATCGCGCAGCGGGTCGACGCTGCGGGTGGACCGGCTCAGCACCACCGCGCCCTCCAGAGCGGCGATGCAGGTGGTGGCCAGGGACGCCGCCTGCGACTCGTCGAAGCCATCGGTGACGAAGGCGCGGGTCAACGCGTCGCGCCAGTGCGAGAAGATGCTGCCGGCGACGGTGGTGAGCTGGGGCTCCTGCTCGGCCGAGCCGATGGCCGCGGCGACCACCGGGCAGCCCGCCGCGTAGTCGCTCTCACGCAGCAGTTCCTCCCAGAACACCACGAACTTGCGGACCAGATACAGCCCACCCTTGGGGGCGGCCTCGTCGATGACCTCGGTAATCTCCTCGCCCGCGTACTGCAGGGCCTCGGCGAGGATCTGGTTACGCCCACCCGGGAAGTGGTGGTACACCGACCCGCGCGGCGCCCCGCTGCGGGCCAGCACCTCGTCGATGGTCAGGCCGGCGGCACCGCGCTCGCGCAGCACCTCGGCGGCGCTGACCAACATCCTGGCGCGGGTCGAGCCGCGCTTGGTGCGCGGTTTGGTCACCGGTGTGGTCACGTGCGCTCCGATGTGTCAGGCGGTGCGGGTCTGCCGCGGCAGGGCGAATCGGCGGACCAGACCGCGGGTCCGCGTCCGGAACGCCGGCCTGCGCGGATGCAGTTCGTGTGTGAAGCGGCGCCCGGCGACGTTGAGCTCAACCAGCCACATGTCCGGCCTCCCTGACTATGACCTCGATCATAGAAGTGAAGAACGCAGGGTGGCAACGAATGTATTCCGGCTCACACCGAACCGGCATTGAACTGCGGTATCCGCTGACTGCCTGGAGCGCGAATGTCATGAACTATGTTCCGAACCATAATTGCTGAGCCGCAGCTCACCAGACGTTTCGAGCGTAGGCTGACCGCTGGAAGCGCGGAATCCGGAGGGGGTGTTGGTGGCCGACCGCTGGCGTGTCTGGAACGTGTGTGCCGGCGCGCTGCTGATGGCCGGTCTGACCGCCCCGCCCGCCGCGGCGGAACCGCCGCCCGATCCCGGTCCCAACCCGGCCTACAACGGGGCGCCCGGGATCGTGTCGGGCGGTCCGGTGCCGACGCTGGCGGGTGTACCGTGCGTCGGCGGAAACCTGGGGGTCTGCGTCGCGATCGCCCAGCATCAGCCTCCCGAAAGGCACCGGTAGTGACCCATTACAAGACCAACGTGCGCGACCTGGAGTTCAACCTCTTCGAGGTGCTCGGACTGGACAACGTGTTGGGCTCCGGCGAGTTCGGCGATCTCGACGCCGACTCGGTGCGGCAGATGCTCGACGAGGCCGCCCGGTTGGCGGAGGGCCCGCTGGCCGAGTCGTTCGCCGAGGCCGACCGCGATCCGCCCACCTTCGATCCGGCCACCCATCGGGTGACGCTGCCGGAGCACTTCAAGAAGTCGTTCCGGGCCTGGCATCAGGGCGAGTGGTTCCGGGTCGGCATGCCGGAGGCGATCGGCGGTGTGCCCGCGCCGTCGATGGTGGAGTGGGCGATCAACGAGATCGTGCTCGGCGGCAACCCGGCGGCGTTCATGTACGAGGCGGGCCCGAAGATGGCCGAGATCCTCTACAACATCGGCAACGAACAGCAGCGGCACTGGGCGCAGTTGATGGTCGAGCGCGACTGGGGCGCCACCATGGTGCTGACCGAACCCGACGCCGGTTCGGATGTGGGCGCCGGCCGCACCAAGGCCGTCCAGCAGCCCGACGGCACCTGGCACATCGACGGGGTCAAGCGGTTCATCACCAACGGCGACAGCGACGATCTGTTCGAGAACATCATCCATGTCGTGCTGGCGCGACCGGAGGGCGCCGGGCCCGGCACCCGTGGGCTGAGCCTGCTCATCGTGCCGAAGTTCCACTTCGACCCCGAGACCGGCGAACCCGGGGAACGCAACGGCGTTTTCGTCACCGGCCTCGAGCACAAGATGGGGCTGAAGGTGTCGGCCACCTGTGAACTGACCTTCGGTCAGCACGGCATCCCGGCCGTAGGCTGGCTGGTCAACGACACCCACAACGGCATCGCGCAGATGTTCCACGTCATCGAGTACGCGCGAATGATGGTGGGCACCAAGGCGATTGCCACCCTGTCGACGGGTTACCTGAACGCGTTGGAGTACGCCAAGACGCGGGTGCAGGGCGCCGACATGACGAAGATGACCGATAAGACGGCGCCGCGGGTGACCATCGTGCATCACCCCGACGTGCGGCGGGCGCTGATGGTGCAGAAGGCCTATGCCGAAGGCCTGCGCGCGCTGTACCTGTACACCGCCGCGCATCAGGATATTGCGGCCGCACAACTGGTTTCGGGCGCCGACGCGGATCTGGCCGAGCGGATCAACGACCTGCTGCTGCCGATCGTGAAGGGCGTCGGCTCCGAACGGGCCTACCAGTGTCTGACCGAATCACTGCAGACGTTCGGCGGTTCGGGCTTCCTGCAGGACTATCCGATCGAGCAGTACATCCGCGACGCCAAGATCGATTCGCTGTACGAGGGCACCACCGCGATCCAGGCGCAGGACTTCTTCTTTCGCAAGATCGCCCGCGATCAGGGGGTGGCGCTGTCGCACGTGGTGGCGCAGATCGAGAAGTTCCTCAAAGCCGACAACGCGCGCCGGGAACTGGCCGACGTCAGAGCGCAGCTGGCCGCCGCGCTCGGCGACGCGCAGGCGATGACCGCGGCGATGACCGGTTATCTGATGTCGGCACAGGAGAATTCGCGTGAGCTGTACCGCGTCGGGCTCGAGTCGGTGCCGTTCCTGCTCGCGGTCGGCGACCTGCTGATCGGCTGGCTGCTGCTCTGGCACGCCGAGATCGCGCTCAATGCGCTCGACGGTGAGGTGTCCGACGCCGACCGCGCGTTTTACCGCGGAAAGGTCGGCGCCGCACGGTGGTTCGCCAAGAACGTGCTGCCGAGGCTGGCCGCCGAACGCAAGATCGCCGAGAACGTCGACCTCGCCGTGATGGATCTCGACGAGGCCGCGTTCTAACCGCTCAGGTTTCCGGGGTGTAGCCGAACGGCAGCAGGATGCTCTTCTGCTCGCAGTAGGCCTCGATGCCCTCCCAGCCGTTCTCGCGGCCGATACCGGAGTTCTTGTACCCGCCGAACGGCGCGCAGGGGTCGAACGCGTACATGTTGACCGCGTACGTACCGGTGCGGATCTTCGAGGCGATCTCCATGCCCTTCTCGTTGTTGGTGGTCCACACGCTGCCGGCCAACCCGTACACCGAGTCGTTGGCGATGCGCACCGCGTCGTCCTCGTCCTCGTAGGGGATGATCGCCAGCACCGGCCCGAAGATCTCCTCCTGGGCGATGGTCATCTTGTTGTCCACGTCGGCGAACACCGTCGGCTGCACGAAGTAGCCGCTGTCCAGGCCCTCGGGCCTGCCGCCGCCGGTGACCAGCCGGGCGCCCTCCTCGACCCCCTTGCGGATGTAGCCCTCGACGCGCTCGCGCTGCTTCTCGGAGATCAGCGGGCCGATCGCCGCGCTCGGATCGTCGGGCAGCCCGACGGGCATCGCGGCCACCGCGCCCGAGACCTTCTCGACGACCTCGTCGTAGCGCGACCGCGGCGCCAGGATGCGGGTCTGCGCGACGCAGGCCTGTCCGCTGTTCATCAGGCCGGAGAACACCAGCATCGGCAGCGTGGAGTCCAGGTCGGCGTCCTCGAGGATGATCGCCGCCGACTTACCGCCCAGCTCCAGGGTGCACGGCTTGAGCTTCTCTGCGGCGATCTTGGCGATCTCCTTGCCCACCGGGCTGCTGCCGGTGAACGTGTACTTGTCGAGTGCGGGGTTGGCGGTCAGCGCCTGACCGGTCTCCGGGCCGCCCGGCACGATCGACAGCACGCCCTCGGGCAGGCCCGCCTCGGCGAACATCTCGGCCATCGCGAACACCGACAGCGGCGTCTCGGCGGCCGGTTTGAGCACCACCGTGCAGCCGGCCAACAGCGCCGGGCCCAGCTTGTTGGCGGCCAGGAAGAACGGCACGTTCCAGGCGGTGACGGCGCCGACGACGCCGACCGGCTCGCGCACCACCAGCGTCTGGCCGTACACACCGTCGCGGATGTCCTTCCAGGGGAACTTGTCGGCCGCCCCGGCGTAGTACTGGAACGCCGACATCGCCGCGCCGTACTGCATCATGTCGACGATCGTCTGCGGCTGTCCGGTCTCGGCGGCCAGCAGGTGCTTCAGCTCGTCGGCGCGCTCCTCCATCAGCTTGACCGCCGCGGCCAGCACCGCCGCCCGCTCCTGCGGCGACTTGTGCGGCCACGGACCCTCGTCGAACGCCTTGCGGGCGGCCGCGCAGGCGGCGTCGACGTCGGCGGCGACCGCCAGCGGCACCTTGCCCACCAGCTCACCGGTGGCCGGCGAGCGCACCTCGATGACCTCCTTGGAGGCCGGCTCGACCCACTTGCCCCCGATGAACAGCTTGTCCCACTCGGTCTTGTAAGCCACGGTCTGCGTCATGGCCGTCACACTACCTACGTCGGCGCGAAAGTAGAACCTGTTGCAGTCGACGGCTGCAGCACCAGGACCAGGTTGCTCACCAGAAACTCGCGCAGCACCGGCACCCGCGTCAGCCACCACGCCCATCGCGGGTGGTAACGCGGGAAAGCGGCCACCAGAGCGCCAGAGCTGATCGCCCACTGCAGCCCGTCGGCCGCCGACACCGCGAACAATGACGAGCCGTAGTTGTTCTTCGGCGGATGGCCGTGGCGGCGGGTGTAGCGGGCGGCCGCCCGCGCGCCGCCGAGGTAGTGCCACGGGCCGGTCTCGTGCCCGCCGAACGGGCCCAGCCACACCGTGTACGACAGCACCGCCAGCCCGCCGGGCCGGGTGACGCGCAGCATCTCCCGGCCCAGTCGCCACGGCTGTGCGACGTGCTCGGCGACGTTGGAGGACAGGCAGATGTCGACGCTGTCGTCGGCGAACGGCAGCGCGGTGCCCGAGGCCCGCACGTAGCCGGTCTCGCCGCGGTCGGTCGCGGGCCCGGCGTGCATCTCGGTGGGGTCGGGCTCCACCCCGATGTAGTGCATGCCCGCGGCCCGGAAGGCCGCCGCGAAGTAGCCGGGACCGCCGCCGACGTCGAGCACCGTGCGGCCGTCCGGTCCGGTGCCGGTCGCGGCCCGCCACAGCTCGGCGACCATCGCGGCGGTGTCGTCGGCGAGCGCGCCGTAGAACCGCGCCGGATCGCTCTGCTCGTAGCGGAACTGCCGCAGCAGCCGCACCGACCGCGCGAGGGTGGCCCGCCGGGCGAACAGGTCGGTGACAGGCATCAGGTGGAACAGTAACCAGCGGCGGAAGTTAGGGTGGACGGCGATGTCCCGTAGCCCCGTGCGCTCCGTATTGCTGCTGTGTTGGCGCGATACCGGACACCCTCAGGGCGGCGGCAGCGAGACGTATCTGCAGCGCATCGGCGCGCAGCTCGCCGCCTCCGGGATCCAGGTGACGCTGCGCACCGCCCGCTACCCCGGCGCCAAGCGCCGCGAGGTCCTCGACGGCGTGCGCATCGACCGGGTGGGCGGGCGCTATTCGGTCTACATCTGGGCCGGCCTGGCGATGGTGCTGGCCCGCATCGGGCTGGGCCCGCTGGGCAAGGCCCGGCCGGATGTCGTGATCGACACCCAGAACGGCCTGCCGTTCATGGCGCGGTGGGCGTTCGGCAGGCGGGTCGTGGTGCTGGTGCACCACTGCCACCGCGAGCAGTGGCCGGTGGCGGGGCCGGTGCTCGGCCGGGTCGGCTGGTTCATCGAGTCGCGGCTGTCGCCGCGGGTGCACCGCCGCAACCAGTACGTCACGGTGTCGCTGCCATCCGCGCGTGACCTGGCGGCGCTGGGCGTCGAACCGCATCGGATCGCGGTGGTGCGCAACGGACTCGACGAGGCACCGCCTGCCACGCTGACCGCGCCGCGGTCGCCCACCCCGCGGATCGCGGTGCTGTCGCGGCTGGTGCCGCACAAGCAGATCGAGGACGCGTTGGACGCGGTCGCCGACCTGCGGGACCGCATTCCCGACCTGCACCTGGACGTCCTCGGCGGCGGTTGGTGGGAGCAGCATCTGGTCGACCACGCCGCGCTGCGCGGCATCTCCGACGCGGTGACGTTCCACGGCCATGTCGACGACATCACCAAACACGAAGTGCTGCAGCGTAGTTGGGTGCACGTGTTGCCGTCCCGCAAGGAGGGCTGGGCGCTGGCGGTGACCGAGGCCGCCCAGCACTCGGTGCCCACCATCGGCTACCGGTCCTCGGGCGGGCTCTCCGACTCGATCGTCGACGGCGTCACCGGCCTACTCGTCGACGACTACGAGGGCCTGGTGGACGGGCTGGAACGACTGCTGGCAGACCCCGTGCTGCGCGAACAACTCGGCCACAAGGCGCAGGTGCGCAGCGGCGAGTTCTCCTGGCGGCAGAGCGCCGACGCGATGCGCACCGTGCTGGAGTCCGTGCACGCGCGGACGATGGTCAGCGGCGTGCTCTGACCCGCGCCCACCCCAGCGCCCCCGCCGCGCCGACCAGCATGGCCAGCCACAGCCAGTGCGCCGCCAGCACGACACCGCGCCCGGCCGTCGGGGCCTCGTGGCCGCCGACCCGGTACAGCGTGATGTCCGCGTCCCGATAGGCCACAGGCAGATCCAGAGCCGGTCCCGCCGAAGCATTCTCGACAACCACCCAGCCGACGCCCGCACCCGCGAGGTCGGCACGGGTCGCGCCGCGCATCAGCATCGCCTGCACCTCGCGGGCCCGCACCCCCTCGCCGGGCACGGTGCGCCCGCCGATCGACAGGTCGCCGGTCATCAGCACCTCGGCGCGCACCCAGCGCGGCAACGGATCCAGCACCGGCGCTTCGCCGGCCCAGTCGAAGTGCCGCATGGTGTCGACGGGCAGCACCGCGACCGGACGGGGATCGGCGTTGATCACCGCCGCGACCGCCGTCCACCCCGGCGGGTAGCGCACCGCGGTCACCTTGCCGCCGACCCCCCAGGCCAGGTCGGGCAGCACCGCGATCAGTGCCGCACAGCACACCGTCGCCGTCGCCACCGCGGGCACCCGTCGCAGCGTCAGCACGGCGGCACCGCCGGCCAGCGCGTATCCGGGCATCGCCAGCCCGACCCACTTCTGCCCGTCGCGCAGCACCCCCAGGCCGGGCAGGGTGCGCACCGTCGCCTCGAGGGCGGCCAACCCCGGCCCGGACGCCATCAGCGTGGGCACCACCACCGCGACCGCGGCCAGCCCCAACAGCACCGCGGCGGGCGGCCTGCGCAGCGCCACCGGCAGGCCCAGTGCGACCACCGCCAGCAACACAACGGTCGCCACCACAGCGAAAAGGGTTGTCCGCGAATCGGGTACCGCCTGGCCGTTCCAGATCGCGCCGAGACCGGCGAGGCTGCCGAGCGTCGACAGCCCCGGTTCGGCCCGTGCGGCGAACGCGCCCACCCCCTCGGCCTGCGACGACGACAGCGACCGCGCGACCGCCGCGGCGGTCAACCACGGCAGCGCCGCGACCACCGCGACGGCCAGCGTCACCGTCGCGCACCGCCACCGCGGCGCCCCCGCGCCGGGGGCCAGCACGCACACCAGCGCCACCGTCGCGGCCAGCATCAGCCCGGTCGGCGTCAACCCGGCCAGCGCGATCCAGCACGCCAGCGCCGCCCACGACACCGGATCGCTGCCCTTTCGCAACCGCAGCATCGCCGCCGCGGCCCACGGCAGACACCCGTAGCCCACCAGCAGGCTCCAGTGCCCCTGCAGCAGCCGCTCGGCGACGTAGGGATTCCAGATCGCGATGGTCGCGGCGACGAACTGCCCGCCCAGGCCCGCCTCCGGCAGCACCTGGCCCACCAGTCGCGCCGCGCCCCACCCGGCCAGCCACAGGCCGGCGAGCAGCAGCAGCTTGACCACCAGCCCGCCGTCGAGCACCGTCGAGGCGACCGCGACAAAAAAGTCCTGCGGCAGCGCCCGCGGCGCGGCCTCGGTGAGGCCCAGCGCGGCGTCGGACAGATACGACCGCGGTGTGGACACCGCGTCGCGCAGCAGCAGATACCCCGGCGCGAACACCGGCGCCGTCACCGCGAGCGCCAGCAGCAGCGCATAGCCGGGCGCCATCAGCGATTGCGCCCGCAACCGATCAGAAGGCGAGGCGGTCAGACTGGTCGGTCCGGCGGCAGGTCGGTGGGCCGCTGCGTGGGCAGCTTCTCGGTCTTGGCCTCCGCACCCGGCACCTTGAAGCCCTGAGTGTCGAAGAAGCCGTGGTCCGCCTCATCGAGGCCGGGGTCGATCAGCGCCGACTCGGCGCGCAGGCTGAACGAGCCCAGCAGCGCGCCGCCGACCAGCGTGGCCAACCCCATCGCGGTGAACGTGATCGGCAGGATGCGGCCCCACAGCGCGATCCGGTCCCGCTCGTCGCGCGCGCCGGCCACCTGCGACTCGATCGTCTCCTCGTTGTAGGTGACCTTGTAGTCGACGAACGTCACCTCGGGCTTGAGCGGCTCCCGGGCGTAGTACTGGTAGCCGTGCTCTTCCTTCTTGACGATGGTGCCTGAGACCGGGTCGACCCAGAAGGTGCGCTGCGCGGCGTAGAACCGGCTCATCGTGATCTGCTCGTCCGGTTCGCCGGGCACACCCCACATCGACGCGGGCGCGGTGACTTCGGCGTCGGCATCGTCTTCGTACAGCGAGGCGTATTTGATCGGCTCGACCAGTTTGCCGTCGGCGTCGTAGCCGACGTTCTGGCTGAACCGGTAGGTGGTCAGGCCGTTGACGTCCTCTTCGCCGTCGTAGTTGGCATCGAACGCCTTCTGCGCGATCGGGTCGAACACCGGGTACGTGCGCTTCTCGGTGTCGAACGGGAACCGGTAGGTCAGCCCCTCGTGCGGCAGCGCGATGTTCGTCGGCGGTTGCTCGTCGTCGATCGCGCGGGGTTTCTGCACGGCGCCGCCGGGGTTGGTCTCGCTGGAGATCGCCTCGCCGGTCCGGCGGTTGACGGTCACCGTGTCGACCATCGCCAGCAGCAACCCGTTGTCCTGCTGCTCGTCGGTGCGGCGCAGCGTGCTGCCGACCTGCAGGGTGACGACGTCGGCGTTCGACGGCGCCTCGACCGTGATCTGCTCCTGTGCCACCAGTGGCACGTTGCGGTCGATGGCGAACCGTTCACTGTTTAGCGAGGCGGGGTTGAAGGCGGTGCCGGTGCCGTCGCTGATCAGGGTCGCGTCCAGGTCGAGCGGAATCTTGGCGACTTTGCTCTCGGTGTAGGTCGACAGCAACAGCGCGGCGATCAGCAGCGCAGCGCCCAACCCCATCAATCCGCATGCCGCGATACGCAGAGCCACTGCGCGGTTCAAACCGTGCCTCCTTCAGTGGACCGCAAACCCGTTCGACCCTAACAGCCCAAGATAAGGTCGATGCTCACTCCGCCTGGTACCCGTAAACAGCGCCTTTACCCCGACCCGGCACACTTGTCCTCGTGACGGACGCGGTTGGCGGCACCCGCGGGTTCCTGCCCGCCGTTGAAGGCATGCGCGCCTGCGCCGCCATCGGCGTCGTCGTCACCCACGTGGCCTTCCAGACCGGCCACACCGCCGGGGTGCTCGGCCGGGTGCTGGGCCGGTTCGACCTCGCCGTCGCCGTGTTCTTCGGGCTGTCCGGGTTCCTGCTGTGGCGGGGGCACGCCGCGGCGGCGCGCGGGCTGCGGTCGGTCCCGTCCACCGCGCACTACCTGCGGTCGCGGTTCGTCCGCATCATGCCCGCCTACCTGGTCGCGGTCGTGCTGATCCTGACGCTGCTGCCCGACGGGGAACCGGACCTGACGGTGTGGCTGGCCAACCTCACGCTGACCCAGATCTATGTGCCGCTCACGCTGTCGCCGGGGCTGACCCAGATGTGGAGCCTGTCCGTGGAGATGGCGTTCTACCTGGCGCTGCCGGTGCTGGCGCTGCTGGCGCGGTGGGTGCCGGTGTGGGCCCGCATCCCGGTCATCTGCGCCGCGGCGGTGGCCAGCCTGTTCTGGATCCGCATCCCGTTCGACCCGGACTCCGGGCACAACCTGTGGAACTGGCCACCGGCGTTCTTCTCCTGGTTCGCCGCCGGCATGGTCCTGGCCGAGTTGACGGTCACCAAGGTCGGCTGGCCGCACTGGCTGGCGCGCCGGCGCATCCTGATGGCGCTGATCGCGGCGGCCGCGTTCGCGATCGCGGCCTCCCCGTGGGGTGGCAACGAGGGCCTGACGTTCGGCTCCATCAGCCAGGTGACGGTCAAGACCGCGATGGGGGCGGTCCTGGCCGCGGCGCTGATCGCCCCGCTGGTGCTGGACCGGCCGGACACCCCGCACCGGATTCTGGGCAGCACCGTGATGGTGACGCTGGGCCGCTGGTCCTACGGCCTGTTCATCTGGCATCTGGCCGCGCTGTGGATGGTGTTCCCGATGATCGGCGAGTTCGCGTTCAACGGCAACATGCCCGTGGTGCTCGCACTGACCCTGGTGATCGGCTTCGCGATCGCCGCGGTCAGCTACGGACTGATCGAGGAACCGTGCCGACAGGCGTTGCGGCGATGGGAGTTCCGCCACTCGCGGCCCGTACCGCCACTTGACTCCTCGGTCACCGGCGACCCGGAGCCGATCACCGTGCGGTAGGGGGTTGATTGCACCCACCAGGTGCGAGTAAACAACCCGTAAGTGTCACCGATGCCTGGAATTGCCGGGGGGCTTGCGAATGTCCAAACGGGTAACTTGTGTGGTCGCCGCACTCGCGGCAGCAATCGCCCCCGGGTGCTCCGCCGGCCCGGCTGAACCCGTGCAGACCTCGGATGTGGCGTCGCCGGACGTGGCCGCCGAATGCGTCGACGCACGTGGGCCCAACTCGACGCCCGAGCAGATCGTTGAGGCGGCGCTCGCCGCTCCGGTGGTGAACCCCCTCACCGGCGAGAAGGAAACGGTCGCGGACGCGGTGGAGAGGGCGGTAGGACGTCCGCCGCAGCCCGCTCAGTTCGTGGACACCGTATTCACGGACATCCCGCCGGATGGCGACGCGGCCTTCGCTGCCGCTGTGTGTCGACTGACGGCGTGGGTACCGCCGGAAGGCAGCTATGTGTGGGACGTTCGCGCGGTGCCAGGCGATCGGGCAGAGGTGGTGCGGATACCGCATCTGCTACGTAGCTGGGGCCGTGTCGAGTGCAGTCAGGACACTGCCGAATGGAAATCTGCCCGGACTTTCCGCGCGATTGAAGCAGAGATCCGCGACGCGAGATCGGACGCCGAAGCATTAAAGCGTTCGCTTCTCGCCGAGGTTGATAAGGGAATGTTTGACCCCGGTTACGGCAACGGTGCGATGGGGGAGGCTGCGAGAGCCAGGGCACGAGCGGCGGTTGACTCGCTCACGGCGGAGCAACTAATCGACGGAGTGGAAGCCTGGCACCAGTTGGAAAGGCTTGCGCTGGAACACCTATGCCCACAGTTGATGGCCGAGGAGTGTGGCTCGATCTCGCCGTTTCCCGACGGCGCGACCACAGGGATTCTCGAGGCCCGCAAAGTCTCGTGTGATGATGCCAGGCTCGTCATTCGGTACGCGTACTTCCCCTTCGAGGCCCCACCCGGTTCCCCGCTGACCGGCTACAAGTGTGATGAAGGCAAGGACTTCGATTCAGTGATGCTGGAGTGCACTCCCTACAACGAGGCCACCGGCGAGGATCCCCACCCGACTATTCGTGTGGTGGCGCCCGGGTAGCCGCCACTAACGGGCCTGAAGCCGCCGCGCTGGAGTTGTTTGCGCGGCCCGCCGCGCTGGAGTTGTTTGCGCGGCCCGCCGCGCGATCACCTCGTCGCGCACCGCCGAGCGGCGCGCCTTGCCGGCGTCGTCGCGCAGCGGCGCATCGCGGAACTCCACCGTCCGCGGCACCTTGTACGGGGCGATCCGCTCGGCCAAGAACGACCTCACCTCGGCTTCGTCGAGCCCCTCGGCCTGTACGAGCGCGTACGGCACCTGCCCGAGATCGTCGTCGGGTACGCCGACCACCAAGCAGGACAACACCTTCGGGTGCTCCGACAGCGCCGACTCGATCTCTGCCGGGTACACGTTGCGGCCGCCGACGGTGAACATGTCCACCCGCCGGTCGTTGAGATACAGGAACCCGTCCTCGTCGAAGTATCCGAGATCGCCCAGCGAGTCCCAGCCGTCGCGGCTCTTCGCCTCGGCGCCGATATAGCGGTAGGTCGGGTCGCTGCCCGGTGACGGCCGCAGGTAGATCTCGCCGACGACCCCGGGCGGGCACTCGTTGCCGTCGTCGTCGAGTATCTTCATCTCCCCGGCGACGACGACACCGACCGAACCGCGATGCTCCAGCCACTGCGTACCGCTGATGAACGTCAGCGCCTGAAGTTCGGTCCCGCCGTACAGTTCCCACACCGCTTCGGGGCCGATCAGCTCGATCCACGCCTCCTTGACCGCGGGCGGGCATGCGGCTCCGACATGCCACAGCCGCCGGATCGACGACAGGTCGTACGCATCGGGGTTGGCCCGGTACTCGTGCAGCGCGCGCTGCATGATCGTCGGCACCACCACGAGGAAGCTCACCCGGTGCGCGCCGATCAGGCGCAGAAACTCCGCGGCGTCGAAACGCGGCATCAGCACGAGGTGGTGCCGCATCAACAGCCCGATCGTCATGGTGGTCATGCCGGTGTTGTGGCTCAGCGGCACCGCGATCAACTGGGTGTCACCGTCCTGCGCACCCATGCCGTACCCGGCGAGCGCGGCGGGATAGCGACTGTCGCCACCGGCCTCGATGAGCTTGGGCCGCCCGGTGCTGCCCCCGGAACCGAGCGCCTTCCATGACGGTGACACCACCTCGGGCAGCGGCTCGTCGGAAAGCGTTGTGTCACCGGTGAAATCGGCCGCCACGCTGGGGGCGATGCCGCGCGGATCGTCGCGGCCCACCAGCAGGGCCCGCGGCTTGAGGTCGAGCAGACCCGTGAGTTCGGCGTCCGGCAGCCGCGCCGACAACGGCTGGGGCACCGCGCCCAGTTTCCAGGTCGCCAGGGTGGCCATCAGCCACTCGATCGAGTTGGGAAGCACGATCGTCACGTAATCCCCTTGACGCACACCGAGTTCGGCGTACGCGCGGGCCAGGCGGTTGGTGGCCCTGTCGAGTTCGCGACGGGTCACCGTGCGCCCGCCGCAGGTGACCGCGGGTTCGTCGGGTGACAGTTCGGCGAGCCGGGAGAACTCCGCGGCGATCGTGGGGATCGGTTCGGTCCGCTGCGTCATTGTCAGTAGCCACCTCGGGTCTCGAAGATCCGGCGCGGGTTGTCGACCAGCATGGTGGTGAGTTGGTCGTCGGTGACGCCGCGGTTCTTCAGCGCGGGGATGACGTCATTGTGGATGTGCAGGTAGTGCCAGTTCGGCGCGACCGCCTTGACCATGTCCTCGGGCAGCCAGTCCATGAGGCACGACGCGTCGTGCGACAGCACCATCTTGTCGGCGTGGCCGCGCTCGCACATCTTCGCGACGGTGTCGACGCGTTCCTCGAAGCCGAGCAACAGGTCGAGGCCGAAGCGGTCCATCCCGATGTAGGAGCCGTTGCCGATGAGCTCCTCGAGGTAGTCGATGTCGGTGGTGTCGCCGGAGTGACCGATCACCACGCGGGACAGGTCGACGCCCTCCTCGGCGAAGATCCGCTGCTGCTCCAGCCCGCGCCGGGTGGGGGCGTGCGTGTGCGTCGAGATCGGCACTCCGGTGCGGCGATGGGCCTGCGCGACGGCGCGCAGCACCCGCTCCACACCCGGCGTCACGCCGGGTTCGTCGGTGGCGCATTTGAGGATTGCCGCTTTGATGGTCGTACCCGCGATGCCCTCCTCGATGTCGCGGACGAACATGTCGATCATCGGCTCGCCCAGCGGTGAGCCCGGCCCGCTGAAGTGGAAGTACATCGGCACGTCGTTGTAGGTGTAGACGCCGGTGGCGACCACGATGTTGATGTCGGTCTGCTCGGCGATGCGCGCGATCCGGGGGAGGTAGCGGCCCAGCCCGATCACGGTGAGGTCGACGATCGTGTCGACGCCGCGCGACTTGAGCTCGTTGAGCCGGTTCACCGCGTCGGCCTGGCGCTGCTCCTCGTCTCCCCACACCTCGGGGTAGTTGTGGTGGATCTCCGGCGAGAGCACGAAGACGTGCTCGTGCATCAGGGTGACGCCCAGGTCGGCGGTGTCGATCTCGCCGCGGACGGTGTTCACGGGGGACACCCCGCCGATGCTAGGGGGCGGGCCCCGCGTCGGGGGGCGTTTCGCGGCGGGTGAATTCGATGAGCGACGCGGCCAACATCGCCACCGAGATCAGCGCCAGGAACTGCACCCCCGCGGAGTGGCCGACGTACCCGTCGACCGACCGCCACGGGCGTTGGCTGAGCACCGCGCCGGCAACGATCAGACCCCCTGATGAGATGGTGACTGTCACGGCGTCGAAGAGCTTTTCGCGGTGGCGCAGCACGTAGCGCAGTGCGATCGCCGCGGCGGCCACCAGCACACCCGGCACCCCCGAGACGAGCCCGCCCACCGCCAGCGCCGCCACCGCGGTCGCGATCACACCCGGTCGCCACGGCGGCACCGGGTCGTGCTCGCGCGGCCGCCGGGTCGGCGCCAGCGCGAGCACCGCGAGCAGCGGCAGCAGCGCCAACCCGCCGATCAGCCCGGCGCGGTAGTACGCGTTGGACGGGAACGTCAGCGTGACCGGGCCCTCGGTGCCCGGCGGCAGCAGCCAGCCCTGCTGCCAGCCGTTCACGGTCACCGGTGTCAGCGCCGACCCGTCGGCGGCGTGCGCGACCCAGCCCGGGTTGACACTCTCGGGCACCACCAGCACCCGCGACGTCGCCGCCGCCGGCGCGGTCACCACCCGACGGTCCGGGCCCCACTCCTGGCGCTCCACGGAAGTCGTTGTCGCCGTGGACAGCTCGGTGGCCAGCGGAGCGGTCAGCTGCACCCCGTCGACGATGAACGTGGCTCCGGGGCTGATCACCAACTCCTGCTCACCCGCGGGCAGCGATACGGGTTGACGCTGGCACGGCTGCGCCGCGATCGGTTCGTCGTCGAGCAACGCGCCGACCGTGGTGGTGATCGAGGTCTGCACGAACTGGCCCGCCACGGCGATGATCGGCCCGTCCCCGCAGGGCAATTCGATCTTGCGCGCACGGTTGCGCGCCGCGTCGGGCGCGGCGATAGGCCTGCCGCGGGTGTCGATCGCCGTCACCTCGGCCAGCCCCGGCGGCTTGAGCTGGTCGAAGCCCAGTGCGGTGCGGTCGATGATGTCGTCCCAGTCCAGGATCGACAGCGTGACCGTGTCGGTGACGCGCGGCTTGAGGTCCAGCGTCTGCGCGCCCGCGTCGGATGCGACCGGGCGTACCTGTGGTCCGTCGCCGAGATCGACGGCCACCAGCGACGGATGGGCGGGCAGCACACCGGGACTCGGCGTCACCCGCAGGGCGGCGACCTCGGTGCGCTCGGGCAGCTTGAGCGTCAGGGTCGGTGGCGACTTGTGCTGCGTCACCCGTTGCGGCGCCACCCACGAGGTGTCCGGGTCGCCGTCGGCGGCGGCGTACGCCGAGCCCAGCACGTCGATCACGTCGGCGTCGCCCAGCGCGCGGGCGGCCCCGGGTTCGGCGATCAGGTCGGCCAGCCTCGGCCCCTGTCGCGGCCGCACCCACACCGTCGGCACCACCGACGTCGGCGCGGGCACTGTCAGCGTGCGGCTGAGGTTGACCGCCTCCTCGGCGGCCAACGCCATCGTCGCCGCGCAGCGCACCCCGGTCGGTGTCTCCGCGCACCCCGGCCTGCCCAGCATGTCGTTGCCCAGATCCCACTGTGCGACAGCGGAATTCGGTGGTGGGCCGGGCACCACCACGGTGTGGCGCAGGCTGACCGGGTGGGCGTAGCCGTTGGCGTCGTACTGGGTGACGGCGAAGTCGGTGATGCCGAACTGCACGCCGGGGGAGCCGTCGTCGGTGGCGACGGCGGTGATCCGCACCCACGGCGTCTCGCCGTACGGGAGCGCCGCCGTCAGCGGCTTGCCAGGCTCGTCGAACCGCAGCGTGCTGGTGCCGTTGACGGTGGAGATCTCGATGCGGCGGATCTGCCCGCCCACGGCGGTCGGGCTGGGCGTGATGGTGATGGTGGCATTGGTGACCGGGCGGTCGAAGTCGACCTGCAACCACTGGCCGATCGCCGACTGCAGCGAGTTCGACACCCAGCTGGTGGCGGTGTCGCCGTCGATCGCCGCGGCGGGTCCGGCGCCGGGCGCGACGTTGGGCAGCGCGGTGGAGTCGGCCGCCGAACTCGACACCGTGACCCGGCCGCCGTTCCACTGTCCGTAGACGATGTCGGCGCCTGCCGCCGGATAGTCGATCACCCGGTTGTGGGTGTGGCGGGTGTCGTCCGGTGTGCGGATCGCCGAGGAGTGGTCGTCGACGCGGCCGTAGTCGGTTTCCCGCGCCAGCGGGGTGTCGGTGACGGTGACGACGTCGGTGGGCAGCCCGGCGCGTTCGGCGTCGGCGGTCAGCAGCATCGGGCCCAGCGGCGGCCGACCCAGCAGGCGGCGCCGCTCGTCCAGCCGCAGCAGCACCTCCGGCGCACCGTCCACTCGTGCCATCGCGTCGGTGTCGACCAGGTAGGGCTCGACGGGGATGGCCGGTGCGGCGGCGTCCACCCGGTAGATCTGCACGGCCGGATAGCGCGGACGCAGCCCGCTGTCGCTGACGAACCCGGCCAGCGTGCCCGGGCCCACCGGATCGCCGAACTCCGCCACCTTCTGCAGGCCCGGCGATCCCTCGACGGCGCGGTGCACCAGGATGGGCCGAGCTGACCGCGACGTGTCCGGGTCCAGGTCGTTGCGCACGACCACATACGAAATACCTTGCCGGGCAAGGGTATCGGCGAGACCGGGGGACGGTCTTCCCGCGGCGAACAGCCGCTGCACCGAGTCCAGCGCGCGGATGGTCTCCGGCGGGTTCAGCGGAATCGAGTCGCGCACGCCCCACGGGAAGTCGCCGAGCACCTGGAACGGTTCGTCGTGGCTGTTGCCCCACACCTGGGTGGCGAACGGGGCACCGGGGGCGACGAGCACCCGGCCGCCGTCGTTGTGCTCGTCGAGCCAGGCGGCGGCGTCGTGCCAGTATTCGGGGATCGCGTCGAACGCACCCGGCGGGGTGAGCCGGCCGGACCAGGCCAGCGAGGTGCTGATGCCCAGCGCGACCATCACCACCAGGCCGACGGCGATCCGCTTGTCGCGCTCGGGGTGGGCGAACGCCGACACCCACTGTGCGCGCGGCGCGCTGCCCGGCAGCGGGATGCGACCCAGCAGGTGTGCGATGCCCAGCGCCAGCGGCAGCCGCAGCAGCGGTTCGAGCTTGTGCAGGTTGCGCAGCGGGGTGCCGGCGTCGTCCAGGAACGCCTGCACCTCAACCGCGACGGGCGATCCCAGGCCACCGGAGTAGCCCAGGCCCAAGAGCACGACGCCGGTCAGCAGGATCGTGACGAGCCGACCGCGGGCGGGCATCGACCGCATGGCCAGCCCCGCCAGCCCGGCGGCGGCCACCAGCGTGGTGGCCAGCACCGCGGTCGTGCCGGTCACCAGCGAGGCGCCCGCGGTGGCGTTGGGCGAGACGAACGGCGTCCAGACGTCGGTGCCGCGCAACATCTCGGTCAGCGACATCCACCGCGTCGTCACGCCGGAGGACTCGATGAAGTCCAGAAACGGCGGGCTGACCCGGCCCAGCAGCACCAGCGCCACCGCCCACCACGCCACGGCCAGCACGATGCCCAGCGCCCACCACGCGGTGAACCGCCACCACGCCCGGGTGGGTCGATGGCACAGCAGCCAGACCACCGCGGCCAGGCATCCGGTCAGCGTCGCCACCGCGTTCACCGCACCCATCAGCGCGATCGCGACGGCCGAACGCGCCGCGAGCACCCGGACCCGCGGATCGCCCCGCAGGACGAGGATGACCGGCAGCAGCACCCACGGTGCCAGCATCATCGGCAGCGTCTCCGAGGAGATCGCGCCCAGCGTGGTCAGCACCCGTGGGGACAGCGCGAAGGCCGTCGCGCCGATCACCCGCGAGGCGGGGCTGCCGATGCCCAACGCCTCGGCCACCCGCAGCAGCCCCCAGAACCCGGCGACCAGCAGCAGCGCCCACCACAGCCGCTGGGTCACCCAGCCCGGCAGCCCGAGCAGGTCGCCGGCGAGAAAGAACGCGCCGTGCGGGAACAGGTAGCCGTAGGCCTGGTTCTGCGCCTGCCCGAACGGCAGCTCGCTGTTCCACAGGTTGAACGCGCGGGACAGCAAACCGAGTGGGTTCGCGGTGAGATCGAGCTTGGTGTCCGGTGCGATCTTGCCGGGGGACTGGGCGAAGGTCAGCAGCAGCGCGGCCGCGGAAACCAGCCACAGCCAGCGCCGCGACAGCCGGCAGGCCTCAGCTTCTGTCGCCGTACTCAACCCGGTTGAGCACCGATGACGCCGGATCGCCCGCCTGCAGCGGCGGCTTGGTGTCCTGCTGCACCATCAGCGTCACTCCGAAAACGGCGGCCGCACCCAGCAGCAGGCCGACCACGATGCTGGCAGCGGCGGGCACGAGAAACCGGTCCACTCGGCCAAAGTAGCAGACAGTGATCGGCGTGCCCGATCCCGAACGTCTCTCCTGGCTCGATGACCACGGCATCGTGCACTCGCTCGACACCTGGCACGACCCGCCGGATTGATTCCGATAGTGTCGGGGTCCATGGCTTGCACAGGACCGGGGACACGACCGCACCGCCGGGCCTTATGCGCCCTCGCCACCCTGCCCGTGCTGCTGGCCGCGTGCACCGCGCCCGCCGACGCCCCGGCGCCGGCTCCTATCGAACAGCCGACCATGGCCGCCACCGCCTACCCGCAGGCGCCCGCGCCCGCCCCGGCGGCGTGCGGTGAGGGGGCGGCGCTGCTGGCCGACATGTCGAACCGCGACAAGCTCGCGCAGCTGCTGATGGTCGGCGTCAGCGACGCCGCGGACGCCCGCGCCGTCGTCGAGGCCCACCACGTCGGCGGCGTCATGATCGGCAGCTGGACCGACCTGTCGATGGTGTCCGACGGCACACTGGCCCAGATCGCCGGCTCGGCCACCCCGCTGCCGCTGGCGGTCAGCGTCGACGAGGAGGGCGGCCGGGTGTCGCGGTTGGCGGCGCTGATCGGCACGCAGCCCGCGCCGCGGGTGCTCGCCCAGACCCGGACGCCCGAGCAGGTGTACCAGATCGCGCTGCAGCGCGGGCAGGCCATGCGGGGCCTGGGCATCACGATCGACTTCGCACCCGTCGTCGACGTCACCGACGCGCCGGACGACACGGTGATCGGCGACCGCTCGTTCGGCGCCGACCCGACCACGGTCACCGACTACGCCGGCGCGTACGCCCGCGGGCTGCGCGCCGCGGGTGTGCTGCCGGTGCTCAAGCACTTCCCCGGCCACGGCAGCGGGTCCGGCGACACCCACACCGGCAGCGTGACGACGCCCGACCTGGCCGCGCTGAAGGACGCCGATCTGGTGCCGTACCGCACGCTGACCGCACAGCACCCGGTCGGGGTGATGGTGGGCCACATGCAGGTGCCGGGGCTGACCGGCAGCGAGCCCGCCAGCCTGAGCGCGCCCGCCTACGCGCTGCTGCGCTCCGGCGGCTACGGCGGCCCGGGTTTCGGTGGCCCGGTGTTCACCGACGATCTGTCGTCGATGCGGGCCATCTCGGACCGACTCGGGGTGGCCGAGGCCGCGCTGCGCGCCCTGCAGGCCGGGGCGGACGTCGCGCTGTGGGTGACCACGGCGGAGGTGCCCGCGGTGCTGGACCGGTTGGAGAAGGCGGTCGACGCCGGCGAGCTGTCGCTGTCGGCCGTCGACGCCTCGGTGTTGCGGATCGCCGCGGTCAAGGGCCGCAGCCCCGCCTGCTGACCCGCGCGGTTCGCTTACCCTGGTGTGATGGCCGGAGGTACGAAGCGTTTGCCGCGTGCGGTGCGCGAGCAGCAGATGCTCGACGCCGCGGTGCAGATCTTCTCGGTCAACGGCTATCACGAGACGTCGATGGACGCGATCGCCGCCGAGGCGAAGATCTCCAAGCCGATGCTTTACCTGTACTACGGCTCCAAGGAGGAGTTGTTCGCGGCGTGCCTGGACCGCGAGCTGGGCCGCTTCATCGACGAGGTGCGCAGCCAGATCGACTTCAAGCAGAGCCCGAAGGACCTGCTGCGCAACGCGGTGCTGGCGTTCCTGAACTACATCGACGCCAACCGCGCGTCCTGGATGGTGCTCTACAGCCAGGCCACCAGCTCGCAGGCGTTCGCGCACACGGTGCGGGAGGGCCGCGAGAAGATCATCGACCTGGTCGGCAGGCTGCTGCGGGCGGGCACGCGAAACCCGGAGCCCGACACGGACTTCGACATGATGGCGGTCGCGCTGGTGGGCGCCGGTGAGGCGGTGGCGTCCCGGGTGTCCACCGGGGACGCCGACGTCAACGAGGCCGCGGAGCTGATGATCAACCTGTTCTGGAGCGGCCTGAAGGGCAAGCCGTCCGACAAGGACGCGCCTGCGGTTGCCTCGGGCTAGTTGGTCGACTCCGACGCCGCGTCGGCCAGTTCCTGCAGGGCCGCGTCGGAGATCTTGCTGGTGAAGAAGTCGTCCCAAGTCAGGGTCGGCTTCGTGGTGGCACTGGTCGTTGTGCTCACGTTGAACTCCCCTCCGCGCTGACGGGTCAGTCAATTTGCAGTATACGAGCCCGTCCGGGGGTTCCGCGCCGACGTTGCGTTGTGGAATCTCTGTGGTTTTCGCGACAACCCACGCCGATTCGTGAGCCGGGCGACTACAGCGCGGTCACCGAACCCGTCAGGTGGGGATCGCCCTTGGTCAGATGCCGCAGCACCAGCTCCCACCCGGCGTCGGTGCGCGTGACGTAGAGCCCGGCGCTGGCCGGCAGCACGACCGGTTTGGCGAACCGCACCGAGTACTTCACCGCGTCCGGCAGCTGACCCTCGATGTTGGCCAATACCGCGGCGGCGCTGAACATCCCGTGCGCGATGACGGTCGGGAAGCCGAACAGCTTGGCGGCCACCGGGTTGGTGTGGATCGGGTTGTGGTCACCGCCGACGGACGCGTAGTGGCGGATCTGTCCGGGGGTGATGCGTAGCACCGCGTTGGGTGGACCCGGTTTCGGCTGCTTCTGCGGCGGTGGCTTGGGTTCGTCGGACAGGCTGGTGCGCTGCTGGTGCAGGAACGTGGTCACCTGGTGCCAGGCCTTCTCGGTGCCGACGCTGACGTCGGTCACGACATCGACCAGCAGGCCGCGCCGATGCTCGCGCAGGTTCTCCGCGCGCACCCGAGCGGACACGGTATCGGTCACCGCGATCGGCCGGTACTGGGTGATGTGGTTCTCCACATGTACCGAACCCATTGCGGCGAACGGAAAGTCGAATGCGGTGATGAGCGCCATCACCGTCGGGAACGTCAACGTGAACGGGTAGGTCAACGGCACCGTGTCGCCGAACCGCAATCCGGTGACGTGTGCGTAGGCCGCGACGTTGGCCGGGTCGATGGCGATGTCGTCGACGGTGAGGGTGCGGTCGGGCAGGGTGTCGCCGCGGGGCACGATCGGCAGCGCTCCCGCGGCGGCACGCACCAGGTTCAGCAGGCCGGACGGTTGCGCCACGTCACGCCCCCAGCCAGGCCTGACCGCAGACCCGAACCGTGTTGCCGGTCACCGCATTGCTCGCCGGGTTGGCGAAGTAGGCGATGGTCTCGGCCACATCGACGGGCTGACCGCCCTGATACAGCGAGTTGAGCCGGCGGGCCACCTCGCGGGTGGCGAACGGGATCGCGTCGGTCATCTTCGTCTCGATGAACCCGGGGGCGACGGCGTTGACCGTGATGCCCTTGTCGGCGTAGGCCTCCGCGAGCGCGTCGGTCAGCCCGATCATGCCCGCCTTGGTGGCCGCGTAGTTGGTCTGACCGCGGTTGCCCGCGATGCCGGCCATCGACGACAGACCGATGATGCGGCCGCCCTCGCCGATGGTCCCATTGTCGACCAGGCCCTCGGCAAGCCGAAGCGGCGCAAGGAGATTCACCGCAATCACCGAATCCCAGCGGCCCTCGTCCATGTTGGCCAGCAGCTTGTCGCGGGTGATGCCCGCGTTGTTGACCAGCACGTCGGCGCGGCCCCCGGCATCGGAGTGGTGCTCACGCAGATGTTCGGTGATCTTGTCGACGGCGTCGTCGGCGGTGACGTCGAGCGTCAGCGCCGTGCCGCCCACCTTCGACGCGGTCTGGCCCAGCGCGTCGGCGGCCTGCTCGACGTCGATGCACACCACCTTGGCCCCGTCGCGGGAGAACACCTCGGCGATCGTCGCGCCGATCCCGCGGGCCGCGCCGGTGACGATCGCGACCTTGCCCTCCAGCGGCTTGTCCCAGTCCGCGGGCGGGGCCGCGTCGGCGGCGCCGATGCGGAACACCTGCCCGTCGACGTAGGCCGACTTGCCCGACAGCACGAACCGCAGCGTGGACTCCAGCCCGGTGGCCGCCGGCTTGGCGTCCGGCGACAGGTAGACCAGGTTCACCGTCGCGCCGCGGCGCACCTCCTTGGCCAGCGAGCGGGTGAAGCCCTCGAGCGCGCGCTGGGCCCCCCGCTCGTGCGCCGAGCCGGTTTGATCCGGGGTGGTGCCGACCACCACGAGCCGGCCCGACGGCGCGATGTTGCGCAGCACCGGGGTGAAGAACTTGTAGAGCTCCTTCAGCCCGGCGGGTTCGGTGATGCCGGTGGCGTCGAACACCAGGCCGCCGAACGAGTCGGCCCAACGGCCGCCGATGTTGTTGGACACCACGTCGTAGTCCTCGGCCAGCGCGGTGCGCAGCGGCTCGGCCACCCGCCCGTCACCGCCGATGAGCAGGGAGCCGGCCAGCGGCGGCTCGCCGGGACGGTAACGACGCAGCGTCTCGGGCTGCGGGATGCCGAGCTGCTTGGCGAGGAACGATCCGGGCGCCGAATGAACGAGTTGCGTGTACAGATCGGTTGCCATACCTCGAACTTACTCCAGAGTAAGAAGGGTGGGTACTATGGGGTTCATGGCCAGTGATACCCGTCGTCGCGTCGCCGTGCTCGGCGGCAACCGAATCCCGTTCGCCCGCTCCGACGGCGCCTACGCCAACGCGTCGAACCAGGACATGTTCACCGCGGCTCTGGACGGCCTCATCGACCGGTTCAACCTGGCCGGGCAGCGGCTGGACGCGGTGATCGGCGGCGCGGTGCTCAAGCACAGCCGCGACTTCAACCTGATCCGCGAGTGCGTGCTCGGCAGCGCGTTGGCTCCGGACACCCCGGCGTTCGACATGCAGCAGGCCTGTGGCACCGGACTGCAGGCGGCCATCGCCGCGGCCGACGGCATCGCGGCCGGCCGCTACGAGGTGGCCGCCGCCGGCGGGGTGGACACCGCCTCGGACGCCCCGATCGCGCTGGGCGACGACCTGCGTCGCACCCTGCTGGGGTTGCGCCGGTCGAAGTCCAACGTCGAGCGGCTCAAGCTGGTCGGCAAGCTGCCCGCCGCACTGGGCGTGCAGATCCCGGTGAACAGCGAACCGCGCACCGGGATGTCGATGGGCGAGCACGCCGCCGTGACCGCCAAGCAGATGGGCATCAAGCGGGTCGACCAGGACGAACTCGCCGCGGCCAGCCACCGCAACATGGCGGCGGCCTACGACCGCGGGTTCTTCGACGATCTGGTGACGCCGTTCCTCGGGCTGTACCGCGACAACAACCTGCGCCCCGACTCGACCCCGGAGAAGTTGGCCAGCCTGAAGCCGGTGTTCGGGGTCAAGGCCGGTGACGCGACGATGACAGCGGGCAACTCGACGCCGCTGACCGACGGCGCCTCGGTGGCGCTGCTGGCCAGCGAGGACTGGGCGTCGGCTCACGGCATCGAACCGTTGGCATACTTCGTAGACGCCGAGACCGCCGCGGTCGACTACGTCAACGGTCGCGATGGCCTGCTGATGGCGCCGACGTACGCGGTGCCGCGGCTGTTGGCCCGAAACGGGTTGAGCCTGCAGGACTTCGACTTCTACGAGATCCACGAGGCGTTCGCGTCGGTCGTGCTCGCGCACCTGCAGGCGTGGGAGTCCGAGGAGTACTGCAAGGAGCGGCTGGGCCTGGACCAGGCGCTGGGCTCGATCGACCGGTCCAAGCTCAACGTGAACGGCTCGTCGCTGGCCGCCGGGCATCCGTTCGCCGCGACCGGCGGACGGATCGTCGCGCAGCTGGCCAAACAGCTCGCGGAGAAGAAGAAGGAGACCGGCCGGCCGGTGCGCGGCCTGATCTCCATCTGCGCCGCCGGCGGGCAGGGCGTGGCCGCGATCCTGGAGGCCTGAGCCGCCGCCAAAATCCGGGACCGGGTCTGTAACGGGGCGGCGGACAGCACCGATAGACGAAATAGCTCCGTGCTGGCGTCTGACCCCCCGACCCGACGTCAGCACGGGGCTCTTACTGTCCTGGGCCCGTCGGTGACTGGTCGGGACGCGCCGACACGGTGGAAACTGTGTCGTGGCACTCTCGGCAACGGTGTTCAAGGTCGAACTCGGCGTCTCCGACGTCGATCACGGGTACTACGCCGACCACAGCCTGACCGTGGCCCGTCATCCGAGTGAGACCGATGAGCGGATGGTGGTGCGGCTCTTGGCGTTCGGGCTACGCGCCCACCGGCTTGCCGATGTCCACGGCGAGTTGACGTTCGGGCCGGGCCTGTCCACCCCAGGCGTGCCGGACCTGCGGCTGGCCGACCACACGGGCCGGGTCCTGGAGTGGATCAACGTCGGCCAGCCCGATCCACGCGTCCTGGCCAAGGCGGTCAGCCAGGCCGACCGGGTGCTGCTGTTCCCCTTCTCCGCCGGAGTGGCCACCTGGTGGCGCACCGCGGGACCCAAACTGGCGGGGCTGCCGAACCTGTCGGTACTGCGCATCCCGCACCCGCCGGTGCAGCGGCTGGCACAAGCCGTCCATCGGCGGGTAGCAGCACGGGTGACGGTGATCGAAGGCCAGGTCACGGCGACCGTGGGCGAAGCCGACGCCACCTTCACACCCGGCGTGCTTCGATGAACGCATGCAGATGAGCCTGTCCCTGGTCGGGGTCGACACCGCCGGGCCCAAACCCGGCGACGGCCTGATCCGCGCCCTGACCACACTGCGCGATGAGGGGTTCCGCCGGGTCTGGATGGCGCAGCTGCCGTTCGAGGCCGACCTGCCGACCCTGCTCGGCATCGCGCTGCGCGAGGTCGACGGGATCGAGATCGGTTCGGCCGTCATCCCGATCCAGGTCCAGCACCCGTGGCAGCTGGCGCAGCGGGCGCTGACCCTGAGCCTGCTCAGCGGCGGGCGGTTCACGCTCGGCATCGGTATGAGTCACCGGTTGGTCAGCGAGGGCATGTGGGGCATCTCGTGGGACCGGGCGGTGCGCCAGATGCGGGAGTACCTCGATGCGTTGCAGCCGCTGCTGGCCGGTCAACCCGTGGACGCCAGCGGGGAGTTCTGGACCGCGCGCGGCGCGCTGCAGCTGACCGCGCCGGCCGTCGACGTGTACCTCGCCGCTCTCGGCCCGCAAATGCTGAGGTTGGCGGGCCGGCGCACCAAGGGCACGCTGACGTGGATGACCGGACCCAGGACGCTGGCCGAGCACGTGGTGCCCACGCTGCGTGAGGCCGCGGTCGAGGCCAGCCGCCCGGCCGACGACGTGCGCGTGGTGGCGGCGCTGCCGATCAGCGTCACCGACGACGTCGACGGCGCCCGCAAGAAGGCCGCCGAGGAATTCGCGGTGTACGGCACGCTGCCGTCCTACCGGGCGATGCTCGACCGCGAGGGGTTCGCCGCGCCCGAGGACGCCGCGATCATCGGCGACGAGGAAACCGTCTCGCAGCGGCTCGACGAGCTGCGTGCGGCAGGCGTCGACGAGTTCTCGGCCAGCATCTTCGACCCCGATCCGCAGGCCCGCGCCCGCACCAGAGCCCTGCTGCGCGCCCGGGATTCGTGACCGATTTCCGGGCTAATTTCG
>ENA-UOVV01000738-UOVV01000738.1-compost-metagenome-genome-assembly--contig:-NODE-738-length-32840-cov-14.486167_pt1 | contig 32840 bp, 24 predicted proteins | sample MGYA00238155_ERZ761577 | MGnify/ENA primary metagenome ERZ761577 (study PRJEB28898, sample SAMN06268775) | compost metagenome | isolation source: Emeryville, CA | place: USA:Emeryville, CA | collected... | reverse complement strand
GCGCTAGCGGATCACTCGCGCCGAGCCGCCGCCCGCGAGGCGCAGCACCTCGGCCTTGGTCACCATCGAGGTGTCCCCCGGCGTCGTCATCGCGAGCGCCCCGTGCGCGGCTCCGTACTCGACGGCGGTCTCGAGGGGCTCGCCCTCGAGCAGCCCGAAGATCAGTCCCGAGGCGAAGGAGTCCCCGCCGCCCACGCGGTCGAGGATCTCGAGGTCCTCGCGGTGGGTCGCGTGCACCACCCCGGTCTCGCGCGACCAGGCCATCGCGCCCCAGTCGTTGCGGCTCGCCGAGCGCACGGTGCGCAGCGTCGTGCCGACGACGGCGAAGTTCGTGAACTCGGCCGTGGCGCGCTCGATCATCGCCGCGTAGGAGTCGAGGTCGAGCTCGGAGAGGTTCTCGTCGACCCCCTCGACCTCGAAGCCGAGACAGGCGGTGAAGTCCTCCTCGTTGCCGATCATCACGTCCACGAAGCGCGCGATCTCCCGGTTGACCTCGCGCGCCCGCTCCTGCCCGCCCTGGGCCTGCCACAGGCTCGGGCGGTAGTTGAGGTCGTAGGAGACGACGGTGCCGTGGCGCTTCGCGGCGGTCACGGCCTCGACCACGAGGGCGGCCGCGCTCTCGCTGAGCGCCGCGAAGATGCCGCCCGTGTGCAGCCAGCGCACCCCGAGCTCCCCGAACAGGTGGTCCCAGTCGACGTCCCCGGGCTCGAGCTGGGAGGCGGCGGTGTGGCCGCGGTCGGAGACGCCGACGGCGCCGCGCACCCCGAAGCCGCGCTCGGTGAAGTTGAGGCCGTTGCGCACCGCCCGGCCCACGCCGTCGTACTTCTCCCAACGGATGAAGGAGGTGTCGACGCCGCCGGTCAGGATGAGGTCCTCGACGAGTCGGCCCACCTCGTTGTCCGCGAGGGCGGTGACCACGGCGGTGCGCAGCCCGAAAGCACGCCGCAGCCCGCGCGCGACGTTGTACTCCCCGCCGCCCTCCCAGGCGCGGAAGCTGCGCGCGGTGCGGATGCGCCCCTCCCCGGGGTCGAGGCGGAGCATGACCTCGCCGAGGGAGACGGCGTCGAAGCGGCACTCCTCGGCGGGGCGGATGGTCAGGGCGCTCATGCGGACTCTCCTGCGGCGAGGGCGACCGCCTGGGCGGTCAGCTGGGTGATCGTGGCGAAGTCCTCGGCGGCGACGGCCTCGCGCGGCACCATCCAGGAGCCGCCGACGGCGAGCACCGCGGGGAGGTCCAGGTACTCGTGCAGGTTCTGCGGGCCGATCCCGCCGGTGGGCACGAAGGCGAGACCGCCGAAGGGCGCGGCGAGGGCCTTGATCGCGGCCGCTCCCCCGCTCGTGCCGGCGGGGAAGAACTTCACGGCGTGCAGCCCCAGCTCGAGGGCGGCCTGGACCTCGGTCGCGGTGACGGCGCCCGGAAGGGCGAGCACCCCGTGCTCGCGGCAGCGCTCGACGACGGCGCGGCTCAGCCCCGGCGAGACGACGAAGCTCGCCCCGGCGGCGACGGCGCGGTCCACCTGGTCCGTGGTCAGCACCGTCCCGGCGCCCACGAGGACGTCCCCGCGCGAGGCCATCGCACGGATCGCGTCCTCGGCGGCGGAGGTGCGGAAGGTCACCTCGGCGACGGGCAGGCCGCCGGCCACGAGGGCAGCGGCGAGAGGCTCGGCGTGCCTGGCCTCGTCGAGCACCACCACGGGGACGAGCCGGGCTCGGGCCAGATCCTCGAGAATCGCCATCGTTTCGCTCTCCGCAACCTCGGTGTCGTCAGGCGCAACAAGCATGCCACAGGAGGGCGCACCGGGGAAGGCGAGGCGGTCGAGCCTCAGACCGAGAGCGAGAAGCCCTTCGGCAGCAACGACGGGAGCACCTCGAGCATCTGCGCGTGGATCTCGGCGAAGCGCTCCTCGCTCATGCGCTCGACGGGAGCCGTGACGCTCACGGCGGCGACAGCCACCCCGCCGCGCAGCACGGGCGCCCCGACGCACGCGATGCCGGGCTCGTTCTCCTCGACCTCGCGGGCCCAGCCGCGCTCGCGCGCGAGGGAGATCTCGCGCCAGGCGGCCTCGGCGTCGGCCTCGGTCCCGATCGCCTCGGCGAAGCGCTCGACCACCTCGCGGCTCGCGCCGCGGCTCGCGAGGAGGGCCCGCCCGAGCGCGGTGGTCACAGCCGGCATGCGGCGCCCGACGGCGGACCACACGCGGACCGCGCGCTCGGGCTCGACCTTGTCGAGGTAGACCACCTGGGCGCCCGAGAGCACCCCGAGGTGCACGAGCTCCTGGGTCTGCGCGCACAGCGCGACGAGAGCGGGGTGCAGCAGGGCGGGCAGGTTCTCCTCGCCGAAGAAGGCCTCGGCGAGACCCGTGGCCGCTCCCCCGAGCACGTAGTGGCCCGAGCTCGGGTCCTGGACCACGAACTCCCGGAAGCGCAGGGCCGCGAGGGCGCGGTGGGCCGTGGTCTTGTGCACCTCGAGCCGTGAGGCGAGCTCCGCGAGGCTGAGCCCTGCCGGACCGGCCGCCGCGAGCGCCTCGAGCACGAGCAGCGCCCGGTCCACCGACTCCACGGGCGAGCTCTTCGTCATGGGCACCAGGGTGGCAGATCGTGAGGACGGCGGGCCCGACTCAGGTGACCGCGCCGAGCTGCCAGGGGATGAACTCGTCCTGCCCCAGGTCGAGCTCCTCGGAGACCGTGAGCTCTCCCGAGGCGACGGCGAGGATCTTCTCGAAGAGCTCGCGGCCCACCTCCTCGAGGCTCGCCGTCCCGTCGACGATGCGCCCCGCGTTGAGGTCCACGTCCTCGGCCATACGCAGGTAGGTCTCGGTGTTGGTCGAGACCTTGATCGAGGGCGTGGGCTTGCAGCCGAGCACCGAGCCACGGCCCGTGGTGAAGACGATGACGTTCGCCCCGCCCGCGACGAGGCCCGTGACGGACACCGGGTCGTAGCCGGGGGTGTCCATGAAGCCGAGCCCCGGCTCGGAGATCCGCTCGGCGTACTCGTAGACGGCCCGCAGCTCTGCGGAGCCTGCCTTGGCGACGGCCCCGAGGGACTTCTCGAGGATCGTCGTGAGCCCGCCCGCCTTGTTGCCGGGCGAGGGGTTGTTGTCGAGGGTCCCGCCGCCGCGCGCGGTGTAGTCGCGCCACCAGGCGATGCGCTCGAGCAGCTTCTCGCCGAGCTCGCGCGTCACGGCCCGCCGGGTGAGCAGGTGCTCGGCGCCGAAGACCTCCGGGGTCTCGGCGAGCACCGAGCGCCCGCCGTAGGCGACGAGCAGGTCCGAGGCGATCCCGAGCGCGGGGTTCGCGGTGATGCCCGAGTAGCCGTCGGAGCCCCCGCAGTTGAGCCCGAGCACGAGCTCGCTCGCGTCGCACTCCTCGCGGCGCAGGGCCTCGATCTCGGGAAGCATCGACTCGATCGCCTCGACCCCAGCCCGCACGGTCCGGCGAATGCCCCCGGTCTCCTGGATGGTCAGCTGGCGCACGGGCTTGTGCGCGGGCAGGTCGAGCCCCGCGGTGAGCTGGTCGACCTGGAGCATCTCGCAGCCCAGGCCCAGCACGAGGAGCCCCGCGACGTTGGGGTGGTCGGCGTAGCCGCGCAGGGTGCGCAGCAGGATCCGCCCGCCCTCGGAGTCGGGGACCATGCCGCAGCCGCTCTGGTGCGGGAGCGCCACGACCCCGTCCACGTGCGGGAAGTCCTCGAGCACTCGGCCGCGGAACTGCTCCGCGATGAGCTTCGCGGAGCTCGCCGAGCAGTTCACCGAGGTGAGGATCGCGATGTAGTTCCTCGTCCCTACACGCCCGTCGGGGCGCCGGTAGCCGAGGAAGACCGGGCGGGGGCCCTCCGGCACGCTCGGGACATGACGCGCGGTGCCGAACTCGAGCTCGTGGGCCACCTCGGCCATGCCGAGGTTGTGGGAGTGCACGTGGTGCCCGGGCTCGATGTCGCGCGTCGCGACCCCGATCTGCTGGCCGTACTTGAGCACCGGGGCACCCGCGGGCACGGCGCGCACCGCGAGTTTGTGCCCGCGCGGCACGGACTGGGAGACGGTGAGCAGACTCCCGCCGTCGGCGGCGAGAACCGTCCCGGACTGCAGGTCGCGCAGGGCGACGACGACGTCGTCCCCCTCGCGCAGGCGGAGGGTCACCTCCCCGAGGCCGAGGGTCACGGCGAGCCCGCGCCCCCCTGCCCGACTGCGCTCTCCGGGACGGGGTAGGCCGCGAGCGGCAGGCGGTAGGCGAGGTCGACGGCCGTCTCGACGGCCTCCTCGAGCTCGAGCCGGTGCTCGGCCACGAGCCGCGCGAGGTAGGCGGCGTCGACGCGGCGAGCGAGGTCGTGGCGAGCGGGGATCGAGAAGAAGGCGCGCGTGTCGTCCACGAAGCCGCTCGTGTTGTAGAAGCCCGCGGTGTCCGTGACGGCCTCGCGGAAGCGCATCATGCCGTCGGCGGTGTCGAGGAACCACCACGGGGCGCCGAGCTTCATCGCGGGGAACACGCCCGCAAGAGGGGCGAGCTCGCGCGAGTAGGCGTCCTCGTCGACGGTGAAGACGATGAGCCGCAGCCGCGGGTGATGGCCGAAGGCCTCGAGCAGGGGCCGCAGGCCGCGCGTGAACTCGGCGGCCACGGGGATGTCGTAGCCGACGTCGGCCCCGCGCGCCTCGTGGACGCCCGAGTCGTAGTTGCGCAGCACCCCGGGGTGGAGCTGCATCGTCAGGCCGTCCTCGCTCGACATGCGCGCCATCTCGAAGAGCATGTGCGCGCTGAAGGCCGAGGCCTCGGCGCTCGAGACCTCGCGGCGCAGCGCGGCGGCGAAGATGCGCTCCGCCTCGGTGGCCGGCAGCGGGGTGGTGTCCGCGAGCAGGTGGCCGTGGTCGCTCGCGCGAGCGCCCGCCTCGATGAAGGCGCGACGCCTCGCCTCGAGGGCCCGCAGGAACTGCGGGTAGGTCTCGACCTCGAGGTCAGCGCGCTCGGCGAGGAGAGCGAGGTCCTGGGTCCAGCCCTCGCGGTCGAGGTGGAAGAGCGCGTCCGGGCGGAAGGTCGGCACGATGCGCTCGCCCCAGCCGCGTCGCGCGAGCTCGGCGTGGTGCTCGAGGCTCGCGCTCGCGGGGTCGGTGGTCGCGAGGATCTCGAGCTCGAAGCGGTCCACGAGCGCGAGCGGGCGGAACTCGGGGGTCGCGAGGCGCGCGGTGATCTCCTCGAAGAGCGCGTCGGCGGTCTCGGCGGAGGGCGGCGCGCTCACCTCGAAGACCTCGGCGAGCACGTGCTCCATCCAGGAGCGCGTGGGCGTGCCGCGGAACAGGTGCCAGTGCGAGCAGAAGGTGCGCCAGATCGCCCGCGGATCGGTCTCGACGGGCCCGCCGTCGCGGCGCGGGACCCCGAGCGCGTCGTGCGGGACGCCCTGCGAGACGAGCATGCGCACGAGGTAGTGGTCGGGGATGACGAAGAGCTCGGCCGGGTTGCCGAAGGGCTCGTCGGCGGCGAGCAGGCCGGCGTCGACGTGGCCGTGCATCGAGACGATCGGCAAGGAGCGCGTGCTCGCGAAGATCTCTCGCGCGAGCGCTCGGGTACCGGGGTCCGCGGGGAAGGCGCGGTCGGGGTGCAGGGTCCAGGTCGACGACGACTGACTGCGGGGCGGGACTCCCACCGGGCCTCCATGTGAAACAGTTGCAACGCGATTCATCGGCCATGATTCCGTGAAGAACGTGGGTTGACAAGGCTTTGCCACCTCTCTTGCCGCCTCACGATGAAACATGATCCAATGGCGTCACGACCGCCCCGAGCCCCGAACGGAACGCCCATGGTCAACCTGCGCGACGTGGCCCGCCTGGCTGGCGTCTCCCCGGCCACGGCCTCCCGCGCGCTCGCCCAGCCGCACCTGGTCTCTCCCGCCCGCCGAGCCGAGGTCGAGCGCGCTGCGGCCGCCCTCGGTTACCGCCACCCGAGCTCCGGGGCCCCGCGCGGTCAGTGGCGCTCCCTCGGCCTCGTCGTGCCGGACATGGAGAACCCCTTCTTCGCCTCGATCGCCAAGTCGGTGCAGCGCCGCGCCCGCAGCGCTGGGCTCTCCGTGCTCGTCGCGGACACCGAGGAGGACGCCGCGCTCGAGACCGAGCCCATCGCGAGGATGCGCTCCCTCGTGGACGGGATCATCCTGTGCTCGCCGCGCATGCCCGAGGCGGCGCTCGCCGAGCTCGCGGGCGAGCCCGAGGTGCTGCTCGTCAACCGTCGCTCCGAGCACCTGCGCTCCGTCGTGATCGACAACCGCGACGGCGTGCGCCAGGCCCTCGCCCACCTGCACGCCCTCGGCCACCGCAAGGTCGCCTACGTGGGCGGGCCCCCGGTCTCGTGGTCCGACGCCGAGCGCCGGGGCGGGCTCGAGCCCGACTACCACGGCATCCCTGACCTGGCCACGAGCGTCCTCGGTCACTTCGCCCCGACCTTCGCGGGCGGGGTCGCCGCCGCGGACCTGCTCCTCGCGAGCGGCGCGAGCGCCGCCCTCGCGTACAACGACCTCATGGCCTTCGGGCTCCTCGAGCGCCTGCGGGCGCGAGGGGTGGACGTGCCGGGCGAGGTGAGCGTCGTCGGCTTCGACGACGTCCCCGCCGCGAGCTTCGTCTCCCCCTCGCTCACCACCGTGGCGGCCCCGCTCGAGCGGCTCGGGCGCGCCGCCGTCGACCTCCTCCTCGATCCCGAGGCCCTCGTCGAGTCGATCGAGCCCGAGGGAGCGAGCGACGCCCCCGCGAGCCGGCTGCTGCCCGTGTCCCTCGTGGTGCGTGCCTCGAGCGGACCCGCGCGCGCCGTGTCCCCCTCTCCCTCCGCCACCGCCTGAGACCGCCCCTCCCCGAGCAGAACCGCGAGCGCCGTGACCGACCTCGATCGCCTCTCCCTGACCACCCTCGACGCCGCGAGGCTCGCCCCCGCGGGCTCCGGCGCCGAGCTCGAGGGCCCCGCCGTGGACCCGCGCGCGGCCCGGGTCGGGGTGGTGCACCTGGGCCTCGGCGCCTTCCACCGCTCGCACCAGGCCGTCTTCACCGAGGACGCCGCGGCCGCCGCGGGCGAGGAGCGCTGGGGGATCCTCGGAGTCACGCAGCGCAGCGCGCGCGTGGTCGAGCAGCTGCGCCCGCAGGACGGGCTCTACTCGGTGCTCACGAAGGGCCGCTCGGGAAGCTCGCTGCGGGTCATCGGCTCGATGCGCGGCGTGGCCTTCTTGCGCGAGGACTCCGTCGCCGTGCTCGACGCGATCGCCTCGCCCGAGGTCGCGGTGGTCTCCTCGACCGTCTCGGAGAAGGGCTACCGCCGCGCGCCCGGCGGCGGGCCGGACCTCAGCGACCCCGAGCTCGCGGCCGACCTCGCCGTGGTCGCCGCGGAGCTCGAGGGGGCGCCGTCGGCGAGCGCGACCCCGGCCCTGAGCCCGGTGGGCGCGCTCGTGCGAGGGCTCGCGCGGCGCATGCGGGCCGACGCCGGGCCCGTGAGCGTCGTGTGCTGCGACAACATGCCGGACAACGGCGAGGTTCTGGCCGGGCTCGTGCTCAGGTCGCTCGACGCCGTGGGGGGCCCGCTCGCCGAGCGGCTGCGCGCCTGGGTGCTCGAGTCCGTGGCTTTCCCCTCGACCATGGTCGACCGCATCACCCCCGCGACCACCCCCGCGCACCGCGCCCAGGCCGAGGGCCTGCTCGGGCTGCGCGACGAGGGCCTCGTCGTGGCCGAGCCCTTCGCGCAGTGGGTCATCGAGGACCGCTTCGCGGCCGCGCGCCCTCGCTGGGAGCTCGCGGGAGCGACCCTGACCTCGGACGTCGCCCCCTGGGAGCGCGCGAAGCTGCGCATGCTCAACGGCTCGCACTCCGTGATCGCCTACCTCGGCGCGCTGCGCGGCTTCCGCATGATCGACGAGGCCCTCGGCGACGAGGAGATCCTCGCGACCGTGCGCCAGATGATGACCGAGGAGGTCATCCCCACCCTCACCGCTCCCGAGGGCCTCGACCTCGCGGCCTACTCAGAGCAGATCATCGAGCGCTTCGCGAACCCCGCGACGGGCTACACGACGCTCCAGGTCGCGGGCGACGGCTCGCAGAAGGTGCCGATCCGGCTGCTGGGCACCGTGGCGGACCGGCTCGCTGCAGGTGTGGTCCCGAGCGCCGCGACGCGGGCCGTCGCCGCGTGGATCGTCTTCGTGGCGCGCGGGAGCGACCTGCTCGGCAACCCTCTGCCCCTCGACGACCCGCTCGCGGCGCGCCTGCGCGAGACCGCGGGCGCCGGTCCGGAGTCGGGGCTCGTGGACCGGATGCTCGACCTGCGCGAGGTCTTCCCCCGAGAGCTCGCCGAGCACGAGGGCTTCCGCGCCGCGCTGCGCACCGAGGTCGCGGGGCTCCTGACCCTCGCTCGCTGACCTCTCCCCGACTCCCCGGGCCCTTCAGGGCGCGCTCCCGGGCACGACCAACCCCCTCGCCCGGTGCAGGGGACCTACCAGCACGGAACCGGACGAGGGGGAAGGGGCTCAGGGGCGCTCAGTCGTCTCGAGAGTCCTTGACGCGGGCGACGAGCTGGGTCGGGCTGATGAAGCGCAGGGCGACCACGAGGATGAGCATCATCGTCGCGGTGTAGACCACGGCCATCGAGGAGATGAGCGGACGGGACTCCCCGCCGCCGGCCGCCGTCATCGCGCGGTAGATCGCCACGACGAGGGTGTCCGACTGCGGGCCGGAGACGAGGAAGGTCAGCTCGAACATGCCCACCGTGCGCACGAGCACGAGCACGGCCGCCGCGAGGATCCCCGGCACGAGCAGGGGCGCGAGGATGCGCGTGAACACCACCCGCATCGAGGCCCCGGACATGCGCGCGGCGTTCTCGATGGCCGGGTTGATCTGCTCGATGAAGGGCGTCATCGTCATGATCACGAAGGGCACCGAGGGCACGAGGTTCACGAGGATCACCGCGAGGAGCGTGCGCCCGAGGCCCATGTTGTACATGACCGTCGCGAGCGGGATGCCGTAGGTGATGGGCGGCATGAGCACCGGCAGCAGGAACAGCATCGAGATCGTGCGCTTGAAGGGGAAGTTCCTCCGGGCGAGCATGTAGGCCGCCGGGACGCCCACGAGCACCGAGACCGCGATGACGCTGAAGGCCACGAGCAGGGTCACGCCGATGACGTGCGCCATCCCGAAACGCTCCCAGGCCGCGGCGTACCACGAGGTCGTGAAGATCTCCGGGAGCCAGGAGCCGAACCAGCTCTTGCCGAGAGAGTCGACGACGACGCTCACGAGGATCCCGAGCAGGAACACGAAGAAGACCGCGACGGCGAACCACACGAGCCAGGTGGTGGGCGAGGCGACGAGCGCCCGCTGCCCCGGGGGCCGCGAGGCCGCGCCCTTGCGCACCTTGCGCGAACGCTCCGGCGTCGGCGTCGGACTGGTCAGGGTCTGTGAGGCCATCAGCCCTTCCCTCCTGTCGAGCCGCGGTAGAGGAAGGACCTCCACAGCAGCACCACGGCCACGACGAGCAGCTCGATCGCCCCCATCACGACGGCGACCGTCGAGGCCATCGGGTAGTCGTTCTGCTCGCCGAAGGCCCGGTAGGCCATGAGCGCCATGACGCGCGTCTCGCCCATCGCGTCACCCACGAGGCGCGCCGAGGGGAACACCGAGAAGGCGAGCACGAAGGTGAGGATGAAGGTCGTCGCCAGGCCCGGGGCGAGCAGCGGGAGCGTGATGCGCCGGAAGCGCTGGAACCAGCCCGCGCCCATCGTGCGCGCCGCGGCGTCGATCGAGGGGTCGATGCCGGACAGGTACGAGGAGATGAGCAGGAAGGCGAAGGGGAAGCCCGAGATGATCAGCGAGAACATCACGCCCCAGTAGTTGTTGACGAGCTTGAGCGGCTCCTCGACGAGCCCGATCTGCACCAGGAAGTTGTTGAGCCAGCCCTGGCGTCCCGCAAAGATCAGTAGGCCCTGCGCCGTGAGCACCGTGCCGAGCGTGATGGGCAGCACGAGCAGGGTCGTGAGCAGCTTCTTGCCCCGGAAGCGATGGCGCAGCTTGAAGGCCACCGGGATCGAGGCGAGCACGTTGAACAACGCCGCCGGCAGGGCCAGGCGCATCGTGAGCCACACCGAGTCGAAGAGGAAGTCGTCGGTGAAGAAGGCCCGGTAGTTCGCGAGGACCCCGCCGCCGAACTGCTCCTGCACGGCCGGGTAGGGCTGGAAGGTCAGCCCGATCCCGTAGGAGAAGGGGTAGATGAACAGCGCCGTCGTGAAGACGATCGCGGGCAGGAGCATGAGCAGGGACAGGTCCACGCCCCGCTCGGCGAGCCGGTGGCGCAGGCTCGCGGTGCTCTTGGCGGCGCGCGGGCTGCTCATGCCCGCACCTCGTCGAGCTCGGCCTCCTCGACGGACGAGGGCGCCGCGTCGAGGTCCGAGGAGTAGACGAGCACCCGCGAGGGGTCGGCGGTCATGAGGACCGTCGAGCCGATCTGCGGCGGGTGGTCGGAGTGGACGTGCAGCTGGGTCCCGCGCTCGGTGTGGACGGTGACCGCGAACTCGCGCCCGTGGTACTCGACCACCGCGACGGTCCCCTCGAGCTCGTTGCCCCCGCGCACGGGGTTCGCCTCGGAGACGACGACGAGGTCCTCGGGCCGGATCGCCACGCGCACCGGGTCGCCGATCGACACCGGCTCCATGGCCGTGCCGTGCACCGTGACTCCCCCGGCCGTGAGGGTGACCTCCGAGCCCGCGAGCGCCGCGACGTTCAGGTCCACGAGGTTGCGGTAGCCCATGAAGTCCGCGACGTGCCAGTTCACGGGCTGCGAGTGCAGCTCCTCGGGGGTGCCGATCTGCTGGACGCGACCCTCGCGCAGCACCACGAGGCGGTCGGCCATCGAGAGAGCCTCCTCCTGGTCGTGCGTGACGTAGATCGTGGTCAGCCCGAGGTTCTGGTGCAGTCGCCGGATCTCGGTGCGCATCTCGAGGCGCAGCTTTGCGTCGAGGTTGGACAGCGGCTCGTCCATGAGCACGAGCCGCGGCTCGACCACCACGGCGCGCGCGATCGCGACGCGCTGCTGCTGACCGCCCGAGAGCTGCCCGGGGAGCTTCTTGGCGTGCTCCTCGAGCTTGACCAGGGCGATCGCCTCGGCGACCCGGCGCTTGACCTCCGCCTTCGGGACCTTGCGCATCTGCAGGCCGAAGGCGATGTTCTTCTCGACGCTCAGGTGCGGGAAGAGGGCGTAGTTCTGGAACACCATGCCGAAGTCGCGCTGCTCGGCCGCGACGGTGTCGACGCGCTGGCCGTCCACGAGGATCTGCCCGTGAGTGAGCGGAAGCAGGCCGGCGAGGCAGTTGAGCGCGGTGGACTTCCCGCAGCCCGACGGTCCGAGCAGGGCGATGAACTCGCCCGCCCGGACCGTCAGGTCGAGGTCCACCAGCGCGTCGCGCCCACCGAAGCTCCGACCCACGCCGCGGAGCTCGAGCTGGGAGAACGTGCTGGTGGGCATGTCAGCTCGTCTCGTACTTGCCGGAGCCGATCTCGCGGTCCCAGATGTCGAAGGCCTTGACCATCTGCTCCGGGGACAGCGGGGTCGTCTTGGGCTTGGACTCGATGAGCTCGTCGTACCAGTCGCGACCGAACTCGGCGAGCAGGTCCTGGCTGGCCTGCGGGGCGAGGTCGAGGGTCGCGCCCTCGATCGAGGGACCGGGGTAGAAGTAGCCCGAGTCGAAGGCCATCGCGTTGACCTCCGGCGTGAGGATGTACTGCAGGAGGTTGAGGATCGCGGAGATCTTGTCGGGCGACTGCCCCTTCGGGATGACGGCGTAGTGCGCGTCGGTGACCCAGGTGAAGTCGTCGAAGGGGGCGGCCTCGATACGCGCGGGCTCGTTGCCGATCGCTCGCGGCTCGATGTCCCAGCCCGTGGTGGTCGGGATGAGGCTCCAGGTGCCGTCAGCCACGTTCGAGATCACCTGACCGGTGCCCGTGGGGTAGGTGTCGATGGTCTCGCCGAGCTCCTTGAGGTACGCCCAGGTCTTGTCCCAGCCGTTCTCCGGGTCCTTGGGGTCCGAGTCGCCGAGCATGTAGGGCAGGCCCATGAGGAAGGTGCGGCCCGGGCCGGAGTTCGCGGGTCGCGCGTAGCCGAACTTGCCGGGGTTCGCCTTGGCCCACGCGAGCAGCTCCTCAGGGTTCGAGGGCACGTCGGTCACGACCTCGGGGTCGTACTGCAGCAGCGGGCCCGAGGGGTAGTAGGTGGTGACGACGCCGAAGTCGCCCGCGAGCTCCTGCATCGCGGCGGCCGGCTCGAGGTAGTTCGCCTGGTTGCTCAGGCGGTCGCCGAAGTCCGCGACGATCGGCTCCCACAGGCCCTCACCGATGCCGGCCGAGAGTCCGTCGTTGCCCGTGGTGACGAGGTCGATCTGCAGGTTGCCCGAGTCGACCTGGGGCTTGATCGTGCCCACGAGGTCCGGCGAGCCCGCCGACTCCCAGGTCACCGCGGAGATGATGTCGGGATGCTCGGCGACGAAGGCCTCGACCATGGGCCCGGTGAGCTTCTGGTTGCCCGCGACGTCGAGGATGTTGAGCGTGACGGGAGCCGAGGGCTTCTCCGGCACCTCGCCCTCGGCCCCAGGGGCCGGGGCGGAGGAGGACTCGCCCGCGGACGAGGTGGTCGAGGTCTGGGACCCCGGTGCGGCAGGCGCGCTGCACGCCGTCAGGGCGAGCCCGACGACGGCGAGCCCCGCCATCAGCTTGGTGGTGCGCATGTGTTCCTCTTCTCTGGCTGACCCCGGACATCTCTGGCCGGGGGTGGTGCACTCAGACGGGAGAGCCCCCGGGTGGGGGAACCCTGAACTCGGGCGAGGCGAGCACGTCCGGCGGGCCGGTCGAGTCGCGGACGACGAGCTGCACGGCGAGGTCCCGCGAGGGGACCGAGACGGACTCCCCACGCAGGAGCCCGAGCAGCAGCTCGACACCAGCCCTCCCGCTGGCCAGGCGCGGGAGCTCCACGCTCGTCAGCGAGGGGGAGGTCATGGCGGCGACGGGCACGTTGTCGATGCCGACGACGGACAGCTCGTCGGGCACGCGCACGCCGCGCTGCCGCGCGCGCTCGAGGACTCCGAGCGCGAGCAGGTCGTTGTAGGCGAGCACCGCGGTGGCCCCGCTCGCGAGGGCGAGGTCCGTCGCGGCGATCCCGCCGGAGACGAAGGGGCGGAAGTGACCGAGCTCGACGATCTCGACGTCCTCGAGCTCGGCCTGCACCTCGCGCACGGCCCGCAGGCGCTCGTCGTTCGACCAGGACTCGCGCGGGCCGCCCACGTAGGCGACGCGGCGGTGGCCGAGGGCCCGCAGGTGGTCGATCGCCTGGCGCACGCCGTCGCGGTTGTCCACCGTGACCGCAGGGACGCCCTCGACGCGCCGGTTCACGAGCACGAGCCGCGTCGAGCGCGAGAGCTCGAGGATCTCCTCGGCCTCGGCTCGCGGGGAGCACAGGATGATGCCGTCGACGTGCGGGGCCATGGTCCGCACGAGCGCGGCCTCTTGCGAGGCCTCCTCGTCGGAGTCGGCGACGAGCACCGAGCAGCCGCTGAGCTCGGCGCGCTTCTGCACGCCCTTGGTCACGGAGGCGAAGAAGGGGTTCTCGAGGTCGGGGACCACGAGACCGAGCGTCAGGACGCGAGCCGAGTGCTCGGGTCGGGGGAACGCGAGGGCCTCTGGGCGGTAGCCGAGGTCGCGCGCCGCGGCGACGACGCGCTCGCGGGTCCGAGGGGCGACCGACTCGGGACGGGAGAGGGTGCGCGAGACCGTCGACATCGAGACACCGGCGCGCTCGGCGACCTCGCGGGCACTCGCTGCCATGCCTTGTCACCCCCGTCGGTGATCGGACGAACCGGATCTCCTGTGATCCGGGCCACAAGGGTGCAAGGGGTGCACAGGAGCGTCAACGTTCGTCAGGAACTTGGCAAACGGCGTTTCGCTCGGGCGGCATCTGCGCAGTTCACGGGCCATCTCTGGGCATAGTCACGTTTGCCAAGGGTTGCCATTCCTGTTGCACAGCCGTCTCATCCCGGGCTCGCGAGCCGGTCGACGAGCGCCTCCGGCCCGCGCCCCGGAGAATGGGTCCGCATGAGCCCCTCCGAGTCCGGCACCAGCCCCTCGAGCCGTCCGCACCTCGCCGCGCGGCTCGAGGACCGCGTCAACCGCTTCGTCGCCCAGCGCCTGCGCCGTCGCGGTTGGGTGGGTCGCGTCGAGCCGTACTGGAGCTACGGAGCCCCGGGCTGGGTGCGCGTCATGGCCCGCGCCCTCCTGGCGCCTCCCGGCACGGACGTCGAGGAGGCGACCGAGCGTGGCGCGACGGGCCGTTCCCACGCGGTGCGCGGCTGGCGCAGCTTCCTCACGGCCCAGGTGCCCGGGGCCCGGGTCAAGGTCCAGATCGGCGATCGGGTCGAGACCGTGCGCGCGGACCGCGGTGGTTACGTCGACGTCGTCCTCGACAGCGAGCTCGAGCCAGGCTGGCACGAGATCACCCTGAGCCTCGGCGGCCGCTCGGCGAGCGCTCGGGTGCTCGTCCTCGGCCCCGAGCAGCGGCTCGCGATGCTGAGCGACGTCGACGACACCGTCATGGTCACGGCCCTTCCCCGCCCCCTGCTCGCGGCCTGGAACGCCTTCGTGCTGCACGAGAACGCGCGTCGGCCCGTGCCCGGCATGGCCGAGCTCTACGCGCGCTGGCAGCGCGCCAACCCGGGCGCCCCCACCTTCTACCTCTCGACGGGCGCGTGGAACATCGCCCCCGCCCTCGCTCGATTCCTCAAGCGCCACGGCTACCCCGCCGGCCCGTTCCTGCTCACCGACTGGGGCCCCACGAACACGGGCTGGTTCCGCAGCGGGCAGGAGCACAAGACGAGCACGCTGCGCCGCCTCATGGCCGAGCTGCCGCACGTGCGCTGGGTGCTCGTGGGCGACGACGGCCAGCACGACCCGCAGATCTACGCGGACATCGCCAAGGAGTTCCCGGACCGGGTCGAGCACATCTGGATCCGCCAGCTGACCCCGGGCCAGCAGGTGCTCGCGCACGGGACCCCCGCCCCCGCGGAGGACACGAAGAAGGCCGAGCGCGAGGCCGAGCCGCCCGTGGTCGAGGGCCAGGACGGCTTCGCGCTCGCGCTGCGCCTCATCGACGCCGGGGTACTGCCCCCGCGCTAGACCACCCGGCGCGAGGGTCGCGGCGCAGGCCCGCTCGTGCCTCGGGTCACGAGGTGCGTGGGCAGGAGCACGCTCGCTAGCTCCTCGTCCCCGCGCATCGGGTCGAGCCGCGTGAGCAGCAGGTCGGCCGCGTGGAAGCCCGCCCGCTCGTGCGGAGAGTGGACCGTCGTGAGGGCCGGGCGCACGAGGTCCGCGCCGAAGACGTCGTCGCAGCCCACCACGCTCACCTCGCCAGGCACCTCGACCCCTCGCTCGGCGAGGCGGTCGAGGATCCCGAAGGCGATGAGGTCGTTGAAGGCGAGGACGGCGGTGACCCCGCTCGCGAGCACGGCGTCGGCCGCGGCCGCCCCCGAGGTGCGCTGGGGCAGGTAGGGACCGAGCGCCACGACCTCGACGCGCAGCTTGCGCGCGGCCGAGCGCAGGGCGGCCCGCCGGTGCGCGTCCGACCACGAGGTCCGGGGGCCTCCCGCGTAGGCGATCCGTCGGTGACCGAGGCTCACGAGGTGCTCGAGCCCCTGCACGACGCCGCTCGGGGTGTCGACGACGACGGCGGGCCGGGGGGCGGTGCGGTTGAGCACGACGAGGGGCACCCGGCGGGACCAGGCTGCGAGCCGCGCCTCGTCGAGCCGTGGGGAGGCGAGCACGAAGCCGTCCACCGAGGTCCGCAGGTTGCGCAGGGCCCGCTCCTCCGCCTCGACAGACTCCTCGGTGTCCACGAGCACGTGCATGTACTCCCCCGCACGCAGCCTCGCCTGCACCCCGCGCACCACCCCCATGAAGAACTGGTTGGACACGTCGGGCACCACGAGGGCGACCATCCCCGTGCGGCCGAGCCGCAGGGCTCGCCCTGACATCGTGGGCGTGTAGCCGAGCTCGCGGGCAGCCGCGCGGACGCGCTCTGCGGTCACCGGGTTGACGCGGCCAGGCCGAGAGAGCGCCCTCGAGGCGGTCGAGATGGCAACACCCGAGCGCTCGGCGACGTCCTTGAGGGTCACCGTCTTCTCTCGTCTCACCCGTGATCTCCCTTGATCGTGGCCGCCCTTCGACCTCGGACCACCTTCGCGTCTCGGGACAAGAATGGCAATATCTGGCAAACGATTGCCAGTTCTGGCCCCTTCTCTAGGCTCGGTCCCGACACCCTTTCAGCGTTGATGGGAGAAGACACCATGGCGGCAAGCGGCTCGGCGATCCGCTCGGTCGAGGTCCTCGTGGCCAGCCCCGGGCGCACCTTCGTGACCCTGCGGATCACCACTCAGGACGGCGTCGTCGGCCTCGGTGACGCGACCCTCAACGGCCGCGAGCTCTCCGTCGCGTCCTACCTCCAGGACCACCTCGCCCCCATGCTCGTGGGCCGCGACGCGCACCGCATCGAGGACACCTGGCAGCTGCTGCACCGCGGCGCGTACTGGCGGCGCGGCCCCGTGACCATGACGGCGATCGCCGCGGTGGACGTCGCGCTGTGGGACATCAAGGCGCGCGTCGCGGGCCTTCCCCTCTACCAGCTGCTCGGCGGCGCCTCGCGCGAGGGGCTGCTCTGCTACGGCCACGCCTCGGGCGCGGACACCCCCGCCCTGATCGACTCGATGCACGCCTACCTCGAGGACGGCTTCCGCGCGATCCGCGCGCAGTCGGCGGTGCCCGGCCTCGAGACGGTCTACGGCGTGCCCAAGGGTCTCGCCCCCAAGACCATCGCGGGCTACGAGCCCGCGGTGCGCGGCGAGGGCCCCACCGTGGGCGACTGGGACACCCGCGCCTACCTGCGCCACGTGCCCGGGGTCTTCGAGGAGATCCGCAACGAGTTCGGTCCCGAGCTGCTCCTCCTGCACGACACGCACCATCGCCTCACCCCGATCGAGGCCGCGCGCCTGGGCAGGTCCCTCGAGCCCTTCGACCTGTTCTGGCTCGAGGACGTCACGCCCGTGGACAACCAGGAGTCCCTGCGGCTCGTGCGCCACCACACGACCACCCCGCTCGCGATCGGCGAGGTGCTCAGCTCGGCCTGGGACTACCAGACGATCTTCCGCGAGCAGCTCATCGACTTCGTGCGCTCCTCGGTCACGCACACCGGCGGGATCACGGCCCTGCGCCGTATCCTCGACCAGGCGGCGATGTACCAGATCCGCTCGGGAATGCACGGGGCCACCGACATCTCGCCGGTGGGCCAGGCGGCGGCCCTGCACCTGGGCCTCGCGATCCACAACTACGGGATCCAGGAGTACATGAAGCACGAGCCCGTGACCCTCGAGGCCTTCCGGACGAGCTACACCTTCACCGACGGCTACCTGCACCCGGGCGAGCTGCCCGGGCTCGGGGTCGAGTACGTCGACGAGGTCGCCGAGCGTTTCCCCTACGAGCGCGCGTACCTGCCCGTGAACCGCCTCAAGGACGGGACGGTCCACGACTGGTGAGCCCCCATCCCGCGTGGCTCCCGGGCAGCGCCTTCGCCCACCTCGGGGCGCAGCGCGTCCAGCTGAGCGTGCGGGACTGCGAGATCGCACGGACGGTCCGGGCCGAGCTCGAGCGTGCGACCGCCGCCTTCGGAGGGAGCCTTCTCGCCGAGGACGGCGCAGCGCAGAATCCCTCGCTCGAGCTGCTCGAGCTCTCGCCGGGCGGCCCCTCGGACGAGCTCGTCGCGAGGCTCGGTGCGGAGGGCTTCGAGCTCTCGCGCTCGGACGGGGTCACGCGCGCCCGCGCGAACGGCTCGCGCGGCCTGCTCTACGCGCTCCACGAGATCGTGCGCCGCGGCAGGGCCGCCTTCGAGGGCGAGCTCGCCCCTGAGCTCCACGTCCCCCAGCAGTCGCTCCGCATGCTCGACCACTGGGACAACCTGCACGTCCACCCGGTGATGGGCCAGGTCGAGCGCGGCTACGCAGGCGGCTCGATCTTCTGGGCCGACGGCGCCCCGCAGCCGGACCGCGAGCGCATCGCGGCCTACGCCCGGCTGCTCGGCTCGATCGGGATCAACGCGGTCTCGGTCAACAACGTCAACGTGGGCTCGGCGGCCGTGCTGCTCACGGAGCGACTGCAGGACGTCGCGGATCTCGCCGCGATCTTCCGCCCGCACGGCATCCAGACCTTCCTCTCGGTGAGCTTCGCCTCGCCGATGGTCCTCGGGGGCCTCGAGACGGCCGACCCCCTCGACGAGCGCGTCGCCGCCTGGTGGGCCGATGCCACCGCACGGGTCTTCGAGCACATCCCGGACTTCGGCGGCTTCCTCGTGAAGGCCGACTCCGAGGGCCAGCCCGGCCCCTTCGCCTACGGCCGCGACCACGCCGAGGGAGCGAACGTGCTCGCCCGAGCGCTCGCCCCGCACGGCGGCACCGTGATCTGGCGAGCCTTCGTCTACAACCACCAGCAGGACTGGCGCGACCGCTCGACCGACCGGGCGCGCGCGGCCTTCGACCACTTCACCCCGCTCGACGGGAAGTTCGCGGAGAACGTCGTCCTGCAGGTCAAGCACGGCCCGCTCGACTTCCAGGTGCGCGAGGCCGTCTCCCCCGTGCTCGCGGCGATGCCCCGGACGCGCCTCGCGGTCGAGCTCCAGGTCACCCAGGAGTACTCGGGCCAGCAGAAGCACGTCTGCTACCTCGGAGAGCAGTGGAGCGAGTTGCTGCGCTTCCGGCCCTGGGGCGAGGCTGGCACTGACGTGGCAGGCATCGCGGCGGGCGACGGGCCTGGCGGCTGGTGCGGAGGCGTCGCGGGGGTGTCGAACGTCGGCACGGACGAGTTCTGGACGGGCCACCCCCTCGCCCAGGCCAACCTGTACGCCTTCGGGCGTCTCGCCTGGGACGCGCACCTGGACCCGCTGGCCGTCCTCGACGAGTGGTCGAACCTGAGCCTCGGCGCCGACGACGTCCTCCGGGCGGGATTGCGCGAGGTCATGGCGGGCTCCTGGCTCACGTACGAGAAGTACACCGCTCCCCTCGGCGCGTGCTTCATGGTCACGCCCGGCTCGCACTACGGGCCCTCTGTGGACGGCTACGAGTTCTCGCCCTGGGGCACCTACCACTTCGCGGACCGCGAGGGCATCGGCGTGGACCGGACGGTCGCGACGGGCACGGGCTTCGCGGGGCAGTTCCCCGAGCCCTGGCGATCGACCTACGAGTCTCTCGAGACCTGCCCCGACGAGCTCCTGCTCTTCTTCCACCACGTGCCGTACTCGTACGTCCTGCACTCGGGGAAGTCGGTGATCCAACACATCTACGACTCCCACCTCGAGGGTCCGGCCGAGGTCGAGGCCCGCGCGGCCGCGTGGGAACGGCTCAGCGACCGGGTCCCCGCCGAGCTCGACGAGCGCGTGCGCGAGCTCTTCGTCGAGCAGCTGCGCAGCGCCCGCGAGTGGCGCGACCAGGTCACGACCTACTTCTGGCGCAAGTCCGGGATCCTCGACGCGCACGGGCGCCCGATCCACCCCTGAGGGTCGGGCGGGCGGCCCGTCACGGGACCCCTCAGAGCGGCGAGACTCTCACCGTCGAGGTGTAGGCGCGCTCGTGCCCGAGGGCACGCTCCTGGCCGACGAGGCGCAGGGGGACCACGGCGTGCACGTCCGCGCTCGACCGGGCGACGCGCAGCTCGACCTCGCCCGGCTCGACGATGCGCTTGCCCGCGAGGCCCGTGAAGGAGAACAGGTCCGCCGGCACCTCGATGCGCACGCGCGCGCTCTGCTCGGGCTCGAGCGGCACGCGCGCGTAGCCGAGCAGCCACGAGTCCGGCCGCACCACCTGGGCGAAGGCGTCGTGCCCGTAGACCTGCACCACCTCGGTGCCCGCGCGCTCGCCCTCGTTGGTCACGGTGAGCTCGATCGCCACGGATCCGTCCGTGGGGAGCTCCTCCGGGCCCAGGCGCTCGACCTCGCTCCACGCGAAGCGCGAGAACGAGAGCCCGAACCCGAAGGGGAACAGCGCCGTCGGGTCCACGGCGGAGACCTCGGACCTGCGCGCGAGGGGCGCGGCGAGGTAGGTCCCGGGCTGGCTTCCCGGCCCCGAGGGGATGCTCACGGGAAGGCGGCCCGAGGGGTTCACCTCGCCGCACAGCACCTCCGCGATCGCCCGGCCGCCGAGCTGACCCGGGAAGAAGGCCTGCACGACGGCGCGGGCGCGCGGCGCGAGATCGCCGAGGGCATAGGGACGACCGGCGATGAGGAGAAGCACCACCGGCGTGCCGGTGTCGAGGATCGCTCGCACGAGCTCTCCCTGCACCCCCGGCAGACTGAGGTCGGTCGCGTCGGAGCCCTCTCCCGAGGTCCCGCGACCGAACATGGCGGCGCGGTCGCCGACCACGACGACGGCCACGTCGGCTTCCCGCGCGGCCTCGACGGCCTCGGAGATGCCGCTCGCGTCCTCGCCGCGGAACTCGCAGCCGCGCACGTGGGTGACGCGCTCGCCGAGGCGAGCGCGCAGCTCGGTGAGCACCGTGGGGATCTCGACGCCGAGGGGGACCTCCGGGTGGTTGGGGCCCACGTGCGTCGGGAAGGCGTAGCAGCCGAGCATCCCGAGGGGGTCGTCCGCGAGGGGCCCGAGGACGGCGACCCGGCCGGCCCCCGGGAGCGGGAGCACGGACTCGTCGGACTTGAGCAGCACGACGCTCTCGCGCGCGAGCTCGAGGGCGATCTCGCGGCCGGTCTCGTCGTCGAAGACGAGGCTCTCCACGTCCGCAGGGATCGGCTCCCAGTCGGGGTCGAGGAGGCCCAGCTCGATCTTCTGGTGCAGCACGCGGCGCAGGGCGCGGTCCACGAGGGCCTCGTCGAGCTCTCCCGCGCGCACGGCCTCGACGAGGGGGCCGGCGTAGGCGCGCAGGTTGGGCAGCTCGACGTCGACGCCCGCGGTGAGCGCGAGGCGGGCCGCGTCGCCGAGGGTCGCCGCGACCTTGTGCAGGCTCTGCAGGAAGGGGATGCCCCAGTAGTCGGCGACGACGATCCCCTCGAAGCCCCACTCCTCGCGGAGCAGGCCCGTGAGCAGGCGCTCGTCGGCGGCGGAGGGCACGCCGTCGATGTCCGCGTAGGAGTGCATGACCGAGCGGATCGCGCCGTCGGCCACGACCATCTCGAAGGGCGGCAGCACGACGTCGGCGAGCTCGCGCGGGCCGATCGCGGCGGGCGCGAGGTTGCGCCCCGAACGCGAGAGCGAGTAGCCCGCGAAGTGCTTGAGCGTCGCGACGATGCCCGCGGACTCGAGCCCGCGCACGTAGGCCCGTCCGAGGGTGCCCACGAGGTAGGGGTCCTCGCCGAGTGTCTCCTCGGTGCGACCCCAGCGGTAGTCGCGCGTGACGTCGAGAACGGGGGCGAGACCCTGGTGGACACCCGCAGCGCGCATCTGGGCGCCGAAGTGCGCCGTCATGCGCTGCACGAGCTCAGGGTCGAAGGTGGCAGCCATCGCGAGCGGGGTCGGGAAGTTGGTCGCGCGCCACGCGGCGAAGCCCGTGAGGCATTCCTCGTGCACCTGGGCAGGGATGCCGAATCGCGAGCGCGCCATGATCTCGCGCTGGGCCGCGGCGAGGGCGCGGGCCCCGGCCACGGGGTCGACGGGAGCCGTGCCGAAGGGGCGCGTGAGCTGGCCGAGGCCGTGGGTGATCGCCTCGTCCCACGAGGGGACGCCGTCGGTCATCGTGGACTGGTGCGGGGCGACGCCGTCGCCGTCACCTCCTGCGCCGACCCACAGGCCCACGAGCTGGGCGACCTTCTCCTCGAGCGTCATCCGCTCGACGAGGCTCTCGGTCCGCTCTGCGGTCGAGAGCGAGGAATCCTGCCAGGGCGCGGCCTGAGCGGCCTGCGCGTCGAGGTGGTGCACGTCCCTGTCCTTCTGCCACCGCGACGTGGCCTTGGCTTTCGCCCGATTATCGATAAGTTTCTACCGATCGGAACCCTAGGCAGCCCTGTGCTGCTTGCGCAACACTATGCCGAAAACTTAGCGCTCACCTGCACAATTCCGAGTCGAAACATGGTCCGATAGGACAGCCGGTGCTAGCGTGTCCATTCGAAACTTGCGTCCGAAAGAACCGAGACAACGATGTCCATTTCAGGCACACCCACCATCGCGCAGATCGCCGCCGAGGCAGGCGTCTCCGTGCCGACCGTCTCCAAGGTTCTCAACGGACGTCCTGACGTCGCCGCAGACACGCGAGCGCACGTCGAGGAGATCATCGCCAAGCACGGGTACCGGCGCCGCAAGGGCCGCACGCAGCGCAACGGTACAGGCCTCATCGACCTCGTCTTCCACGAGCTCGACTCGGCCTGGGCCGGCCAGATCATCAAGGGCGTCGAGGTGGTCGCGGGCGCCGAGCGCATCGGCGTCGTCCTCTCCGAGCTCGGCGGCGAGCACCGTCCCCGCCAGGAGTGGCTCGACGACGTCCTCGCGCGCCGCCCCCTCGGCGTGATCTTCGTCCTCTCCGACGTCGACGACACCCAGCGCCGCCAGCTCGCCTCGCGCAACATCCCCTTCGTCATCGTCGACACCGCGGGCGACCTGCCCGAGGGCGTGCCGAGCGTGGGCTCGCAGAACTGGAGCGGCGGCCTGGCCGCCACCCGTCACCTGCTGGGCCTGGGCCACCGTCGCATCGCGGTCATCTCGGGCCCGAGCGACGTGCTGTGCTCGCGAGCCCGCATCGACGGCTACCGCACCGCCCTCGACGAGGCCGGCGTGCCGATCGACCCCTCCTTCATCTGCTACGGGGACTTCTTCGTGGGCGGCGGCTACACGCACGGCTCGGCGCTCCTCGACCGGCCCGACCGCCCGACGGCGATCTTCGCGGGCTCGGACAACCAGGCCCTCGGTGTGATGCGCGCGGCCCGCGAGCGCGGCCTGCGCGTACCCGAGGACCTCTCCGTGGTGGGCTACGACGACCTGCCCGTGACCGAGTGGCTCACCCCGCCGCTCACCACCGTCCACCAGCCGCTCACCGAGATGGCCTCGACCGCGACGCAGATCCTGCTGCGCCTCGCGCGCGGGGAGAACGTGCGCAACGCGCGCATCGACCTCGCGACCGAGCTCGTGATCCGTCAGTCCACGGCTCCGCCGCCCGCCGCGGCCTGAGCTCGATGGCTCTCTTCGACCTGCCGCTCGAGCAGCTGCGCTCCTACCTGCCCGAGCCCACGACCCCCGAGGACTTCGAGGAGTTCTGGGGCTCGACCCTCGCGAGGGCTCGCGCCCACGAGGTGCTCGTGGCTCTCGAGCCCGTGGACACCGGGCTGCGCCTCGTCGAGACCTTCGACGTGACCTTCGCGGGCTTCGACGGCCAGCCCGTGCGCGCGTGGTTCTCGCGGCCGGCAGGGGCGAGCGGGCGGCTGCCCGCCGTCATCGAGTACCTCGGTTACGGGCGCGGGCGCAGCCTGCCGGGAGAGCGCCTGACCTTCCCCGCCGCGGGCTACGCGCACCTGCTCATGGACTCGCGGGGGCAGGGCGGCCAGTGGGGCACGGGCGGGGACACCGCGGACCCGGTCGGCTCGGGCCCCGCGACCCCGGGCTTCGTCACGCGCGGCATCCTCGACCCGCACGAGTACTACTACCGCCGCCTCGTCACGGACGCCGTGCGTGCGGTCGACGCCGTGCGGGCGCTTCCGGGCGTGGACTCCGAGCGCGTCGCGGTGCTCGGCAACTCCCAGGGCGGCGGCCTGGCCCTGTCCGTCGCGGGACTCGCGGAGGGCCTCGCGGCCTCGTCGGCCTCCGTGCCCTTCCTGTGCGACCTGCCGCGCGCGATCGGGCTCACCGACTCCGAGCCCTACGCCGAAGTAGTGAAGTTCCTGTCGGTGCACCGCGGGAGCCAGGCCCAGGTGATGCGGACGCTCGCGTACGTGGACAACGTGAGCTTCGCGCGGCGAGCGAGCGCGCCGGCACTCTTCGCCGTCGGGCTGCGTGACACGATCTGCCCGCCCTCGACCGTGTTCGCGGCCTTCAACCACTATGGTGCGCTCGCTGCGAGTCCGCCCGCGAAGCGGATCGAGGTCTTCGGCCACAACCACCACGAGGGCGGCGAGGGCTACTTCGTGCGGGCCCAGCTCGACTTCCTGCGCGAGCACCTCGGCTGAGCGCCGCCCTCGAGCGCGAGCGCCGCCCAGCCGCGCGCGTGCCACACTCGACCCCGTGATCGCGCTCGTCTACTTCTCCCCCCGCATCCCCGGCAACACCGGCAGCGCGATCCGCCTCGCGGCCGCGACGGGCGCGCACCTGCACCTCGTCGAGCCCCTCGGCTTCGACATGTCCGAGGCCAAGCTGCGCCGCGCGGGCCTCGACTATCACGATCTCGCCCACGTCACGGTGCACCCTGACCTCGAGAGCACGCTCGCCGCCCTGCCGGGCGCCCGCGTCCTCGCCTTCACGACGCGGGCCACCACGTCATACGCGAGCGTCGAGTACCGCTCCGCCGACGTGCTGCTCTTCGGCCCCGAGCCCGACGGCCTGCCGGAGGAGGTCCTCGCCCACCCGCGCATCACCGCCGAGCTGCGCATCCCGATGCTCGCCGGCCGCCGATCGCTCAACCTCACCAACGCCGCCTCGATCGCCGTGTACGAGGCCTGGCGCCAGCTCGGGTTCCCCGGGGCGGTCTAGCCCCTGTTCACCTCTCGCGTCGGCGCGATGCGAGACATGATGGGTGGTGGCACCGCCGCACCCGGGCGGTGCCACCGTCTCGACGCGAGGTGGCGATCCCATGTCCGTCCAGCTGTCCCCCGACCGTGCCCGCTCGCTCGCCGACGAGGCCGTGGCGCTCGTGCGCCGCTGGCTCGACGAGTCCGCGCACGTGCCTCCTGAGCCAGCCGCGAGCCAGCTCGCCGCGCTGCTGCGTGACCCGGCGGGGCTGCCCTTCACGGTGGGATTCGTAGACGGGGTGATCCGCCCGGAAGACCCGCGCGTCGCGGCCAAGAAGCTGGGCGAGCTCGCACGAGAGGTCCCGGGCTTCCTGCCCTGGCACCTGCGCGCCGGGGTGAGGCTGGCCGCGCTCGGAGCCGCCGTCGCTCCCGCCCTCGTGGTGCCCGTGGTGCGTCGCGCTCTGCGCGGGCTCGTGCGGCACCTCGTGATCGACGCGAGCCCCGCGCGCCTCGGCTCAGCGATCGCCCGCCTGCGCGAACGCGCCGAGGGCACGCGCCTCAACATCAACCTCCTCGGTGAGGCCGTCCTCGGCGAGCGTGAGGCCGCGCGTCGCCTCGAGCGCACGATCGCCCTGCTCGAGCGCGAGGACGTCGACTACGTCTCGGTCAAGGTGTCCGCCGTCGTCGCCCCGCACTCTCCCTGGGCCTTCGAGGAGGCGGCCGCGCAGATCGTCGAGCGCTTGCGCCCCCTCTACGAGCGCGCGGCCGCCGCGAGCCCGCGCAAGTTCGTGAACCTCGACATGGAGGAGTACCGCGACCTCGACCTCACGCTCGAGGTCTTCACGCGACTCCTCGACTCCCCGGGGCTCGAGGACCTCGAGGCGGGGATCGTGCTGCAGGCCTACCTGCCCGACGCCCTGCCCGCGATGCGCCGTCTGCAGTCCTGGGCCGCCGAGCGCACTGCCCGTGGCTGCGCACCGATCAAGGTGCGCGTCGTCAAGGGAGCGAACCTTCCCATGGAGCGCGTCGACGCCGAGCTGCACGGCTGGCCGCTCGCGACCTGGCGCTCGAAGCTCGACTCGGACGCGCACTACAAGCGAGTGCTCGACTTCGCACTGCGCCCCGAGCACACCGCCCACGTGCGGATCGGCGTCGCGGGCCACAACCTCTTCGACCTGGCCTTCGCGTGGCTGCTCGCAGGAGAGCGGGGCGTGCGCGAGGCCATGGACGTCGAGATGCTGCTCGGCATGGCGCCCGCGCAGGCCGAGGTGGTGCGCCGCGAGGTGGGCGGGCTGCTGCTCTACACGCCCGTGGTGCATTCGAGCGAGTTCGACGTCGCGATCGCCTACCTCGTGCGCCGGCTCGAGGAGGGGGCGAGCACCGAGAACTTCATGTCCGCGGTGTTCGACCTCGGCTCGGACGCCGCGCTCTTCGAGCGCGAGCGCGGGCGCTTCCTCGCGGCGGTCGAGGCGATGAGCGAGGAGCCGGTCGAGCGCTTCCGCGTGCAGGACAGAGCGGCCCAGGCGCGCGGCGGGCGGGGCCTGGGTCAGGTCGCGACGACGACGGCGGAGAGCGGGGGCCCGTCGAGCCCGGCGTCTGCCGCCTCCAGGGCTGGCGCGGGAGCTCCGCGAGAGTTCGAGAACGCCCCGGACACCGACCCGGCCACCCCGGAGAACCGCGCGTGGGCGGCGCAGATCCTCGCTCGCGTGCCGAGCTCCCGGCTCGGCCTCGAGCTCGTCGAGGCGCACTCCGTGGCGGACCACGATGACCTCGAGTCGGTGCTGAGCTCGGCCGTCGCCGCGGCCCCGGCGTGGGCCGAGCTCGGGGGCGAGGGTCGCGCGGCGGTCCTCGAGCGGGCCGCCGAGGTCCTCGAGTCCCGGCGCGCCGAGCTGTGCGAGGTCATGGCCTCCGAGGCAGGCAAGACCCTCGACCAGGCCGACCCCGAGGTCTCCGAGGCCGTGGACTTCGCGCGCTGGTACGCCCGGCTCGCGCGCGAGCTCGACTGCGAGCCAGGCGCCACCTTCTCGCCCGCGCGCCTCACGGTGGTGACCCCGCCGTGGAACTTCCCCGTCGCGATCCCTGCCGGCTCGACCCTCGCGGCGCTCGCTGCGGGAAGTGCCGTCGTCGTCAAGCCCGCTCGAGAGGCCGCGCGCTGCGGCTCCCTCATGGTCGAGGCGCTGTGGGACGCAGGCGTCCCTCGCGAGGTGCTGCAGCTCGTCCACCTCGAGGAGCAGAAGCTCGGCCGGGAGCTGCTCACCGACCCGCGCGTGGACCGCGTGATCCTCACGGGGGCCTTCGAGACGGCCGAGCTGTTCCGATCCTTCCGCCCGGACCTGCCGCTGCTCGCGGAGACGAGCGGCAAGAACGCCATCGTGGTGACCCCCAGCGCGGACCTCGACCTCGCGGTGCGCGACGTGGTTGCCTCGGCCTTCGGGCACGCGGGCCAGAAGTGCTCGGCGGCCTCGCTCGTGATCCTCGTGGGCTCGGTCGCGCGCTCCGAGCGCTTCCGCCGTCAGCTGCTCGACGCCGTGAGCTCGCTGCACGTGGGCCCGCCCTCGGACCCGCGCTCGCAGGTGGGTCCCGTGATCGCCCCGCCGAGCGGCAAGCTGCTGCGCGGGCTCACCGAGCTCGACCCCGGGGAGCGCTGGGCCCTCGAGCCCCGCTGCCTCGACGGCGGCGCGCTGTGGTCGCCGGGGGTGCGCACGGGCGTCCGGCCCGGCTCGACCACGCACCTCGTCGAGTACTTCGGTCCCGTGCTCGGCGTCATGACGGCGCGCGACCTCGCCGAGGCCGTCGCGCTCCAGAACGCCGTCGACTTCGGCCTCACCGCCGGACTGCACTCCCTCGACCCCGAGGAGATCGCCTTCTGGCTCGAGCACGTCGAGGCGGGGAACCTCTACGTGAACCGCGGCACCACGGGGGCGATCGTGCGCCGCCAGCCCTTCGGCGGCTGGAAGCGCTCGGCCGTGGGCCCCGGCTTCAAGGCCGGCGGACCGAACTACCTCCTGGGCCTGGGCTCCTGGACGCCCGCCGAGCGCGAGCCCGTCGAGGAGCCGCTCGGCGCGGGTGCGCTGCACCTGCTCGCCGCCGCAGCCCCCGCGCTCGAGCCCGAGGCCGAGCGCTCGGCGCGGACCACCCTTGCGGCCGCAGCCCTCGCGTGGCGCTCCGAGCTCTCGCTCGCCGCGGACGTCTCCGGCCTCGCCGCCGAGCGCAACGTGCTGCGGTACCGGCCCACGCCCGTGCACGTGCGGATCGGCTCGAGTGCCTCGCTCGCGGAGCTCGTCGCGGTCGTCGGTGCGGGCCTCACGGCGCACGGCCGCTTCGACCTCTCGGTGGGGTTCGAGCTGCCCGACGCCGTGCGACGGGCCCTCGACGAGCTCGGCGTGGAGTGGACCGGGCTCGAGGACGAGGCCTGGCTCGAGCTGCTCGCCGCGACGGCTCCGCCCCGCGTGCGGCTCGTGGGCGGGGATGCCTCGGCGCTCGCCAAGGCCACGGAGGGGCGGCCGGACATCGCCGTCTTCGACCAGCCCGTGACGCGCTCAGGCCGCCTCGAGCTGCTGCCCTTCCTGCGCGAGCAGTCCGTGTCCGTCACGGCGCACCGCTTCGGGACCCCGAACCACCTCACGGACGCGTTCCTCTAGGCAGCACGACGCCGCACCGGGGACCCTGACCTGCGCGACAGAGCACCCCGGTGCGGCGCGCTCGCCGCCCTGCAGGGGAGGAGCAGCGAGCTCAGAGGAAGGCCACGGCGCGCCCGGGAGCCCCGGTCGCGCGCATCACCTTGAGGGGGAGGAACAGGAAGGTCGCCCCGCGCACCGGCAGCTCGCCGAGGTTCGCGAGGCACTCGACGAAGACGGCCCCCTTGCCGAGCGCCGCGACGTGCACGCGCTGCCCGCCCTGGGCCGGACCCATCGTGGGTCCGTCCGTGCCGACGCAGCGCACCCCGCGCTCCATGAGCAGCTCGACGGTCTCGACCGAGGGCGCGTGCCAGGCCTGCCCGCGCTCGTGGACCACGACCTCGCGCAGGTACTTGTCTCCCTCAGGCCCCGGCACGAAGAAGCGGTCCCAGTTCTGCCGGAAGAGCACGATCTCCCCGGGCTGGATCCGCCCGTGCTCGGCCTCCCATGCCTCGATGTGCTCGGGCTCGACGAGCGGGCTCACGCCCTCGGGGGCCGTCGTCGGCGGGGCGTCGATCACCACGGCGGGTCCCACGAGCTGCTCGAGGGGGACGCCGTCAGCGTCGACGTCGCCCCAAGGGCCCGCGAAGGGGAGGCCCGAGTCCGAGGGCGGGACGAAGTGGCTCGGGGCGTCCATGTGGGTGCCGGTGTGCTCGTCGATCGCCATCCAGCGCGTCGTGTAGCTGCCCAGTCGCGAGGTGCGCAGCTCGTGGCGGTCCTCGGTGTGCTCGTACCAGTTGAAGGTCTTGTGCTGGAAGGGCTGGTGGTGGGGCCACGCGGCCGGCAGGTGCTCGTCGATGGGCACCGTGAGATCGACGACCCGCCCGAGCGCGGTCACTGCGCTCCGTCCTGCGCGGTGTGATGGCGGTCCGGACAGCTCGTGCTCATGCGGTGCTCCTTCAGGTCGACCTCGTCGTCGTCCGGCCGAGGCTTCTCATGCCCGGCCAAGCTTCGTGAGCACCGGGTCGGCGTCGGCCGGGTCCTCCCCGAAGCCGCTCGCCTGCATCCAGGCCCACGTGTCCGCGAGACTCTCCGCGAGCGGGCGGTGTGTCAAGCCCTCCGCGTGCACCCGTGCGGTCCCGACCTGCCACGCTGCGCTCGCGACCTCGCTCGGGAGCCAGAAAGGCAGGTCCACCCAAGGTGAGACCTCGGCCGCGAGGAGCTCGTCCTCGGGGACCGGGACGAGCGTCGCCACGCGGCCACCCTCGGCCTCGACCACCTCGCGGCAGAGCTCGAGCAAGCCTCCGAAGGTGGTCATGCCCACGGGCCCCGTCGCGTTGAAGGGACCGTCGAGGCTGCGCTCGACCGAGCGCACCATCCACGCGGCGAGGTCGCGCACGTCGACGAGGGCGATCGGCTGCTCGAGCTGCTCGGGCACGGCCACGCGATCGAAGGTGGCGATGCGGTGCAGCCAGCGCGTGAGCCGCCGAGCGCGGTCACGCGGGCCGATCAGCAGCCCGGCGCGGACGGCGAGGAAGCTGCCGTCCGCCTCCCGCACGGCCGCTCCGATCACGCGCTCCGACTGAGCCTTCATGGGCCCGTACTCCTCGAGGTCGTCCTCGGGCGTGAACACGGGGGCGTCCTCGTCCGGGACGGGACCGGGAGGCCAGCCGCTGTAGGCGCTGATCGAGGACACGTAGGCGTAGGCGGGCACCCCGGCGAAGGCGCGGGCCGCCGCGAGCGCACCTCCCACGGAGTACCCGCAGGAGTCGATGACCGCGTCCGCCTCGACCCCGGCCAGGGCCTCGACGAAGTCCTCGGCGTCCTCGCGGTCCGCCCGCACCCACGCGAGGTCATCGCGCGGAGGCTCGCCGTGCCGGCCGCGCGAGACGAGAACCACCTCGTGCCCCGCCTCGCGCGCTGCCTCGACCACCGCGGAGGACAGGAAGCCCGTCCCCCCGAGCGCCACGATCCTCATGTCTCCTCCAGCATCTCGGTCATCCCTGTCCCCATCCGCAGTGCTCGCCCACGAAGGCGCGCAGCCTCCCCCGCAGCTCGTCCCCGGGCGGGAGGAAGAACACGGGCTGCTCGACGCCGTCCACCACGGTGCGCACGCCGAAGAAGGTGCCTCGCTTGTCGTCCGCGACGGCGTGCGGGTCGCAGCGCGAGGGGACGAGGTCGAGCTCGAGCGACTGGAGCACGCCGGCCTTCGAGTCGAGGGCCGCAGGCCAGCCGTCCTCACCCTCGCGGGGAGGCTTGAGCAGGACCGTGTCGTCCACCCGTTCGAGCTCGACGCGCGGCCCGCCCGGCACGGAGACCATCTCGATCTCGACGAGCGCCGTGAGGCCGGCGGCGGTGCGCCGCGTCTCGATCTCGGGCCGCACGCGCAGAAGGGCCCCCGCCGCGACGGCGGCCGCGGCGCAGTCCTCGCCGTGGATGCGAGCCAGGTGCCCGTTCGGGTCGGGGACCTCGCGCTCGAACCTGGCCCGGGCACCGCGAGGACCTTCGAGCTCGAGCTGCACGCGCGCGTCGGTGCGGGCCCCCGGCTCGCACCGCGGCTCGGGAAGAGCGAAGCTCAGCTCGCGCGCCGCTCCCGGGGCGATCTCCACCGCCTCGACCGCCGCGGCCGGCCCGGCGAACAGCGGTGAGTCGAGAGCGGCCGAGCGGACGCGCAGCTCGCCGCTCGAGCCGTTCTCGACGCGCACCTGGACGAGCCGCGCCTCCCAGTCGGCGCGCGCCTGCCGCAGCTCGAGCTCGAGCCGGTCGAGCTCCTCGGGGCCCCAGGCCGCTGGCGCGGCGCAGCCGGCGAGCAGCACGAGCACGACGACGGCGACCCGGCGAGCGCTGCGCCCCGCGAGGGGAGTCATCACGCCAGCCGGATCGCCGTCGTCGTCGTGCTTGGCCTTAGGCGCCCTGAGCCTCGGTCGCAGGGCCGTCCTCGATCGCCGGGGCGCTCGGGGCCGCGCCCACCGCGACCGTCTCGGTCTCCTCGTCGTCCTTGCGGCGACGACCCGAGCTCTTCACGGGGCCCGTCGAGAAGGTGAACTCCCCGAGGAGCCCCTCGCCCTCGGCGTCGACCACGATGTTCTCGCCGGCCTTGATCTCGCCGAAGAGGATCTTCTCCGAGAGGGCGTCCTCGATCTCGCGCTGGATCGCGCGGCGCAGGGGCCGGGCGCCCAGGACGGGGTCGTAGCCGCGCTCCGCGAGGAGCTCCTTGGCCTTGGGCGTGAGCTCGATCGACATGCCCTTGTCCGCGAGGCGGTCGGAGAGCTTGGCGATCATCAGGTCGACGATCTTGAAGATCTCCTCCTGGCTCAGCTGCGGGAAGACGATCGTGTCGTCCACGCGGTTGAGGAACTCCGGGCGGAAGTGCTGCTTGAGCTCGTCGTTGACCTTGGCCTTCATGCGCTCGTAGGACGTACGCGAGTCGCCCGAGGCCTGGAAGCCCGTCTGGACGCCCTTGGCGATGTCCCGCGTGCCGAGGTTCGTGGTCATGATGATCACGGTGTTCTTGAAGTCCACCACGCGGCCCTGCGAGTCGGTCAGTCGACCGTCCTCGAGGATCTGCAGCAGCGAGTTGAAGATGTCCGCGTGCGCCTTCTCGACCTCGTCGAAGAGGACCACCGAGAAGGGCTTGCGACGCACCTTCTCCGTGAGCTGGCCGCCCTCGTCGTAGCCGACGTAGCCGGGGGGCGAGCCGAAGAGTCGCGAGACGGTGTGCTTCTCGGAGAACTCGCTCATGTCGAGCTGGATGAGCGCGTCCTCGTCGCCGAAGAGGAACTCCGCGAGGGCCTTGGCGAGCTCGGTCTTACCGACTCCCGTGGGGCCGGCGAAGATGAAGGAGCCGCCGGGGCGCTTCGGGTCCTTGAGCCCGGCGCGCGTGCGACGGATGGCCTGGGACAGGGCCTTGATGGCCTCTTCCTGGCCGACGACGCGCTTGTGGAGCTCGGTCTCCATCTTGAGCAGTCGCGAGGACTCCTCCTCGGTGAGCTTGAAGACGGGGATGCCCGTGGCGATCGCGAGCACCTCGGCGATGAGCTCCTCGTCCACCTCCGCGACCGTGTCGAGGTCGCCGGACTTCCACGCCTTCTCCTTCTCGGCGCGCTGGAGCCCGAGCTGCTTCTCGACGTCGCGCAGGCGCGCGGCCTTCTCGAAGTCCTGCTCGTCGATCGCGGACTCCTTGTCGCGGCGCGCCTCGGCGATCTGCTCGTCGAGCTCGCGCAGCTCCGGCGGGGCCGTCATGCGACGGATGCGCAGGCGCGCGCCCGCCTCGTCGACGAGGTCGATGGCCTTGTCCGGCAGGAAGCGGTCGTTGACGTAGCGGTCCGCGAGGGTCGCCGCGGCGACGAGCGCGTCGTCGGTGATCGAGACGCGGTGGTGCGCCTCGTAGCGGTCGCGCAGGCCCTTGAGGATCTCGATGGTGTGCTTGAGCGTGGGCTCGGCCACCTGGATGGGCTGGAAGCGGCGCTCGAGGGCCGGGTCCTTCTCGACGTGCTTGCGGTACTCGTCGAGCGTCGTCGCGCCGATCGTCTGCAGCTCGCCGCGCGCGAG
>ENA-UOVV01000737-UOVV01000737.1-compost-metagenome-genome-assembly--contig:-NODE-737-length-32853-cov-6.151137_pt1 | contig 32853 bp, 34 predicted proteins | sample MGYA00238155_ERZ761577 | MGnify/ENA primary metagenome ERZ761577 (study PRJEB28898, sample SAMN06268775) | compost metagenome | isolation source: Emeryville, CA | place: USA:Emeryville, CA | collected... | reverse complement strand
AGCATACCTCCGAAACAGCGGGTACGCTTCAATATAGATGGATCAGACTCTAGAACAGTCGCATCCACAGTCGGGTGTCCTCGGGCCCGGCCCGGGGACTCTCTCCTTTTCGCCTGACGCAAGAGGCCCTCGGGTCAAGCCCGAGGGCAGCATGGTGGTCTTGGCGCTTCCGCCCAACATATCCCGGCCGTCCCCAAAACCCTGCCCTCACGCCTCCTCGCGGCGGCGGACCATTTCGGCGATCCAGAGGGGGACATAGGGCGGCGTGCAGCCGGGCGAAGCGGGATAGTCGATCAGCACCTTTAGCTTCTCGCCGATGGCGACAGCCCGGGCCCGGTGGGCGGGATGGCGGATGCCGATCTCGGCGAGACAGTGGTTCATCGACCACTGCTTGCGCTCGGGCGCCGTTTTCATCTCCCGCTCGATCTGGTCGAGCAGCGCGTCGAGATCGAGCCCGTCGGGAGCCTTGATCACCCGGTCGGTGGTCAGGCTCCAGCCGGCCCGGCCCACCAGGTCGTCGCCGTCCTTCCAGCGCAGCCGCAACTCCTCGGCGTGCCGGCCCGGCTTGACGATATTGGTGATGAACCAGTCGAGCAGCTTGGGGGCGCGGATGTCGTCGATCATGGCGTCCAACTCGTCGGCGGAGAACGCCTTGGGCCGGCAGATCAGCGTCGCCAGCAGGCGGGCGGCGGTGTCGCCGGTGGACCAGAGCTCGAGCGCCAGCTCGTGCCGGATCTTGAGCCGCTTGGCGACGTCGCGCAGGCGGGAGAGATTGACCCCGTGGTCGTCGCCATGGGCGGCGTTGGCCGCGCGCATCTTCGTGTCCTCGAGCGCCGCCAGCTCGGCCATCACCGCTTCGAGCGTCCCGGTTTCCGCCATGGCCTGCCTCCCACGCCTCGACGCGAGTATGGACCCGCCGTCGCGAAAGCGGAAGGCCGTCTCCTACCCCTCGGCGAACTGCGCCACGGGCGTCGCCTTGGCCAGCCGCACCATGCGCAGCGCCGAGACGAAGGCGATGGCCGCGAAGGCGACGCCCATCAGGAACAGCGGCACGATGGCCGTCAGGATCCCCTCCGCCGTCGTGGCCTGCGCATAGCCGGCGGCATTGGCGGCGACGCCGGCCAGCGCCGCGCCGAGGGCGTTGCCGGCCGACTGCGTGGTGGGCAGCAGGGCCGAGGTGCGGTCGCGCTCGGCGTCGCTGCTGCTCTCCATGATGGTCAGCATGGTATAGCCGTTGGAGATGCCGAACCCCATGCCGACGGCGATCTGCCCGAGGATGAGGATGGCCGGCTGGGTGAGCTCGAGCCCCAGCAGCACGCCCAGAAGCCCGACGCCCAGCAGCACCGGGCCGGTGCGGATGAGGATGCGGCGCGTGGAGCGCTGGCGGACATTGGCCACGGTGACCGAGGAAAGGCTCCAGGCCACCGCCATGATGGCGCCGGTCGCCGCGGCCAGCGTAGGGCCATAGCCCCAGAGCTGCTGCAGCAGCAGGACCAGATAGACCGCCGTCGTCGCTCCGGCGACGGGCATCAGCAGCGCCATCCACAGGCCGGCACCCACGGCGCTGCCGAACGTGAAGGCGTCGGGCGGCATCAGCCGCTCGGCGCTGCGCCGGTCGAGCCAGACGGCCGCCGCGAGCACCGCGACCGCCGCCGCCAGCAGCAGCATGGCCTGGAGAGGGGCGACGATGGCGGCCAGCGCCACCATCATGGTGCCGCCGCCGATGGCCAGCAGGCGCAGCCCGGGAAAGCCGTGCGCCTCGGCGGTGCGCGACTGGCGCGGCACAACGGCCATCACCATGGCCGCGAAGATGAGCGCCAGCGGCACGTTGATGAGAAAGGCGGCCCGCCAGGAGACGAGCTCGGTCAGCGCCCCGGCGCCGGCCGGTCCGCCAAAGGCGGCGATCGCCCAGACCACGGCCTGCATGCCGAAGACCTTGGGCACCAGCCGGCCGGGGAAAAGCTCGGGAATGAGCGCGAAGCACAGCGCCGCCACCACGCCCTCGCCGAAGCCCTGGATGGCGCGGCCCACCAATACCTGCGCCATGGTGCCGGCACCGGCGGCGATGAGCGTGCCGACGAGGAACACGCCGGCAAAAGCGATCAGCGCGCCGCGCGAGCCGAGCCGCCGCTTGAGCATGGCCGCCGCCGCGCCGCCGACGATGGCGAACACCAGATAGAGCGTGGTCGCCCAGGAGATCACCTCGACCCCGCCGAGTTCCTGCACCGCCGACGGCAGGGCCGTGGACGACAGGAAGGCGTTGAAGGCGAACAGCGACACGCCAAGGCAGAGAATCACCGTGACGGGCAGGTAGCGCGCCCCGAAAATCTCGGCCCAACGGCCCTCCACGGTCTCCGACATGAGTGCACCTAATTAAACAAGAAACTTCTTGCTTAATTGAGGATCGTGGGGAAAGCAAACCAATTCTGCCTGAAAATTGTGCAGGGCGGGAGGGCCGGGTGTGGTGCCGGTCTCCATGCGCCGAGACGTGGATGGCATCACCAAGCCACGCGGCCCGGCGGCATCCCCACACGAACGGATTTTCTCCATCGTTCGGGAACGGCGCACAGTTACACCCCTGTACGCACTTGTCGTGGCAGCTTCGCTGTCCTAAATTTCCGCTTGCAGGTTTTGCCTGCATGTTCTCAGGGCGGGGTGAAACTCCCCACCGGCGGTAAGGCAGCCATGCCGAGCCCGCGAGCGCTCTCCAACCGGGGAGGTCAGCAGATCCGGTGCGACTCCGGAGCCGACGGTCATAGTCCGGATGAAAGAGAACGGGATCGAGCGCCTTGCCGGCGCCCGCGGCCTTTTCGGGCGCGCGGCTTTTCCGGCCTGTCGTCACCCGTAACCCTGGGGAAACTGGTTACGGAAAGGACGACGAATGAACCAGATTTCCTCTTCGACCAACGGCGCCGCCACCGGGGCGCTGTTCATGCTGGCGGCGAGCCTCGCCTTTGCCGGCACCAATGCGCTGCAATCCGTGCTGCCCTGGCAGTTCGGCATGAGCTCCACCGGCATGGCGTTCTGGCAATATGTCATCGCCTCGATCCTGGCCCTGCCGCTGATCCTGCGCATCGGCCTCGACAAGCTGCGCACACGCCATCCCCTGGCGCACGAGGTGCGCGCCTTCGTTTCGGCGCTGGGCGTGCATGTCTTCGTCTATGGCTTCGCCTCGGGCGTGCCGATCTGGCAGATGGTGACCCTGCTGGCCACCGGCCCGCTCTTCATCATCCTCGGCTCGACCCTGTTCCTCGGCGAACGCGCCTCCTCCGCCCGCATCGGCGCTGCCCTTGTGGGCTTCGTGGGCGCCATCGTCATTTCGGGCGTGGGCACGGAGGGGCTGTCCTGGCAGACGCTGGTGCCCATCCTGGCCGCGGCGCTGTGGGCGACCACCGACATCCTGACCAAATATCTGGCCCGCGAGGAATCGCCGGAAACCCTCACCATCTCGCTGCTGGTGCTGGTGACGCCCAACCACCTGCTGATCCTGCTCGCCGTCAACGCGCTGGGCTGGCTGGCGCCATCGGCGTTGCCGGAGGGGCTGGCGACGGGCTTCCCCTTCGCCCTGCCCTCGGGCGCGGGCCTGTGGCTGCTGTTGCTGCTCGGCGCTCTCACCGCGGTGGCGCAGTATTTCCTGGCCTTCGCCTACAAGGCGACGGACGCCAGCTATCTGCAGCCCTTCAGCGACGTGAAGGTGCTGCTGAGCGGCTTGGTGGGCTGGATCGCCCTGGGGCAGGAACCCTCGGTCTGGTTCTGGCCGGGCGCCCTGCTGATCGTGTCGGCCTCCGCCTTCATCTATTGGGTGGAGAGCCGGGAAAGCCCCGCCTCGCCCCTCGCCACGGCGTAAAGACCATCCCGGCCTTCCCGGTCCCCGGATCGGGGAGGCCGCCGGCTCACACCTCCACCCAGCGTCCCTCGCGATGGCTCCGGGCCATGGCATGCACCGCGCGCTCTATGTCGAGCCCGGCGGCGAAGTCGATCACCCGCGCCTCCTCGCCGGCAATGGCGCGCAGCAATTCGTGGCATTCGACGATCTTGAGGTCGTTGAAGCCCAGCCCGTGGCCCGGCGCCGGGATGAACCGGCCATAGGGCGGATGATGCGGGGCCGCGAGGATGGTGCGGTAGCCCTGCTCGGTCGGCCGGTCGCCCACGCTATAGAGCTGCAATTCGTTCATCCGCTCCTGGTCGTAGACGATGGAGCCTTTCGAGCCGAAGATCTGCAGGGCAATGCGCCCCTTGCGTCCCCAGGCGGAGCGGTTGAGCGCCATGACGCCGCTTATCCCCCCGGCCATCTCGAAGAGTATGCCGGCGATGTCGTAGGTTTCCACCGGCCGGCGTCCGCCCTCCCGGCTCGGCCGGTCGGGATAGGGCTTGGCAAGATGGGCGAAGACCTTTTCCACCCGGCCGAACAGGACACGGAGCAGGCTCAGCGGATGAACACCGAAATCGTCCAGCGCGCCATAGCCGGAGCCGGCCTCGCTCTTCCAGTAGAACAGCGCATCGGGATCGGCCATGAAATCCTCGTCCATCTCCAGGCGGACATGATTGACGGTCCCGATGGCCCCCTCCTCCAGCAGCCGGCCGGCATGACGGATCATGGGATTCTGGATATAGTTGTAGCCGAGCACCGCCACGCGGCCGCTGGCCCGGGCAGCGGCCTGCATGCGCTCGGCATCGGCCAATGCCACGGCCATCGGCTTCTCGCACCAGACATGCTTGCCCGCCTCGAGCGCGGCGATGGCCATTTCGGCGTGGAAGGCGTTGGGCGTGGTGATCGAGACCACCTCGACCTCCGGGTCGGCTATCAGCGCCCGCCAGTCCCCGGTGGCGCGGGCGAAGCCGAATTCGTCGGCCTTCTCCCGCGCCAGGCCGGCATCGATCTCTGCCAGGTGCACCAGGGCCGGCCGGGGACCGTCGCCGAACACGGCCTTGACCCCGTTCCAGGCCAGGGCGTGGCACTTGCCCATATAGCCGGTGCCGATCAGACCCACACCGATTGCTGCTTTCATTCCGTCCTCCCTTGCTGGCGAAACACATAATTCATTCGTTCCGTTTTCGGAATGGACTTTCTAGTCATGACCGAGCGGTCTGTGCTAAGGAGGCAGGAAGGCCGGAACGGCGTGGGGAGAGACGATGACGGACGTGAAGATGCAGGCCCAGCCACCGCAGGATTTCGATGCATTGCGCGCCGCCATTCTCGAGCGCAAGGCCGAATTGCCCAAGCGGCTGACCCAGGTGGCGGCCTATGCGCTCGACCATCCGGACGAGATCGCCTTCGGCACCGCCGCCAGCATCGCGCTTTCCGCACAGGTGCAGCCGTCGACACTGGTGCGCTTCGCCCAGCATTTCGGTTTCGACGGCTTTTCGGGGCTTCAGCAGTTGTTCCGGGCCCGGCTGCGCGAGCGCAATTCCACCTATGAGGAGCGCCTGCGCAAGCTGGAGGAAGGCGGCGCGGACCTGGCGGAAAGCACCACCATCTTCAACAAGTTCGTCTCGGCCGCGCACAAGAGCGTCGATGCCCTGGCCAGCGCGGTGGACCCGGAGAATTTCGAACGCGCGGTGAGCATCCTCGCCCGCGCCGAAACCGTCTACCTGATCGCCAAGCGCCGCTCCTACCCGATTTCGAGCTACATGGCCTATGCCTTCGGCAAGCTCAGGGTGCGGTGCCTATTGGTGGGCACCTCGGCGGGAATCGACGACGACCTTCTGGCTATGGCGACACCGCGCGATGCCGCCTTCGCGGCGAGCTTTTCGCCCTATGCCTCGGAAAGCGCCACCCAGGCGCGGGCGCTGGCGGCCCGCGGCGTGCCCGTGGTGTCGCTCACCGATTCGGCCTTCTCGCCGCTGGCCGAGTGCTCCACGGTGTGGTTCGAGCTGGTGGAGGCGGACCATGCCGGCTTCCGGTCTTTGTCGGCCAGCATGGCCTTCGCCATGGCGCTGACGGTCTCGGTGGCCGAAAAGCGCCGCCGCAGCTAGCGCGGATCGAAGCGGCCACGGCGACGAAAGTTCCATATTCGGAATGAATATTCTATATTGACGGAAGAGCGGAACCACTGTTTCATACGGCTACCGAAGTGACCGGCTGCAAACAGGCCGGCAGCAGCCGTTCGGGAGGACCCTCTTGTCTCGCCCCCAGCCCGAAACCGGATCGCCCGGTCTCGACGTGATCACCATCGGCCGAGCCTCGGTCGATCTTTATGGCCAGCAGATCGGCACCCGGCTCGAGGATGTGGGCAGCTTCGCCAAATCCGTTGGCGGCTGCCCCACCAACATCGCCGTGGGCACGGCCCGGCTGGGCCTCAGATCGGGCCTCATCACCCGGGTGGGCGACGAGCAGATGGGCCGGTTCATCCGCGAGCAGCTGCAGCGCGAGGGCGTGGAGACGTGCGGCGTCGTCACCGATCCGGAGCGACTGACGGCGCTGGTGCTGCTGTCGGTGGAGAACGACAGGTCGTTCCCGCTCATCTTCTACCGCGACAATTGCGCCGACAGCGCCCTCGCGGAAACCGACATCGACCCCGATTTCGTGCGCTCGGCGCGGGCAGTGCTGGTCACCGGCACGCATTTCGCCAAGCCGCATACCGACGCGGCGCAGCGCAAGGCGATGCGGATCGCGCGGGAAAACGGCGGCAGGGTGGTGTTCGACATCGACTATCGCCCCAATCTGTGGGGCCTTGCCGGGCACGATGCCGGCGACAGCCGCTATATCGCCAGCGACACGGTTTCCGCCCATCTCAGGACGGTGCTGCCCGAATGCGACCTGATCGTCGGCACCGAGGAAGAGGTTCTGATCGCGGCCGGCGCCGACGATCTCCATTCCGCGCTCAGGACGATTCGCAGCCTCTCCTCCGGCACGATCGTCCTGAAGCGCGGACCCATGGGCTGCATCGTCTATGACGGTCCCATTCCCGACGATCTGGAGGACGGCATCGTCGGCCGGGGCTTTCCCATCGAGGTCTATAACGTGCTCGGGGCCGGCGACGCCTTCATGAGCGGCTTCCTCCGCGGCTGGCTGCGCGGCGAGCCGCACGCGACCAGCGCCACCTGGGCCAATGCCTGCGGCGCCTTTGCGGTGTCGCGCCTGCTCTGCGCGCCGGAAATCCCCACCTGGACGGAGCTTCAGTATTTCCTCGCCCATGGCAGCAAGGAGCGGGCGCTGCGCAAGGATGAGGAGATCAACCATGTGCATTGGGCCACCACCCGACGGCGCGAGATCTCCAGCCTGAAGGCGCTGGCGGTGGACCACCGCAGCCAGTTCGAGGAACTGGCCGGGGGCGACGCGGAGAAGCTGACGCGTATCCCGGCGTTCAAGGTGCTGGCGGTCCACGCCGCCGCGCAGGTCGCCGATGGCCGCGACGGCTTCGGCATGCTGATCGACGACAAATACGGGCGGGACGCGCTCTATGCCGCCGGCGCGCTGAAGGATTTCTGGATCGCCAGGCCGATCGAGCTGCCGGGCTCCCGCCCGCTGCAATTCGAGTTCAGCCAGGATCTGGGATCGCGGCTGGTGGAATGGCCGGTGGATCACTGCATCAAGGTGCTCTGCTTCTTCCACCCCGACGATGCCGCCGAGTTGCGCGCGGTGCAGATCGACAAGCTGCGCTCGGCCTTCGAGGCAGCGCGCCGGATCGGCCGGGAGCTGCTGATCGAGATCATCGCCGGCAAGAACGGGCCCCTGGCGGACGATACGGTGGCGCGGGCGCTGAGCGAGATTTATGATGCCGGCATCAAGCCGGACTGGTGGAAGCTGGAACCGCAGGCGAACCCGGCGGCCTGGGCCGCCACCGACGCCGTGATCGAGCAGCGCGATCCGCTCTGCCGGGGCGTCGTGCTGCTGGGCCTGGATGCGCCGCAGCAGGAACTGGAGGCGGGCTTCCGGGCGGCCAGGACCGCGCGGACGGTCAAGGGTTTTGCCGTGGGGCGCACGATCTTCGCCGAAGCGGCACGCGCCTGGCTGGATGGCGGGATGAGCGACGAGGACGCCGTGGCCGACATGGCGAAGCGGTTCGCGGCGCTGGTGGAGATCTGGGAAGGCGCGTGACGGCGCCGGACATCGTTGAAGGAACCAGGGGACCCCTCCTTCGATCCCTCCCCTCGAGGGGAAGGAAAGCAAGAGAGCCCGAGGGGTCGTGGCGGTTGGGAGAGGCATTGTGAGCCAGAAGACTGTTCGACTAACCATGGCCCAGGCCGTTGCGCGGTTCCTGACGGCGCAGAAGACCGTGATCGAAGGGGAGACGGTGCCGATCTTCGGCGGGGTCTTCGCCATTTTCGGCCATGGCAACGTGGCCGGCGTGGGCGAGGCGCTGCATGCCGTCAAGGACACGCTGCCGACCTATCGCGGGCAGAACGAGCAGGGCATGGCGCATGCCGCCATCGCTTATGCCAAGGCCAGCTTCCGCCGCCGCTTCATGGCCTGCACCACCTCCATCGGGCCGGGCGCGCTCAACATGGTGACGGCCGCCGCGCTGGCGCATGTGAACCGCCTGCCGGTGCTGCTGCTGCCCGGCGACGTGTTCGCCAACCGCCTGCCCGATCCGGTATTGCAGCAGGTGGAGGATTTCGGCGACGGCACCGTGTCAGCCAATGACTGCTTCCGGCCCGTCAGCCGCTATTTCGACCGCATCACCCGGCCCGAGCAGATCATTCCCGCCCTGCGCCGCGCCATGCAGGTGCTGACCGATCCGGCAGAGTGCGGCCCGGTGACGCTCAGCCTCTGCCAGGACGTGCAGGCCGAAGCCTATGACTATCCCGAGAGCTTCTTTGCCGAGAAGGTGTGGACGCCGCGCCGCATCCTGCCCGATGCCGACGAGTTCGCGCAGGCGGCGGCGGCCATCAAGCTCAGCAGCAAGCCGGTGCTGATCGCCGGCGGCGGCGTGCTCTATTCGGAAGCCAGCGAGGCGCTGGCGAGCTTCGCCGAGGCGCACGGCATTCCGGTGATGGAAACGCAGGCCGGCAAGAGCGCCCTGCCCCACGACCACCGGCTGAACATGGGCAGCGTCGGCGTGACCGGCTCGTCCGCCGCCAACGCGCTGGCCGAGGAGGCCGACGTGGTGATCGCCGTCGGGACGCGGCTGCAGGATTTCACCACCGGCTCCTGGGCACTGTTCAAGAACGACGACCTCACCATCGTCGGGCTGAACGTACAGCCTTTCGACGCCGCCAAGCACAATGCGCTGCCGCTGGTGGCCGATGCGCGGGCGGGCCTCGCCGCGCTGGATGCGGCGCTGACGGGTTGGCAAGTCGATTCCGCCTGGACCGACAAGGCCTTGAACGGCAAGGCGGAATGGCTGGATGCGGCCGAGGTCGCGACCGGCCCCACCAATGCGGCCCTGCCTTCGGATGCCCAGGTGATCGGGGCGGTGCAGCGGGCCCGCCGCAAGGCGACGATAGTCTGCGCGGCCGGCGGGCTGCCGGGCGAGTTGCACAAGCTGTGGAAGGCGCGGGAGCCCGGCAGCTACCATCTCGAATACGGCTTCTCGACCATGGGCTACGAGATTGCCGGCGGGCTGGGCGTGAAGCTGGCGCGGCCCGAGGACGACGTGGTCGTCATGGTGGGCGACGGCAGCTACATGATGCTCAATTCCGAGATCGTGTCGGCCGTCATGCTGGGCGCCAAGCTCACCATCGTGGTGCTCGACAATGCGGGCTATGGCTGCATCAACCGCTTGCAGATGGCCACCGGGGGAGCCAACTTCAACAATCTCCTCAAGGACACCCGCCATGTGACCTTGCCGGGAATCGATTTTGCCGCGCATGCCGCCGCCATGGGGGCGCTGGCCCGCAAGGTCGGCTCCATCGCGGAACTGGAGGCGGCGCTGCAGGAGACCGAGGCGGCGGACCGCACCACGGTGATCGTCATCGACACCGATCCCCTGGTCACCACCGAGGCCGGCGGCCATTGGTGGGACGTGGCGGTGCCCGAGGTGAGCGAGCGGCCCGAGGTGAAGGCGGCGCGCGAGGGCTATGTGAAGGCGCTCAAGGCGCAGCGGGTGGGGTAGGCTTTTCGACCCCGTGAATGTGAAAGCGCGTGGCGCTCGGATTCGGAGCATGAATTGAAAGCCAAGCTCGGCATGTCGCCCATCGCCTGGTGGAACGACGATCTGGTGGAATTGAGCGACGACGTGTCGCTGGAGGAATGCCTGCGGCAATCGCGCTCGGCGGGCTTCACCGGCATGGAGAAGGGGCGGCGGTTTCCGGACGATCCGGAGGTGATGCTGCCCATTCTCAAGGCGGCGGACGTGACGCTGTGCGGCGGCTGGTTTTCCGGCACGCTGGTGGACGAGGAGCTTGCCGCCAACAAGGACCGCATCCAACCGATGATCGACCTGTTCAAGGCGGTCGAGGCACCCTGCATCGTCTACGGCGAGGTGGGCCGCTCCATCCAAGGCCGGCGCGAGATTCCGCTGGCGCAGAAGCCGAGGCTCTCGGACGACGAGATGAAGGCCTATGCCCGCAAGGTGACGGCATTCGGCGAATGGTGCGCCGAGCAGGGCATGCCCCTCTCCTACCATCACCACATGGCTGCCGTGGTGGAGACCGAGCCGGAGCTCGACGCCTTCATGCGCCATTCCGGCGAAGGCATACCGCTGCTGCTCGATGCCGGGCATCTGGCCTTTGCCGGCGGCGACGTGCTGCGCGCCATCGACAACCACCATGCCCGCATCAACCATGTGCATGTGAAGGATATCCGCCGGTCCGTGGTGGACGGGCTCGACCGGACCAGGCAGAGCTTCCTCGATGCGGTGGCGCTGGGCGCCTTCACCGTGCCGGGCGACGGATCGCTGGATTTCGGCGCCATCGTACAGCGGCTGGCCGACTACGGCTACGAGGGCTGGTTCGTGGTGGAAGCGGAGCAGGACCCGAAGAAGAACCCGCCGCAGAAGATGGCTGAGATCGGATACAGGGAACTGATGCGGGTGATGACCGCGGCCGGATACACCGTCGAGACCGAGGGCTTCCCCAAGGGGTGAGATTTTCCGGGGCGGTGTGCTAGAGCCTTGCGCGCGACATCAGATGGGAAGGCATGCGGCATGGCTCTCAAGGAAAGCGACCTCAACTGGTTCCGACCGCTCTGGCGGCGCGTCGCCGTCGTGGTGTTCCTGGCGCTCTGGCTCGCCTGGGAGATCGTCTATACCGGCGAGCAGCTTTGGATGATCCTGGTGGGCGCGGCCCTGGCCTATGCGCTCTATACATTCTTCTACGCCTTCCCCAAGGAGGAGACCAAGCATGACCCAATCCCCCCTCCTCGTCCGTCCGACGACAAAGACGGGCAAGATTCATGACGTGACCCCGGCCTCGGCCGGCTGGACCCATGTGGGGTTCGGGCTCTACCGGCTCGCGGCCGGCGACACCGCCACGGAAGATACTGCGGAGCGCGAGGTCTGTCTGGTCCTGGTGGGCGGCAAGGGCCGGTTCTCGGTGAACGGGCAGGATTTCGGCGAGTTGGGCGAGCGCGCGACGCCGTTCGAGGGGGCGCCCTGGGCGCTCTACGTGCCGGCCGGCTCGACCTGGTCGGCGGAGGCCACCACCGCGCTCGAGCTCGCCGTCTGCTCGGCACCGGGCGGAGGCGACCACCCGGCCAAGGTGATCGCGCCGGGCACGCATGCGCGCATCACCCGCGGCAAGGGCGCCAATGTGCGCCACGTCTACAACATCATGCCCGAAGACGACGGGGCGGCGAACGCGCTGCTGGTGGTGGAAGTCATCACGCCGCAGGGCAACACCTCGTCCTACCCGCCGCACAAGCACGACCAGGACGACCTGCCCAACGAGAGCCGGCTCGAAGAGACCTACTACCACCGCCTGAATCCGCCGCAGGGCTTCGCCTTCCAGCGGGTCTATACCGACGACCGCAGCCTCGACGAGGCCATGGCGGTGGAGGACGGCGACGTGACGCTGGTGCCGCGCGGCTATCATCCGGTGGCGACGACCGCGGGCTACGACCTCTACTACCTCAACGTCATGGCGGGGCCCAAACGGGTATGGAAGTTCCACAACGCGCCGGAGCATGAGTGGATCCTGGGGTAGATGCGGAACGGCGCCCGGGATGTGCTTCAGGACATCGCGGGCAGAATCCTCAAATCCCCACAGACCTAGCCGGTAATCTCGCTGACCTTGACCGCCCTGCCCTCCTTGACGGATTTCACCGCCGCATCGGCCAGGGCCAGGGCGATGAGGCCGTCGAGGCCACTGGGAGTAGCCGGAGATTTCGATTCAACGAAATCGATGAAGCTGCTGATTTCGCGGGCATAGGCCTCGGTGTAGCGGGTCATGAAGAAATCGTGCAGCGGCGGGCGAGTATAGCCGGAAGCGTTGGCGATCTCGATGGAGACCGGGCGCTGGTTCTCGGCGGCGACGGCGCCCTTGCTGCCATGCACCTCGATGCGCTGGTCGTAGCCATAGGTGGCGCGGCGGGAGTTGGAGATCGTCGCGTGGCGGCCCGAGGCCGTGAACAGCATGACCGAGGCGCTGTCATAGTCGCCGGCTTCCCCGATAGCCTTGTCGACCAGGACCGAGGCCTGGGCGGAGACCGTGTCGATCTCCTCGCCGAGCAGGAAGCGGGCCATGTCGAAATCGTGGATCGTCATGTCGCGGAAGATGCCGCCGGAGCGCTTCACGTAGTCGGCCGGCGGCGCGCCCGGATCGCGGGAAACGATGGTGACCATCTCGACGTCGCCGATCTCGCCCCGGACGATGGCGTCCTTGACCGCCTGGAAATGCGGATCGAAGCGGCGGTTGAAGCCCACCATCAGCGTGGCGCCCTCGGCGTCCACGACCGCGAGGCAGGCTTTGACCCGCTCCACGTCGAGATCGATGGGCTTTTCGCAGAATATGGCCTTGCCGGCGCGGGCGAAGCGCTCGATCAGTTCGGCATGGGTGTCGGTGGGCGTGCAGATGACCACCGCGTCGATGTCGTCGGCCGCCTCGATGGCCTCGATGGTGCGGACCTCGGCGCCATACCGGCCGGCGAGATCGGTGGCGGCCTTCTCGAAGGCATCGGCCACGGCGACGAGGCTGGCCTTGGGATTGGACGTCACCGCCCTGGCGTGCACCTTGCCGATGCGACCCGCGCCGAGCAGGCCGAAACGAACGGTCATTTCTAGTCTCTCCAAACAAGCGGCCGGGCAGGATGCCCGGCCGAATTCCGTAGCCGGCGGGCGGCCTAGACGGTTCCGCCCAGGGAGCTCGACAGCTCGGCCAGCTCCGCGCCGCCCGCCATCATGTCCTGCAATTGCTCGGGCTTCAATTCACCCTTCCTGGCCGTACCCAGGGTCTTGCCGCGGTTGAGCACGGTGAAACGGTCCCCCACGGCCAAGGCGTGGCGGACATTGTGGGTGATGAAGACGATGCCGATGCCGGTCTGGCGCACCCGGTCGATGGTGGCGAGCACATTGGCGGTCTGGCGGACACCGAGGGCCGAGGTGGGCTCGTCGAGAATCAGCACCTTGGCGCCGAAATAGACGGCGCGGGCAATGGCCACGGTCTGACGCTCGCCACCCGACAGCGTGCCGACCGCCTGGTCGGGCTCGCGCAGCTGGATGCCCATGCGCCGCATCTCCTCCATGGTGACGCGGTTGGCCTTCTCCATGTCGAGAAAACGGAAGGGGCCCCAGCCCCTGCGCGGTTCCCGGCCCATCCAGAAATTGCGGGTCACAGACATCAGCGGGATCATGGCGAGATCCTGGTAGACGGTGGCGACCCCCGCCTCCATGGCGTCGCGGGGCGAGTCGAAGCTGACCGGCCGGCCGCCCATGCGGATTTCCCCGGAGGTCGGCTTGTGCACGCCCGCCATGGTCTTGATGAAGGTGGACTTGCCGGCGCCGTTGTCGCCCAGCAGGCAATGGCATTCCCCCGGCATGACCGAGACGGAGACGCCGTTGAGAGCGATGACGGGGCCGAACTGCTTCTTGATGTCGATCAGCTCGATGAGGGGCGTATCGGCCATGGTTCAACGCTCCCCGGTGATGAGACGGCGGATATAGGTGTTGAGGATCACCGCCAGCAGCAAGATGACGCCGAGGAAGACGCGGAACAGCGAGCTTTCCACTCCGGCGAAGAACAGGCCCTGCTGCACCACGCCGAAGATGAGCGCGCCGAGCGCGGCGCCGATGACCGAGCCGTAGCCGCCGGTGAGCAGCGCGCCGCCGATGACCACGGCGATGATGGCCTCGAACTCCTTGAGCAGGCCGCGATCGGCTGCGGCGGAGCCGAACTCCATCACCTGGCAGGTGGCGAAGACCGTGGCGCAGAAGGCCGAGAAGACGAACATGGCGATCTTGACCCGGTCCACCGGCACGCCGACATAGCGCGCCGCCCGGGCGTCGCCGCCGGCGGCATAGATCCAGTTGCCGAAGCGGGTGCGGGTGAGCAGCACATGGGCGAAGACGATCAGCGCCAGCGCCCAGACCATGAGCATGGGAATGCCGTCCACCACGGGTTGTCCGGCCCTGTTGCCGGCCTGGAAGGTGGCGATGAGGCCGGCATCGGCCAGCCAGGTGAAGACGAAGCCCAGCACCTTGCCGCCGAACACGGCAGCCAGCAAGTCGCCCTGCGCCGCTTCGCGCACGCCGCCAATGATGGTCTGGCGGGTGGTGGAGATGGACAGATAGATGGTGAGGCCGCGCAGGATATAGAGCGAGGCCAGCGTGACGATGAAGGACGGCAGGCCCGTCCTGATCACCAGATAGCCGTTGGCGGCGCCGATCAACATGGCGACCACGAAGGCCGCGACGATGGCGGCCCACATGGGCCAGCCCAGATGGACGCTGAGCAGGGCGATGACGATGCCGGCGAAGCCGATCATCGAACCCACCGAGAGGTCGAACTCGCCCGCGATCATCAGCAGGCAGGCCCCCACGGCGATGATGGCGAACTGGGCGGACACGACGCCCCAGTTCATGATGCCGTCCGGGGCGAACATGCCCGTGCCGCCGGCGACGATGGCGAAATAGACGAAGACCAGAACAGCGCCGGCCATGGCTCCGAGCTCGGGGCGGACGAAGGCGCGGCGCAAGGGCGACTGGCGCTGCATGCGCTCGTCGGCCGGCGGGGCGGCCGAAGACGGCTCGCTCATCGGGGTATCCTCCGGGTATACTCAGCGGCAATCGCGTCCGGCGCCACGGCGCGGCCGGATGCGGAGGGGGAGCCGCCCTGGGCGCGGCTCCCCCAAGAGGTCAGCGATACTGACCGGCATATTCCTCGACCAGGGCGATATTGTCCTTGGTGACGAAGCCCGGCCCGGAATTGATGGAATTGCCCGGCACCACGCCATAGCGCGCCAGATTGGTGAGGATCACCACCGGCAGATAGCCCTGCAGATAGGGCTGCTGGTCGATGGCGAAGGCGATGGTGTCGTTCTTGATCGCATCGGCGATCTCGCCGGACAGGTCGAAGGTGCCGAAATAGATGGTGCCCGCCCTGCCGCTGGCGTCGAGCGCCGCGATGGTCGGATGGGCGGAGGTCGGCCCCAGGGTCAGGATGCCGTTGGTGTCCGGATTGGTCTGGAGATAGGCGGCGACCTTGGACTGGATTTCCCCGGGATCCTGGCCCGCATCGATCATCTGGTTGCCCAGTTCGACGCCGAGCGCATCGGCGAAGCCCTGGCACCGTTCGACCGACGCGGGATTGGTGATGTAGTGATTGACGCAGAGGAAGCTGGTGACGCCGTTGGCCTTGGCCCGCTCGCCGGCGCCGAAGCCGGCATCGTATTCCGGCTGGCCGACATGGAGCAGCGCGCCAATCTGCTTGGACTGCTCGATGGTGCCCGAATTGATGGTGATGACCGGAATGCCCCGCGCCACCGCATCGGACAGGGGACCCGAGAGCACGTCGAAATCGGCGATGGTGGAAATGATGCCATCGGGACTGGAAGCGGCCGCCTGCTCGATGATGCGGGCCATGTCGGCAAGGTCGCCGGTTGGCGGATTGCGATATTCCACCGTGACGCCCATCTGCTCGCCCGCGAGCGCAATGGCGTTCTTGATGGTGTTCCACCAGCTGTCCGAATCCGGCGCATGCGACACCAGCACGAAACGTTCGCCCTCGGCCGCCGCAGGCAGGGTGGCCGCCGGCAAGGCAATGGCGGCAACGGTCAGGGCCGCGAGGCCCCTGAGCATGAAGTTCATCGATTTCCTCCCTCGTACGAAGATCGGCCGCAGAACAGTTGAGCCACGTTTCCGATCTGACGAAACAAATATTCCATTTTGGCACAGGCGCGTCAAGCCAGTGCCGGACACTGAGCCTCGTCCGGGGCTATGTCGTACTGCCCGAACAGAAAAAGGGTAAGAAAATCAGAGGGTAGTTGGACAGGTAGGCAGTGGAACGTCCGTTCCACTCCACCGTGAGCCGGGGAGGCGTCAATGCTCCCGCGCGCGCTCCAGAATGCGCTTGCATTCGAGCAGTTCACGCAGCACGTCGCTGAGCTTGGTGCGGGATTCCTCGTCGAGAGCGGGGCTGGCGGTCATCACCGCTTCCTCGAGCTCGGCGGCGTCGCTGGCCGCCTCGGCCTGCTCGATCATCGGCAGGATCTCGTCCAGCCCCCTGCCCTCGCCCACCGCGATCACGTAGCGGGGCCCCTGATCCTTGAGGATTTTCTGGACGCCCTTGATGGTGAAGCCCTGATCGTAGAGCAGGTGCCGGATGCCGCGGAGCAGCATGACGTCTTCGGGTCGGTAATAGCGGCGGCCGCCACCGCGCTTGAGGGGCTTGATAGTAGAGAAACGCGTTTCCCAAAAACGCAGGACGTGCTGAGGAAGATCGAGTTCCTCGGCAGCTTCCGAGATGGTCCGGAATGCGTCGGGCGACTTGTCCAACCCGCTGATCCCCTTGGCGAGAAAGGCTTACTTTCCAGCGCCGACCATAGACTTGTTAATCTTGGACTTCAACACGTTGCTCGGTTTGAACACAAGAACCTGCCGCGGAAGGATGGGAACCTCCTCACCGGTCTTGGGATTGCGGCCGATACGCTCGTTCTTGGAGCGGACCTGGAACGACCCGAAGGACGACAGTTTGACATTGGCACCCGAAACCAGGGCTTCGGTGATGAGCTCGAGGACCCGCTCGACGAGTTCAGCCGATTCGGTTCTGGACAAACCCACCGTGCCATAGACCGCTTCAGCCAGGTCGGCCCGCGTTACCGTCTTCTGCGCCATTCGCACCCCCGTTAAGCCGAAAGGCCGATCCCTGCCGGCGGAGCCTTGACGGCCCCATATTGTCGCAAGCCTCGGGCACGACTCCCCAAGAGCCGAGCCTTTCCCTGTGGGACGCCTTCCCTGCATCGACGCCGCCGAAGGCCCGCTTGCCCCCGGCTCCAGCATCGGGCTCCTCCACCCGGCAGGAACACTAACGCCTTGAAACGCTTAAGGTCAACGTGGCCGGAAAAGTGTTACCAGCGAATGAGAGAAGCCCCCCAGGTAAACCCGCCGCCCATGGCCTCGATCATCACTAGGTCGCCTGGCTTGATGCGGCCATCGGCCACAGCCACGCTGAGGGCGAGCGGCACCGAGGCGGCCGAGGTGTTGGCGTGGCGCTCCACCGTGGTCACCACCTTCTCCGGCGGCAGGCCGAGCTTGGCCCCGGCCCCGTCGATGATGCGCTTGTTGGCCTGGTGCGGCACGAACCAGTCGAGATCGTCCACGGAATAGCCGGTCTGTTCCAGGGTCGCGTAGACCACGTCGGTGATCTTGCCCACGGCATGGCGGAAGACCTCGGGGCCCTGCATGTGCACATGGCCGGTGGTGCCGGTGGTGGAGGGGCCGCCATCGACATAGAGCTTGTCCCAATGATGGCCGTCCGACCGCAGCGCCGAGGCCAGGACGCCGCGCTCGGGCTCACCATCGGCAAGCTCGACGCCCTCCATGACGGCGGCGCCGGCGCCGTCGCCGAACAGCACGCAAGTGGTGCGGTCGGTCCAGTCGAGCAGGCGCGAGAAGGTCTCGGCACCGATGACCAGAACCCGGCGCGCCAGCCCGGCCTTGATGTAGGTGTCGGCGGTGGCGACCGCGTAGACGAAACCGGAGCATACGGCCTGGATGTCGAAGGCGAAGCCATGGTGCATGCCCAGCTTCATCTGCACCAGGGTGGCAGCCGAGGGGAAGGTATAGTCGGGCGTAGTGGTCGCCACCACGATGAGATCGATGTCCTCGGCGGTCATGCCGGCGGCGGCCATCGCCTGCCTGGCGGCGGCGACCGCGAGATCGGAAGTGAATTCGCCTTCGGCGGCGATATGGCGCTGCCGGATGCCCACGCGCTGCTGAATCCACTCGTCGGAGGTATCGACGGTCCGGGCCAATTCGTCATTGGTGACGACCCGCGCCGGCAGATAGCTGCCGACCCCACGGATGATGGAACGTATTCTGGTCACGCCGATTTGGCCTCGGTCTCGGACGGCAGCGCTGCCGGCGCCGGGTGAATGGGGAAACGGTGCATGGTGTCGCCGACCTTGTCCATCAGCCGGCTGCGGGCCATTTCATAGGCGAGGCCCAGGGCGCTCTTGTAGCCGATTTCGTCCGTGCCGCCATGGGACTTGATGACGATGCCGTTGAGGCCCATGAACACCCCGCCATTGACGGTGCGCGGGTCCATCTTGCGGCGGAGCGCGTTGAGGGCCGAGCTGGCGAACAGCGCACCGATCCGGCTCATCCAGGTGGCGTTGAGAGCGCTGCGCAGATAGGAGGCGACTTGGCGGGCGGTGCCTTCGGCGGTCTTGAGGGCGATGTTGCCGACGAAGCCCTCCGTGACCACCACGTCCACCGTGCCCTTGCCGATGTCGTCGCCCTCGACGAAGCCGTGATAGGTGAAACCGGCGCCGCTGGCCTCGGTCAGTATGCGGCCCGCCTCCTTGATGGATTCGAGCCCCTTCACCTCCTCGGTGCCGACATTGAGGAGGCCCACAGTGGGCGATTCCGAATCGAAAAGGGCCCGCGCCAACGCCGAGCCGAGGATGGCGTAGTCGACGAGCTGGCGGGCGTCGGCGCCGATGGTGGCGCCCATGTCGAGCACGATGATGTCCGAACGCAGCGTCGGCCAGATGGCGGCGATGCCGGGCCTCGAAATGCCTTCCATCGGGCGGAGGCAGAAGGTGGCCATGGCCATCAGCGCCCCGGTATTGCCGCCGGAGATGGCGACGTCGGCCTCCCCGTCCTTGACGGCCTGGATGGCCATCCACATGGACGAGACGCCCTTGCCCTTGCGCAGGGCCTGGCTGGGCTTTTCGTCCATGGCGATGACGACATCGCAAGGGCGAACGCTGGAGACCGGTTTGAGCGCCGGAAATTCCTCGAGCAGCGGCTCGATCTGGTCCTTGATGCCGTGGAAGATGAAGCGCGTATTCTTTCGCTCCTTCAGGGCCAGATAGGCCCCGTGGATCACGGCGCGCGGAGCGTGGTCGCCGCCCATGGCATCCACGGAAATCGTTATAGAATCGGTCATTTCAGCCCGTTTTTCGGCCCGCCGGAGCAGGCAAGCAAACATATCCCATCACGGAGTCGGCGCAAGCCCCGGGGGCCTGGCGCCTCACTCCTTGTCCCCGTCCGAGCCCTTGAGCTTGCCGAGAACCGCGAACGGCCCCTGCTCCGCTCCGTCGCCGGAAATGCCCAGCGCTTCCAGCGACTCGCCTTCCCGGCGGGGGTAGGGATCGAGCGCCAGCGCCAGGGTTTCGAGCAGCAGCGCGCTGAGATCGACCTCCGGGCCGTCGATATGATCGGGAAAATCGTCATCTTCAAGGTCGACATAGATTTCCGCCCCGGGAGCGGGCTTGTGCTCGCGCGGCGCCGGCAGGAAGACGCGGTCGATGGTTTCGGCAATATCCTGGGGGACGGGCTCGAAGGTGACGACCGAGGCCTGCACCACCCGGGCATCGAGGCTGCCCTGGGCCCGCAGGCCTCCGCGCAGCGGCGCCACCGTCAGATGGGCGACGAAACGCTCGACCGCCAGGATACCCATGGCGGCAGCGATGGCGGCGCGGGCCTGCTCGTCGGCATCGACGGAGATGGACCGGCCGGCCGCGGGCAGCTTGTCGATGCGAATGACCGCATCGAACAATGGCGCGTCCCTTGCCGTCATGCAGGGACCCCGAAATGCAGCCTGCCGGCGACGATGTCGTCGACCGGCTGTTCGTTCAGGTCCGCGTCGCGCGCGGCCACATAGTCCGCCAGGGCCCGCGCGTCGCCGCCGGTCTCGCCATAGACGTTGCGCTGCAGCACCGCGGCCAGGGCGTCCTTGTCGTTGCGGTCCAGCGCCTCGTTGATGGCGGCGAGAAGGCCGAAGAAGATGTTGCCCATCTTCTGGATCTTCTTGGGCACGCCCAGATCGCCGGCGCCCATCTCGCGCAACGAGCGGTCCATGTCCTTGAAGAACAGATCGAACACCGCCTGGCTGAAATCCTTGCCGGCGCGGGAGCCGGAGCGCAGGCGGCGGAACACCAGCGCCATATGCACGCTGATCATGTCGAAACGGCCGGTGACCGTGTCGGGCACACCCCACTCGGCGTAGAAAACCGGCTGCCGGGATTGCGCCACAATGGAATTATAGACGGCGTAAACCGGCTCTGTGGCGGTGTTCTTGCGGAACAGGGACAGGATCATGGGATTGCACTCGGCGTCGGTATCGGTCAAACACGAAGGGCAGACGGGTTAGCCGGGTCAATGCCAGCTTGCCAGATCAGCAGGTTGACAGCTACACATGCCAGCGGCCAAAGGGCACGCGCCTTGTTGTCACGCCTATAGTCGAGAGCCATCGGGAAAGTCAAATTCATGCCCCTGCGTATCGCCAAAGCCAACTTTGCGCCAATCGCCGCCGCCGTGATGGCGGTTGCGCTCGCCGGCTGCACCAGCAGCACGTCGCTGGTGACCAAGCGGACCCAGGGCTACGAAATTTCCGACTCGGCCATGCAGCAGATCCGCCCCGGACAGAGCCAGCAGCTCGTGACGCTGGTGCTGGGCTCACCGCAATCGACCAACAGCTTTGGCGACCAGACTGCATGGTACTATGTCGAAACCAAGGTCCAGCAGACCTCGTTTGGCCTGACCATGGTGCAGGAGCGCACCGTGCTGGCGATCTATTTCGACAGGAACCAGCGGGTCATCGACAAGGCCGTCTATACGCTGGAAGACGGCAAGGTCATCACCGTCGAAGGCCGCCGCACGCCTTCCTTCGGTGAAGACCGCACCTTCATCGACCAGATCCTGCAGTCCTTCGGCTCGTAAGCCGGCGCATCGGGCCGTCCGGTTCAGCCACGCTGATCCGAGGCGATCTCGCCGGTCGAGCGGGCGATGGAATCGAGCGCCGCGTTGACGAGGCCGGTGGCCTCGTCCTCGTAGAAGGCGCGCGCCACATCCACATATTCGGTGATGACGACCTTGGCGGGTATGTCCTTGCGGCGCAGCAGCTCGAAGGCGGCGGCGCGGAGAATGGCCCGCAGGGTGGCGTCGACGCGCTCCATCGGCCAGCCTTCGGCCAGGGCGCGATCGACGGCCGGGTCGATCTCGAGCTGATGCCGGGTAACGCCCCTCACGATCTGGCGGAAGAAATCGGCGTCGGCGGGCAGATATTGCTCGCCCTCGATTTCGCGTCCGAGATGGAAGGCGCCGAACTGGGCCAGCGTGTCCTCGAGCGTCGCGCGGCCCACATCCATCTGGTAGAGGGCCTGGACGGCGGCGAGGCGGGCGGCACCGCGCTGGTTGGCCGGCCGCTGGGCCTCGGGATCGCGCTTGGGGTAGTCGGTCATCTATTGGTTCAACTTCATCTTGAGGGCAGCCAGGGCCAAGGCGGCGCGGGCAGCGTCCCCTCCCCTGTCCTGATCGTTCACATGCGCCCGGATCCAGGCCTGCGCCTCGGTCTCGACCGTCAGGATGCCGATGCCCAGCGGCAGGGCGTCCACGACGGCAAGCTCGGCCAGGGCGCGGATGCTCTCACCCGCCACGGCGCTATAGTGATTGGTCTGGCCGCGAATGACGCAGCCGAGCGCGACATATCCGTCGTAGTCGCGGGCCTCGAGCGCCATGGCAATGGCCACGGGCACCTCCATGGCGCTGGGCACGGCGACGGATTCGTGGGTGGCGCCGGCGGCTTCGAGCGCGGCGACGGCGCCCCGCTTCAATTCGTCGGCGATCTCGGGATAGGCCCGCCCCTCGACAATCAGGAAGTTCAGGCCCTGGGCCGAGCCCGGGGGGATGGGGAAACGCACGCCATAGGAGTCCATGACTACAATCCCTGCTGGTTTGCGGACCGGCACGGTCCCTTCCCCATACTACCCCAAACATCGCCGGCGCGGCACAATCCCGTGGTGCGACGATGAACCCCAGTTTCACGCCATCGGCGCGGCAGCCGGCTCACTCGTCCTCATCCCGGGACGCATGCTCGTGCCGTGCCAATTCGGACAGGAACGAGCGGAAATCGTCGGCAGCCGAGAAGTTCTTGTAGACCGAGGCGAAACGCACGAAGGCCACGTCGTCGAGGCCCTTGAGGCCTTCCATGACATATTCGCCGATCTGCTCGGAGGTGACTTCCTGGTCCCCCAGGCTCTCGAGCTGGCGGACGATGCCGGAAATCATGCGCTCCACCCGCTCGGGCTCGACGGAGCGCTTGCGCAGCGCGGTGTTGACCGAACGCGCCAGCTTTTCCCGGTCGAAAGGCACCTTGCGGCCGGTCTTCTTGACCACGGTCAGCTCGCGGAGCTGCACCCGCTCGAACGTGGTAAAGCGGCCGCCGCAGCCATTGCAGACGCGGCGGCGGCGGATGGCGCCCGAGTCTTCGGTCGGGCGGCTATCCTTCACCTGCGTGTCGTCATTGCCGCAATAAGGGCAGCGCATTGTCGGCGTTTACCCCGCTATTGGCCGTAAATGGGGAAGCGCGCGGTCAGCGCCTTCACCTTTTCACGGACGGCAGCCTCGACGGCGGCGTTGCCATCGTCGTCATTGGCCTGGCGGAGGCCGTCGAGAACTTCCACGATCAGCGATCCGATCTCCTGGAATTCGGCGACGCCGAAGCCCCGGGTGGTGCCGGCCGGGGTGCCGAGGCGGATGCCCGAGGTGACGAAGGGCTTTTCCGGATCGAAGGGAATGCCGTTCTTGTTGGTGGTGATATAGGCGCGGCCCAGGGCCTGCTCCGCGCGCTTGCCGGTGGCGTTCTTGGGACGCAGATCGACCAGCATCAGATGGTTGTCGGTGCCGCCGGAGACGACGTCGAGGCCCTGCGACTTGAGGGTTTCGGCGAGGGCGCGGGCATTGTCGACGACCTGGCGGGCATAGACCTTGAATTCCGGCTGGAGCGCTTCCTTCAAGGCCACGGCCTTGGCGGCGATGACATGCATCAGCGGGCCGCCCTGCAGGCCCGGGAACACGGCCGAATTGATCTTCTTGGCGATGTCCTCGTCATTGGTGAGGATCATGCCGCCGCGGGGACCGCGCAGGGATTTGTGCGTGGTCGTGGTGACGACATGGGCATGCGGCACCGGCGAGGGGTGGACGCCGCCGGCGACGAGGCCGGCGATATGGGCCATGTCGACCATGAGGTGGGCGCCGATGGAATCGGCGATCTCGCGGAAGCGCTTCCAGTCCCAGATGCGCGAATAGGCGGTGCCGCCGGCCAGGATCAGCTTCGGCTTGTGCTCATGCGCCTTGCGCTCGACCTCTTCCATGTCGAGCAGGTGGTCGTCCTCGCGGACGCCGTAGGAGACGACGTTGAACCATTTGCCGGACATGTTGACCGGCGAACCATGGGTCAGGTGCCCGCCCGAGTTGAGGTCGAGGCCCATGAAAGTATCGCCGGGCTGGAGCAGGGCCAGGAACACGGCCTGGTTCATCTGCGAGCCGGAATTGGGCTGCACATTGGCGAAATTGGCGCCGAAGAGCTGCCTGGCCCGGTCGATGGCGAGGTTCTCGGCGATATCGACATACTGGCAGCCGCCGTAATAGCGCTTGCCGGGGTAACCTTCGGCGTACTTGTTCGTCATGATCGAACCCTGCGCCTCGAGCACGGCGCGCGACACGATGTTCTCGGACGCGATCAGTTCGATTTCATGCTGCTGACGGCCGAGTTCCTTGCCGATGGCGTCGGCGATCTCGGGATCGGTCTCGGCCAGGGTGTTGGAAAAGAACTGCGGAAAGAGCGAGGGGGACGTAGCGGCGCTCATGGGACGGTTACCTCGCGAACGGGCAGGTTTGTCGGAACGGCGATGGCTTTATCACGTCGCGAAGTGCGATTCCAAGGCCGGCAGGATGGCATGACGGGATTCATGGGGCTCCCCTGGTTGCGGATGGGTGCCCAGGCGAGCGGCTCTCTCAGGTTCGCGTTCCCCGATGGTTCCCCATCTTTTCTCGCCAGTCGCGCGAACGAGCCCGTTATGGCGCAGAACGCGCGGCAGGGAAAGAGGCATTGAGGCAGCGTTCAAGCAAACTTGCCCGGAGGGGAACTCGGCGGCGCGTCGGAGTCGGCCAGCTTGCGGCGGAGCTTTGCCAGGGCAAGGCGCTCCATATGGCCGCGGGCGGCGTTGAGGGGTGCAATGACCACGACCTCAGTGCCGGTCGCCTCATCGATGGCGGCGACGCGCATCTGCTGGCCGATCTGGACGAACTCGAAGAGGACGGAACCCTGGGTCATGCGCACCTCCGCAAGCACTGTAGCGCGGAGGGAGGATTCCCGGAAGCGGGACCGCAAGCGGAAACGGAGGCTCCCGCTTGCACGGGAAAGCCTCCATCTTGGCTGGATGGCGTCAGGCCTCGAAGCGGACCTTGCCCTGCTCGTCGAACTTGTAGACATCGTCGCGGAAGCTGACGGTGCCCTGCCTGTTGGCCCAGGCGGTGATGTATGTGGTGTGGATCGGCACCTGCACCTTGAGGCTGACATCCAGGCGCTGGAGCGAGTCGAAGGTGGCATCGACGCGGCTGCGGTCCCAGTCGCCATTGTCGCGCAGCAGCCAGGTGACGAGCTCGTTGACCCCTTCAACACGCACGCAGCCGGAGGAATGGAAGCGGGCATTCTCGCCGAACAGCGCCTTGCTCGGCGTGTCGTGCAGATAGACGTCGTGGGGATTGTAGAAATTGATCTTGCAATGCCCCATGGAATTGGCCGCGCCGGGCTCCTGGCGATACATGTAGTTGATCGCGTTGCCCAGATTGTTCCAGTCGATGGAGGCCGGATCGACGACGTTGCCGTTGCCGTCGTAGATGAAGATGTTCTGCTCGGCCAGGTAGTTGGGATTCTCGAGCATGTATTTAGTCAGATCGCGCTCGACCAGCGACTTGGGCACGTGCCAATAGGGGTTGAAGTTGATCTGGTGGATCTTGCTGGCGAGGATGGGGGTGGCGCGATCGACGCGGCCGACCACGGCGGTATGGCGCTGCTCGACCATGCCGCCGCCCACGGCCTCGATGGTGGCGGCCGGAATGTTGACGACCACGTAGCGCTCGGACAGCTGCGCAGCCATGTTCTGCACGCGGGTGTAGTTGAGATAGAGCTGCTGAAGGCGCGTGGCGGCCGGCACGGCCATGGCGTACCAGGTGGCCTCGTCCACCTGGCCGTTCACCACCAGGCCGTGGCGCGCCTGGAAGACACGGACAGCCCGGTCGGTGGCCTGGTCGAACAGGTCGTTGGCGAACTCCACCATGGGCATGTCGCCCGAGGAGATGAGGCGCCGCTTGAGCGCGACAACGGCGGGCGAGGACTTGCCCACCACCAGGCCATAGGCCTGCTGGGGAATCTCCTCCCAGCCGCCGGCCGCCACGAAGGGCTCGTATTGCGAGATGGCGAGCTGGAGGTTGTGCAGCGTGTCGAAGGAGAGGATGGGCTCGTTGGTCGCGATGAGCGCTTCGGCCGCCGCGGTGTTGCCCCCGCGATCGGTATCGCGGAGCACGCGGTTGCGCGAGAACATGTCCAGTATCGACTCGCCTTCCTGCTGCGCCCAGGCAGCCGGCATGGCTGCAGAGGCGCCAGCGAGAGCTACGGACTTGATAAAGGAACGTCGAGTCAGCCGCATAGAAGTGTCACCCACAAATCGCCGATCATCCACCGCGCGATAGCATTGCCGGAACCGGCCTCACAACGGCTGTCAACGTGTTGTGAACCATGCCGGTCGGCTTTTACCCATAAGCGGAAAATGGTTTCAAACCAGGTAACGCCGCTGCCTGTCATTTGCGGCACAAATAAGAAACGCCGGCCCGAAGGCCGGCGCTCGTCAGCGGATGTGGCATGGAGGCAACACATGCCACCATCCCCTGTCGTTCTCCTCCCTGCAGCCGCCGAGGCGGCGGCGTTTCAGAGCTTGTAGAGGATCTGGTCGACCCAGAAGCGCTCGAGGCGGGCCAGAGCCTTGTTGAGGCCGTCGAACTCCTCGTCGCCCAGGCCGCCGACCTTGTCGATGGACTTGAGGTGACGATCGTAGAGCTCGTCGATCACCTCGGCCACTTCCTCGCCCTTGGGGGTGAGGCGGATGCGGACGGAGCGGCGATCGGTGCGGGACCGTTCCTGATAGATATAGCCGGTCTCGACCAGCTTCTTGAGATTGTAGGAGACGTTCGAGCCGAGATAGTAGCCGCGGGAGCGCAGTTCGCCGGCGGTCAGCTCGGCATCGCCGATATTGAACATCAGCAGCGCCTGGACCGGGTTGATGTCGTCCCACCCCATGCGGTCGAACTCGTCCTTGATCAGGTCGAGCAGGCGGCGGTGCAGCCGTTCGACGCGGGAGACCGCTTCCAGATAGAGGGGCTTCAGACCTTCGTTGCGTTCCGGGGTAAGCGCCTCGGCAGCATTCGACTTGATTGCCATTTTTGCCTCACTGTTTCATTCCGTGCGATTTTTCGCATCTCATGGGGCCAAACTACGGCGCCCCGACTAAGATCGCCCTAAGCCGCACGCTTAAAACTATCTTACTGGAATGCAATGAGAATTTGACTTAACGGCGCCTTACCGCAGTAGAGAAAACTGTAACCTTTCCGAGGGGTGAAGGGCGGCAGCTAATCCGCGGCGTGAGCGCGGCTGAAGCGCAGGCTCAGGGCGAAGATGGCGGCGATGGAGACGAGCAGGATCAGGCGCATGGCGAAGCCGAAGGCGGACATGCGGATGTCGGGGCTGCCGGAGATGTAGAGCGCCAGCTCCACCGCCGTTGCGCCGACAAGCAGCACCGCCCCCCAGCTCGCCTTGATCCAGAGGCCAACCGCGGCGAAGAGACGGGCCAGGGAGAAGACGGCGAGATAGACGAAGCCGGAAAAGCCCATGACGGCTATGGGGCTGGTGGAGCCCATATTGACGCCCAGCAGGCGCGCGGCATCGTTGAGCCCGAGCAGCAGGGCCAGGATGGCGACGATGCGGATATAGAGGCCGAGAGCCGGCGCCTTGAACAACATGGCGGCCTTGATACCCCCTGCCCGACCCTGCGACAAGCGGTGGCTTGGAGGGGAGCGGCGGCGCTGGTAAGCAGGGCGCGACCACAGGAGAGACGGCATGACCCAGGACTGGCCCAAGCATGACATGGCATTCCTCGCGGGGCGGCGGCTGCGGCGGACGCGCCAGGCCGCATGGAGCCGGGCCATGGTGCGCGAGACCGAGCTGCTGCCCCGTGACCTGATCTGGCCGCTTTTCGTCATCGAGGGCCGGAACGAGAAGACGGCGATCCGGACCATGCCCGGGGTGGAACGGCTATCCGTCGACCTGCTGGTGGCGGCGGCGAGGCAGGCGCGCGATGCCGGCATTCCGGCGCTGGCGCTCTTCCCGAATACGCCGGACCATCTCAGGGCCGAGGATGCCGCCGAGGCCTACAACCCCGACAATCTGATGTGCCGGGCGCTCGGGGCCATCAAGGATGCCGTGCCCGAGATCGGCCTGATCGCGGATGTGGCGCTGGACGAATATTCGAGCGACGGCCAGGACGGGCTGGTGCGGAACGGGGAAATCCTCAACGACGAAACCGTCGCCGTGATGGTCAAATCAGCGCTGGCGCAGGCGCGGGCGGGCGCGGACATCATCGCGCCTTCCGACATGATGGACGGCCGGGTGGCGGCGATCCGCGCAGCGCTCGATGCCGAAGGCTTCAGCCATGTGCAGATCATGTCCTATGCGGCCAAGTACGCCTCCTGCTTCTACGGGCCGTTCCGCGAGGCGGTGGGCTCGGGCAGCCGCTTGAAGGGCGACAAGCGCACCTATCAGATGGACTACGCCAATTCCGACGAGGCGCTGCGCGAGATCGAGCAGGACATCGCCGAAGGCGCCGACAGCATCATGGTCAAGCCTGGCCTGCCCTATCTCGACGTGGTGCGGCGCGCGCGCGATGCGTTCAACGTGCCCATCTATGCCTATCAGGTGAGCGGCGAATACGCGATGATCGAGATGGCCGGGGCAGCCGGGGCGATCAATCGCGACGCGGCGGTGCTGGAAAGCCTGTGGGCCTTCAAGCGGGCGGGGGCGAACGGCGTCCTGACCTATTTCGCGCTGGAAGTGGCGCGCAAGCTGGGCAACTGACGGGCGGGCCGAGCCGGTCACATTTCCGTGCCCCTGGCTCTTGCAATAAGGCGGCGGCGTGACGATTTGTGGCGCATGAGCCAGGATTTTGCCGCCCGCCCCGACCTGCCCAATCCCGCCAGCGCGCCCGAACTGTTCGACGGGCTGCTGACGCGGCGGGCGACCGCCTATCTCATCGACTTGGTGCTGATCGGCATGCTGACGCTGGCCCTCGGGCTCGTCGGGGTGATCCTGGGGTTCTTCACCTTCGGGCTGGCCTGGATGTCGCTGGTGCTGGTGGTGCCCGCGGCGGTGGTGATCTACTACGCAGCGACGCTGGGATCGCCGCGCCGCGCCACCGTGGGCATGCAGATGATGGACATCGTGCTGACCCCGACGCGCGGGCAGCCGCTGGACGGCTGGATGGCGATCTTCCACGCGCTGCTGTTCTGGCTGACCTTTTGGATCTGCTGGCCGGTGACGCTGCTGTTCGCCCTGTTCACGCCGCGGCGGCAGATGATCCACGACCTCATCATGGGCACGCTGATGGTGCGGCGCTCGCCGATGACGCGGCACTGGCAGCGCATGCGCATGCAGGAACAGAGCGACTATCACGGCGCGGACTGAGGCGTTGCGGGCAAGGTGGCAGCCGGGTACACTGGCCTTTGACCCAGACACAGGTCGTCCATGACCGACCAGACGCCCGAAACCACCCAGCTCTTCCTGACCGCCGCCATGCCCTGCCCCTATCTGCCGGGGCGGATGGAGCGGAAGCTGTTCACGCATCTCAGCGGGCGCCGCGCGGGCATGCTGCACCACCTGCTCAGCGACAACGGTTTCCGCCGCAGCCAGAACCTGATCTACCGGCCGGCCTGCGAAGGCTGCAATGCCTGCCAGTCGGTGCGAATCGTGGCCGGCGAGTTCGAGGCCTCGCGCCGGTTCCGCCGGGTGCTCCGCGGCAATGCCGATCTCGGCATCAGCGTGCAGCCGACCCAGGCGACGGGGGAGCAGTACGATCTGTTCAAGCGCTATCTCGACCACCGCCATGTCGGGGGCGGGATGACGCAGATGAGCTTCCAGGACTATGAATACATGGTCGAGGACACGCCGGTGCAGTCCGTGCTGGTGGAATACAGGCTGCGCGAGCATCCGGACCAGAAGCTGGTGGCCGTGGCCCTGACCGACGTGATGCCCGATGGGCTCTCCATGGTCTACAGCTTCTACGATCCCGACCTTGCGCATCGCAGCCTCGGGACCTTCCTCATCCTCGATCATATCCAGCAGGTGCGTTCGGCGGGACTGGACTATGTCTATCTCGGCTATTGGGTGAAGGACTCGCCCAAGATGGCGTACAAGGCCGACTATCGCCCGCTGGAAGTGCAGCGCGGCCCGCTGGGCTGGACCCGGCTGGAGCTATAGGCCGCTTTCATCCCTCCCCTATCGCCGGCTATTTCTGCGACCGGCGGTTGCCGCTGCGGACCGTCCTGATCAGGTTGAGCGCCAGGGCCAGTTCCTCCTCGGTCGCATCCTGATAGGAACCGGGCAAGGCCGGCTTGCGGGCACCGGTCTCCGACTGCACCTCTCCCGGCTTGTGGAACAGATCGGCGGGACGGCATCCGGCCACCTCCGCAAAGGCCGCCAGGTAGCCCAGATTGGGTTCCCTCGACCCGGTTTCCATCCTGGAAACCGTGACCTTCGTGGTGCCGATCGCTTCGGCGATCTGCTCCTGCGTCATCCCCGACAGCTCGCGCCACTGCCGCAGAAAGACGCGCATCAGATCGGTATTCCTGGGAAGGATGCGACTGGCCATGGGGGCAATCTACGGTGAGCGGCCCCTTTTGATCGTTATCCAAAGTCGCAACTTCTATATTTCCATAATGGTAACATACTGATAATGTTCCCGCCGTTGGCAAACCACAGGAGGTTGCCGTGCGGGAACGCTTCGGTCCCCTCACCTTCAAGGGCTGGGTGTATCTGGTGATCGCGGTGGCATGCGCGGCATTCTGGTATGCCGTCATCGACCAGGCATTTCGTTGAGCCCGGCTGCGCCGCCTTCGGGCTCAAACGGCCATGTCGAAGACGATCAGGCCGTCGCGTCCACCCTCGAGGGCGGCAACGAGGCGCGCACCGGCAGCCTTGTGGGCCGGGTGGACGAGGTAGGCATCCCGGGCCGCCTCATCGGCGAAATCGATGGTGAAGCCATCGGCAAAACTCTGATGCAGCCCTTCGGGAGACAGATTGGGGCCGTGGCTCATGGCGAGGAAGCCGGGAACCACGTCGCGCAGCGCCCAGAGCTGGGCGTAGATCGCGTCGCGCTCGGCCTCGGGAACATCGGCGCGAAAGCGAACGAAGACGCAATGGCGGATCATGGATTGCCGAATCTCCAGAGTCGGTTAGGCCCGCAAGCTGTCAAAGTCGTTCAGCATGCGGGCGACGGTCATCGAGCCCCCTACCCCACGAACCTGTTGTTGCGCGGGAAGCCGGTGGGCGGCTGGCGGCCGGCGGCCGCGCGGTCGCCGAGCCAGTCGGTGAGCTCCTCCATCGGCTTGGAATAGGTACGCCCGGAGCTGTCCGTCCAGGTGAGGCCGTCGGCGGCGTAGAAGGTCTTGATGTCGGAAATGCCGCCATCCTTGTAGCGCTGCAGGCGCACGCCCTTGCCGCGGCTCATGGCGGCGAGCTGGGCCATGGGGAAGACCAGCAGCTTGCGGTTCTGCCCGATCACGGCCACGCGGTCGCCATCGCAGGGCACGATCAGACGGGCCTCGTCGGGCGCGGTGACGTTGAGAATCTGCTTGCCCTTGCGGGTATTGGCGACGAGATCGTCTTCCGGCACGATGAAACCGTAGCCGGAAGAGGAGGCGACGATGCGCCGGGCGCCGGGGCGATAGACGAACAGGTCGACGATGTCGTGGCCTTCCTCGATATCGACCATGATGCGGACCGGCTCGCCCTGGCCGCGGCCGCCGGGCAGCTTGTCGGCACCCAGGGTATAGACCTTGCCGCCGGTGGTGAGCATGAGCAGCTTGTCGGTGGTCTCGCAGTTGAGGGCGAGCTTGAGCCGGTCGCCGGTCTTGAAGCCCTTCTCGTCGATGGCGGCGTTGTGGCCCTTCGGCGCCCGGATCCAACCCTTTTCGGACAGGATGACGGTGATCGGCTCGCGCTCGATGAAGGCCTCGGTGATCTCGGCGGCATCGGCCGCCGGGGCATCGCCCAGCATGGTGCGACGGGCGCCGAGGGCATGCGGGGTGGTGCCGTCGGTCTCGAACAGGGGATAGGCCTTCTTCAGCGCCTCGACCTGCCGCGCGATCTCGCCCCATTGGCGCTTGTCGGAAGCCAGGAGGGCTTCGAGCCGGCCCTTTTCCTCGGTGAGGGCCTTGTGCTCCTCGCGCAGTTCGATCTCCTCCAGCTTGCGCAGAGAGCGCAAGCGCATGTTGAGAATGGCTTCGGCCTGATTGTCCGTGAGATTGAAGGCGGCGATCAGGCTGGCCTTGGCGTCGTCCTCCTCGCGGATGATGCGGATCACCTCGTCGAGATTGAGATAGGCGACGATGTAGCCTTCGAGCACTTCGAGGCGATTGGCGATCTGCTCCAGCCGGTGTTGGGAGCGGCGGACCAGCACGACCTTGCGATGATCGAGCCAGGCCTTGAGCGCGTCGGCCAGGCTCATCACGCGCGGCACCGTGCCCTTGTCGAGCACGTTGAGATTGAGCGGGAAGCGGACCTCCAGCTCGGTGAGCTTGAAGAGCTGCTCCATGAGGATGACGGCATCGACCGTGCCGGCGCGCGGCTCGAGCACGAGACGGATGTCGTCGGCGCTCTCGTCGCGTACGTCCTTGAGCAGCGGCAGCTTCCTGGCGAGCAGCAATTCGGCGATCTTCTCGACCAGCCGGGACTTCTGCACGCCATAGGGAATCTGGGTCACCACGATCTGGTAGACGCCCCTGCCCTTCTCTTCTTTCTCCCAGATGGCGCGGAGGCGGAAGGCGCCCCGGCCGGTCTCGTAGGAATTGACGATGGAGGCGCGGGATTCGACCAGTTGTCCCCCCGTGGGGAAATCGGGGCCGCGAATGAGGTCGTCCATGGACGGCGGCGCCGAGGGATCGGGGTGGATCAAATCCTCGGTGGCGACGCCGGGCGTGTAGATGATCTTCAAGGCCGCGTTGCAGAGCTCGACCAGATTGTGGGGCGGCACCGAGGTGGCCATGCCCACGGCGATGCCGGTGGAGCCATTGGCCAGCAGGTTCGGGAAGTTGGACGGGAGCACGACCGGCTCCTCGTCCTCGCCGTCATAGGTCGGCTTGAAGTCGATGGCGTTCTCGGCGATGCCTTCGAGCAGGCGCGTCGCCACGTCGGTCATGCGGCTTTCGGTGTAGCGCATGGCGGCGGGGCTGTCTCCGTCGATATTGCCGAAATTGCCCTGGCCGT
>ENA-UOVV01000736-UOVV01000736.1-compost-metagenome-genome-assembly--contig:-NODE-736-length-32902-cov-15.762870_pt1 | contig 32902 bp, 35 predicted proteins | sample MGYA00238155_ERZ761577 | MGnify/ENA primary metagenome ERZ761577 (study PRJEB28898, sample SAMN06268775) | compost metagenome | isolation source: Emeryville, CA | place: USA:Emeryville, CA | collected... | reverse complement strand
GTCCATTTGAGCCAGCTTTCATTCTTGTTCGTCGATCCAACATTCACATCGGTCGTGAAAGGCACGATGCCAATGCGCACATCACCCGGATTGAGCGCGGCCGCAGAGACAGTGGTGATGAGATCCTTCGCGGCCTCTTTCAGAACGGTCATGCGCCCGCCCGTATCCATCGAGCCCGTATTGTCGAGAACGAGGATGACCTCGATCTTCTTGCCCATGCGGGTCACCTGCGATGTGGCCGCGATGTCGAGCGTCTTGATACCTGCAAGGCCCATTAGCGTGGTCGGCATATCGGCCTTCACGCTGAGCGAAACCACATTGCCGTTCTGCGAGACGGTGACAGTGCCCGGAACCCCGAGCTTGTCAGCGGGGTAGTTCGCGTCGAAATAATTTTGCGCGATCACCTGAAGCTGCTGGTTCGTCTGGTTGGTGGCTCCGCCCACGGCAAGGGCCGCCGCATCAAGCGCGGCTTTCAAGCGGTTCTCGACCGCATAGGCGCGCGAAATATCAACCGCCGCGCCCGCTGCAACCATGATGGGAAGCGCAGCCAGTGCGAACATGATCGCGAAATTGCCGCGCTGATCGGAGAAAAACCGACCGAAAAGGCTTCTGAAGCACCACATGAGCCGAAACCACCTTGCATGCCCTTCCGCGCCCTGGCAGCGAAGGACAGTTTATGCACCAGCGGATTTTAGGTTTTTCGCCGTTAAGAAGCCGTGAATCCGTAACCGGCCCGAAACGGCCCTTACCATTTGGTAACTGCCCGCGCGTTATCTAAAGGCTGCGCCATGGTGGCTTTTCAGCGCGAGGGCAAGGATGCCTGCATTTCCTCTCAATCGGCTTTACAGACCGCGCGGTCATGTGCGCTGCTTCCGGCGCTCGCAAGGCGGGAGCGTTGCCGTTGAGTTCGGCCTCCTCGCCATCCCCTTTTTCGCACTTCTCTTCGCGCTGATCGAAACCAGCGTGATCTATTTCAGCACAGCCAATCTCGACAATGTGGTTGCCGATGCGGGCCGCCTGATCCGCACAGGGCAGGCGCAGTCCAGCGGGATGACGGAAGGCGAGTTCAAGGATCTGATCTGCAAGGAAATGGTGCTGATCAGCAACTGCAAGAGCAAGCTGCATGTCGATGTGCGCAAGTACAGCAATTTCGGCAATGTGCAGCCGCCCGCACTTGTGGACAAGGATGGCAAGCTCGTCACGAACACCGTGTTCCAGCCGGGAGCTGCGGGCGAGATCGTGCTTGTGCGGGCCTATTTCTCCTGGGGAGTGATGACGCCTTCCTTTATCGGCCTTTCCAATCTTGAAGGGGGAGGACGGCTGATCGCAGCGAGCGCTGCTTTCCGCAATGAACCCTTCGGCTCCATGTTGCCAGTCAACTGACGGGGCGCGCGATGATCTTTCCCATGAAACATTTTGCGCGCCGTTCCCTCCGGCACTTCCTCGCCGATACGCGCGGGCTTGGCGCTGTCGAGTTCGCGCTCATCTTTCCGCTGATGCTGGTGCTTTATTTCGGCGCCTTCGAGATCACGCAGATGCTGACGGCAGATCGGCGTACGACATCGGTTGCCTATACGGCGGCAGACCTCGTCGCGCAGGCCGCCTCGATCAGCAATGGCGAGATGAATGATGTTTTCGCGGCTAGCTCCGCGATCATGAAGCCCTTCAGCACGGACGGGCTTTCCATCCGTATCACCAGTGTTGTGGCAAATGCCGCAGGCGTGAACAAGGTTGCCTGGAGCGACGGCCACAAGATTGCTCCCCGCTCCGTCGGCTCGAATTTCGACCTGCCGGCCGGCCTCACAACGCCCGGCACCAGCGTGATCGTGGCGGAAGTGTTCTACACCTACACCTCGCCCATCAGCAGTGCGGTCACGAAGTCGATCAACTTCAAGGAAGTGTCCTATCTGAAGCCGCGTCGGGCAAACTCCATCCCCCGAACGAACTGATTTCAGGACGGCCTCCGGCGATTAACCATGTTTGCGGCCGGGCTGTAGCAAAGATGCAGCAGCCCCTGTATTCGCCGCGCCCCCGCTTCCCCTCCGAACCCGTATGGATCGGGGCATGGCCGGGGCAAAGCCCGCCCGGGACCGGCCAGCGCCGGGGTCTTGCCGAGTAAGTCCTTGATTTTCATAAGGAAAATGTTTGGCGGAGGGAGAGGGATTCGAACCCTCGATACGGTTTCCCGTATACACGCTTTCCAAGCGTGCGCCTTCAGCCACTCGGCCACCCCTCCGGGTCACCCGGCGCGGCGGGCGAAGTGGCGGCACTATACGCAACAAAAGGGCTGAATCAATAAGGAAGGCGCCCTGCAGGCCTTTGATTTTACGAAACCTTCGGCGAAGTGTGCTTGTTTGGCACAGTCGATCCGGCTACCGTTCGGCTCTTGAGTGGTTTCGATGTTCAATATGTGGGCTGGGGGGCTCTAGTCATGATCGTGTTCAGGCTGATCGGACTTCTTTTCATCATCGTCGCGCTGATGGCGCTGGGCTCGGATGCCCTGCTGTCTCTGGAAGCGCGGGAAGTCACCATGCGGTCTTTCAACGACCTCTGGGGGATTCTGCATGAAGGTAGCCGTGATGCCTTCTCCGGCTGGGCGGCCGAAGGCGCGCCGGAAGCGGCGCAGGGGCCGGTCGCGTCCGTGCTGGCGTTCCCGGCCTGGGGCGTGCTCGGTATCATCGGCATCGTGATTGCGGGACTTGCCGCGCTGCTGCGCCGCGGCGACTGACCCGCTTCTTCCGCACGGACAAAAAAGGCCGCCTCTCGGGGCGGCCTTTTGATTGCGTGAAGCGAGGCGCAGGTCTCGCTCAGTTCTCGTCCATCTTGAGGGCCGAGATGAAGGCGTCCTGCGGAATCTCGACGCGGCCGAACTGCCGCATCTTCTTCTTGCCTTCCTTCTGCTTGTCCAGAAGCTTGCGCTTGCGGCTGATATCGCCGCCATAGCACTTTGCCGTCACGTCCTTGCGCATGGCCGAGATGGTTTCGCGCGCAATGACGCGACCGCCGATCGCCGCCTGAATCGGAATCTTGAAGAGGTGCTTCGGGATCAGTTCCTTCAGCTTCTCGCACATGACGCGGCCACGCTGCTCCGCGCGGGAGCGGTGGACGATCGTCGCCAGCGCATCCACCGGCTCTTCATTGACGAGGATCGACATCTTCACCAGTTCGCCCGGCTGATAGCCTTCGATCTGGTAGTCGAAGCTCGCATAGCCGCGGCTCACCGATTTCAGCCTGTCATAGAAATCGAGCACCACTTCATTGAGCGGCAGGCGATAGACAAGCATGGCGCGTGAGCCCGCATAAGTGAGATCGATCTGCGTGCCGCGCCTGTCTTCGCAGAGCTTCAGCACGGCGCCCAGAAACTCGTCCGGCACCAGGATCGTCGCGCGGATCCATGGCTCTTCAATATGGTCGATGCGGGTCGGGTCCGGCATGTCTGCCGGGTTGTGCATCTCCTTCACCGTGCCATCGACCATGTGCAGCTGATAGATGACCGAAGGTGCCGTGGTGATGAGATCAATATTGAACTCACGCTCCAGACGCTCGCGAATGATTTCGAGATGGAGCAGGCCCAGAAAGCCGCAGCGAAAGCCGAAGCCCAGCGCCGCGCTCGTCTCCATCTCATATTCGAAGCTCGCATCATTGAGACGGAGCTTGCCCATCGCGTCGCGCAGATCTTCGAACTCCGCTGCATCAACCGGGAAGAGGCCGCAGAAGACAACCGGCTGTGCGGGCTTGAAGCCCGGCAGCGCCTCGGCGCAGGGACGTTTTTCCTCCGTCACCGTGTCGCCCACACGCGTATCGGCAACTTCCTTGATGGAGGCGGTGAAATATCCGATCTCACCCGGCGTAAGGCTCGCGACCGTTTCCTTTTTCGGACGGAAGATGCCGACCTGATCGATGGTGTAGGTGCCGCCCGTGCCCATCATCTTGACGCGCTGGCCCTTCTTCAACTCGCCATCAATGATGCGCACCAGCACGACGACGCCGAGATAGGCGTCATACCAGCTATCAACCAGCATCGCCTTCAGCGGCGCGTTTGCATCCCCCTTGGGGGGAGGCAGGCGCTTCACAATGGCTTCCAGCACATCGGGAATGCCGATGCCGCTCTTCGCGGAAATCTCCACCGCTTCCGAGGCATCAAGGCCGATCACATCCTCGATCTGCTGGCGGGTCCGCTCCGGGTCCGCAGCCGGCAGGTCGATCTTGTTCAGAACCGGCACGATCTCATGGTTCACATCAAGCGCGTGATAGACATTGGCGAGCGTCTGCGCCTCCACGCCCTGACTCGCATCCACCACCAGCAGCGAGCCTTCGCAGGCTGCAAGCGAGCGGTTGACTTCATAGGCGAAGTCCACATGGCCCGGCGTGTCGATGAGGTTCAGCTCATAGGTTTCGCCATCGGCAGCCTTGTAATCAAGCCGCACGGTCTGCGCCTTGATGGTGATGCCGCGTTCGCGCTCGATATCCATATTATCGAGCACCTGCTCTTTCATTTCGCGCGCGCTCAGCCCGCCGCAAAGCTGGATGAGGCGGTCGGCCAGCGTCGATTTGCCGTGGTCGATATGGGCGATGATCGAGAAATTGCGGATATGGGAGAGATCGGTCATGGGGCCTTCTATGCTCGGGAAGGCCCATATAGCATTGGCAGGGGTTCAAGCCAATTGCGGCAATTGGGACGCACTCAGCCCTGCCAGTCGGCCTTGCGCTTTTCCATCCAGGCCTTCACCCCTTCCTTGTAGTCGGGATGGCGGATCATCTCTTCCAGCAGGCGCTCCGCCGTAGCGACGGCGGTGGCGGCGTCCCGATGGAGATCGGTGTAAATCTGCCGTTTCGTCTCGCGCAGCGACCCGGGGGACACGCCATCGGCGAGCCTGCGGGCATAATCCATCACATGGGGCATCAGCTCTTCAGGCGGGAGCAGTCTGTTCAGAAAGCCCATTTCCATCGCCTCGTCCGAGGTGAAAACCCGGCTTGAGAGCAAAATGTCGTTTGCATGGGTCAGCCCCACGATCCGGGGCAGCACCCAGGAAAGGCCGAACTCTGCAGGGAAATTGAACCGGCCATGCGCCGCCGTGAACTTCGCACCGGGCACGGCAAAGCGCAGATCCGCAAAAGCCGCCAGCACGAGGCCCACACCTGCGGCAGCACCATTTATGGCGGCGATGACAGGTTTCGTCAGGCCGAAATGATAGGCGAAGGTCGCATCGAACTCGGGCGCCACGCCGAAGCCCGGCCTTGCGATGTCATCCGTGGTGCCGGAATCATAGCGACCCTTTTCGGAATGGCCTTCAAGCGCCGCCATATCGGCACCCGCGCAAAAGGCACCGCCTTCGGGATCGCCCGTGACGATGAGGACCCGGACGGCAGGGTCCTTGTCCGCCTCCGCGAGCACAAAGCGGTACTCGGTATGCATCCGCCCCGTCCAGGCGTTGCGGCGCTTCGGGCGCGAAAGCGTGACTGTGGCGATACCATCCGTCAGTTCGTAGCGGATCGTCTTCAGTTCCACGACGTCGCCCTCCCCGTTCGGCGCAGCTATTTGCGAAGCGAGCCGCCTGTCGCCTTTTCAACCGCTGCGATGATCGCCTTTGATACCGCGTCGATTTCCTCATCCGTCAGTGTCTTTTCGACAGGCTGAAGCGTCACTTCAATGGCAAGCGACTTCTTGCCCTCGCCAAGCGAACCGCCTTCAAAGAGGTCGAAAAGCGACACATCGACGATCAGCTTCCGGTCGGCACCGCGCGCGGCGCGAAGCACCTGATCTGCCGTGACCTTCTCGTCCACGATGAAAGCGAAATCGCGCCGAAGCGGCTGGAGATCGGACAGGGTGAGCGGCGGCTTTGCCTTTGTGGGCTTGCGCTTCGGCTCCGGTATCGCGTCCGGGAAAATCTCGAAGGCAACGATCGGGCCTGCCACATCCATCACATTAAGCACGCGGGGATGAAGCTCGCCGAAATAGCCGATCACATTCTTCGGGCCGAGGCGGAAGGTGCCCGAGCGGCCCGGATGATACCAGGACGGCGCATCCGCCGTGATCTGGAAGCTCGCGACCGACGCCCCGAGGGCGGCAAGAAGCGCTGCCGCATCTTCCTTCGCATCCATCGCCTCGACGGGACCGGCCTTGCCCTGCCAGTGGCGGCCTGCGCCTGCCGGTCGTGCGGTGCCGCGCCGGATGCCGCTTGCCGCAAGCACCTGCCCTGAAGGCTCGTCATTTTCAAACTGCTGGCCAACTTCGAACATGGCGATGTCCGGCATACCGCGCGCCATGTTGCGCCCCGCAGCCGCAACCAGACCTGCGAGCAGGCTTGGCCGCATATGGCTCATCTCGGCGGAGATCGGGTTTGCGAGTTTAAGCGCAGGCGCGCCGCCACCGAACAGCACCGCCTGATCTTCGGGAATGAAGGACCAGTTCACCGCTTCCACCATGCCGCGCGCAGCAAGGGCGCGGCGCGCGAGACGGTCGCGGCGCTGGCGCGCGGAGAGAACGGGTTTTGCCACCGCGTGAATGCGCGGAAGGGCAACCGACTTCACTTCGGACAGACCATGCACGCGCACGACCTCTTCCACGAGGTCTGCCTCGCCATCCACATCCGGCCGCCATGACGGCACGGTGACGGAAAGTTTCGCGCCCGCCTCGGCAACAGCGAAACCAAGTGCTGAGAGAATCCGCACGGCTTCCTGTTTTTCAAGCTCGAGGCCCGTGAGCTTGCCGATGCGGCCCGTATCGAACTCGATCACCTTCTTCGTATCAGGCACCTTGCCCGCAACAACGACATGCGACGGCTCGCCGCCGCAGATATCGAGGATCATCTTCGTTGCGAGTTCGAGGCCCGGCACCACAAAAGCGGGATCAACGCCGCGCTCGAAGCGGTAGCGCGCATCCGACACGATTCCCGTATCGCGGCCTGTGCGCGCGGTGCGATAGGGATCGAAATAGGCGCTCTCGACAAAGACATCGACCGTGTCTTCGGTTGAGCCGCTTTCCTCACCGCCCATGACGCCGCCAAAGCCGAGCACTTTTTCATCATCGGCGATGACGCAGTAATGCGGCTCGACATCATAGGTCTTGCCATCCAGCGCGAGGAGCTTCTCGCCCTTGCGGCCAAGGCGCGCGCGGATATGGCCCTTGAGTTTCGAGGCGTCATAAACATGAAGCGGACGCGCGCGATCAAGCGAGATGAAATTGGTGATATCGACCAGCGCATTGATCGGGCGAAGGCCGACCGCCTTCAGCCATTTCTGCAACCATTCCGGCGACGGCCCGTTCTTCACGCCGCGAATGAGGCGACCTGCGAAAACAGGGCACGCTGCTGCCGCATCCGCGGGGAAGTCGAGTTCGATGCCGATGGGGCTGTCAAAGCGTCCTGCAACCGGCGAGAGATCGCCTTCGCGCAAACGGCCAAGTCCTGCGGCGGCAAGGTCACGCGCGACGCCATAGACACCGAGACAATCCGGGCGGTTCGGCGTGATCGCGATTTCGATGACGGGATCGTTCTGGCCGAGCACTTCCGCTGCGGGCGTGCCGACTGCGAAGTTGCCTTTCAGATCGATGATGCCTTCATGGTCTTCCGACAGTTCAAGCTCGCGCTCGGAACACATCATGCCGTTTGATTCGACGCCGCGAATCTTGGTCGGCTTCAGCACCATGCCATTGACGGGAATGGTGGCACCGGGCGGCGCGAAAATACCGGTCATGCCGGCGCGCGCATTGGGGGCGCCGCAGACCACCTGCAACTGCTTCACTTCGCCTTCAACCAGCGCCTCGACCTTCAGCACCTGAAGCTTGTCGGCATCGGGATGCGGGGCGGCTTCCAGCACTTTCGCAACGGAAAAGACGGAAAGCTTTTTTGCCGGATCATCCACGCCCTCCACTTCGAGGCCGAGCATGGTGAGCTTCTCGGTGATCTCGTCGAGCGTCGCGTCGGTTTCAAGCGGCTGCTTCAGCCAGGAGAGAGTGAACTTCATGATGAGAGCCCTCCCGAAAGCGTCGGCACATCGAGCGCGGCGAAGCCGTAATGACGGAGCCAGCGCAGATCGGATTCAAAGAAGGCCCGCAGATCAGGAATGCCATATTTCAGCATGGCAATCCGGTCGAGGCCCATACCGAAGGCAAAGCCCTGATATTTTTCCGGGTCGATTCCGGAAGCGCGCAGCACATTCGGATGGACCATGCCGCAGCCGAGAATCTCCAGCCAGTCCTCACCCTCGCCGATGCGGATTTCATTGCCGAGACGCGCGCAGCGCACATCAACTTCCATCGACGGCTCGGTGAAGGGAAAGAAGCTCGGGCGCATGCGCAGTTCCACGCCCTCCACCTCGAAAAAGGCGCGGAGAAATTCTTCCAGCGTCCATTTCAGATGGCCGAGATGCGTCACCTCATCAATGACAAGGCCTTCGATCTGGTGGAATTGCGGCGTATGCGTCTGGTCGCTGTCGCAGCGATAGGTGCGGCCCGGACAGATGAAGCGGAAAGGCGGCTTGCCCGCTTCCATGGTGCGCACCTGCACGGGGCTTGTATGCGTGCGCAGCAATTTGCGCGCGCCCGTTTCATCCGGCTCGAAATAGAATGTGTCGTGCATTTCGCGCGCGGGATGACCTTCGGGGAAGTTCAGCGCGCCGAAATTATAGTGATCCGTCTCGATATCCGGCCCCTGCTCCACGGCGAAGCCCATATCGGCGAAGATCGCCACCACTTCGTCCCAGACCTGGCTCAGAGGGTGGATGCGGCCAAGCTCCAGAGCGCTTGCGCGCACGGGCAACGTCACATCGATCTTTTCATGGGCGAGGCGTGCTTCGAGGGCTGCCTGATTGAGCGCCTCCTTGCGGGCGGCGAGCGCCTCCGTCAGCCGGTCCTTGAGGCCATTGAGCTTCGGCCCCATTTCCTTGCGCTCTTCCGGCGACATGCCGCCCAGACCTTTCATCAGGTCGGAGACGCGGCCCTTCTTGCCAAGTGCTGCCACGCGCACGGCTTCGAGCGAGTCGATATCCGCCGCATTGGCAATCGCGGCGGTGAATTCCGCTTCGAGCTTTTCGAGACTGGCGCTGTCGGTCATCTTCTCACCGGCTTCTGATCGTTCTGCGAAAACACGTTTCTCCCATGCCACCCGGCGCCTGCGGATGCAGGCTCTCGGGCGACATGAGGGAAACGGCGTGCGAACGAATATATCGACCGGCGATCCGCCTCACCCCCGAGAATGGCCCGCGCAAAGATACGCGGGTCCCGGACGGGTGACGGGCTCTGGCCTGGCTTCCGCAGCCCTTACTGCAGGGCGGCCTGTGCCTGGGCAACCAGAGCCTTGAAGGCCTCGGGCTCATGGATGGCGAGATCGGAGAGCACCTTGCGGTCCACCTCGATGCCAGCCTTGGCGAGGCCGTCGATAAATCGCGAATAGGTCAGGCCGTGCTCGCGGACACCGGCGTTGATACGCTGGATCCAGAGCGCACGGAAATTGCGCTTCCGCGTGCGGCGGTCGCGATAGGCATATTGGCCGGCCTTCTCCACCGCCTGATTGGCCGCGCGGAAGGTATTCTTGCGGCGGCCATAATAGCCTTTTGCCTTCTTGATGATCTTGCGGTGCCGGGCATGGGCGGCGACGCCCCGTTTTACGCGCGACATGAAACTTCTCCTTGAAGTAGAGGGACCTTATTTCAGGCCGTAAGGCGCGAAAATCTTCACAATCCGCTTGGTATCCGGCTCGGCAACGAGGGTCGTGCCGCGCAGATTGCGGATCTGCTTGTTGGTCCGTTTGATCATGCCGTGACGCTTGCCGGTCTGGCCGCGCTTCACCTTGCCCGTGGCGGTGAAGCTGAAACGCTTCTTCACACCACTCTTGGTCTTCAGTTTGGGCATTTTGCTCTCCGTCTTTTGGGAACCCGCCGTTGAAGACCCTGAATTCATTGAAGAATTCCGGAAGATCGGCAGGTCCGGGTCATGGCATTACGAGCGGTCACGGCATGCCCTACAGGCCGGACCACCCAGAAGTGGCGGATTTATAAGGGAAAAGGCAGGAAGGTCAAGCGCGGGAACGGTTTTCGCCGGTCCCACCACAACACGGCCGGGAAATGGTGGCATAATGTCGCTTGCCGCGGGTGATTTTCTCGTCACTGGAATCTGAAGGAGAGAGCGTTTGAGCCGGTTTTTCGGAAAGGTCTGCCAGAACGGCTATGTCGTGCGCGACATTGAAGCCGCCTTGAAGCACTGGACGGAAGTGATGGGGGTCGGCCCGTTCTTCTATATAGACCGGGTCAAATGCGACTGGTTCACCTATCGCGGCAAGCCCTCCCCGGTGGAGATGAGCATTGCGCTCGGCAATACGGGCGATCTCCAGATCGAGCTGATCCAGCAACGCAATGACGCGCCCTCCATGTATCTCGATTTCCTGAATGCGGGCCATGAGGGGCTGCAACATATGTCCTACTGGACGACCGACTATCAGGCCGCCTATGACCGCGCGATTGCGGCGGGCTACAAGGTCGGCCATGAGGGACAGATCGGCGGGCCGCAGGGCCGCTTCGTCTATTTTGACACCGAAACCCATCCGGGCACAGTGATCGAGATGTCGGATATCTCAGGCCCGAAAGGCAAGTTCTTCGAGCATATCCGCAAGGCAGCGATCGACTGGGATGGCAGCGATCCGGTGAGAACCGTCCGCTGACGGACGGCTCTCCCGTATCATCGAAGGATCAGCCGCAATAGACGCGGGTGACGTTGCCTTCCTCATTCACATCGACATTGAGCCGGTCAGGACGGAAATCCTTTGTCACCATCGTATCCGGGTGGATCACACGGATATTGGCGACATTGGCACCGGCCATGATGGCCTCTTCGGCATCGGCGAAGGGCTGACCGACCCAGACGCCAAGCGCATCGGCAGCGGCCTGACAACCGGCAACGGCCGCGTTGAATTCGGCTTCGCCATTTTCGGCAGCAGCGGCTGCATCCGTTGCGCCTTCTGTCGCTTCAGGCAGATCGCTTTCCGGCAATGTGGTTTCAGGCATCTGGCTATCGGGCAGATCACTCTCTGCCAGTTCCGCCACAGCCTCCGGCGCAGCCTCGCCGTTTGCCTGTTCTTCCGTGTTCTGATCGCAAGCTGCAACCAGCATGAAGGCGGCCACCGCCACCATGCCTGCAAGACCACCGCGCATCTTTTTCATTCTTCGCTCCTTCCATTGCGCTCCACCGGGCAGACAGCTCCGGCATCGGCGTCAGCTGAGAGAAAGCAGGTGAAATCGGGCAGAAGCGTGGCAGCGGATGGCGTATCTGCCCACCCGCTGCCCGCAAGACACCTAGCCGCAGAAAATGCGGACGATCCCGTCACCGTCATCAAGTTCAACATTGAGGCGGTTGGCACGGTAATCCATCGTGACAGGCTCACCCGGCCGGATGACACGGACGGTTGCGACACCCTCGCCTGCGCTCACGGCTTCCTTCGCCTCGTCCCACGGCTTCCCGGTCCAGACGGCAAGGGCTTCGGCGGCCGCCCGGCAACCTTCTTCCATCTCGTTCATGGCGGCGTTCACATCGGCTGCGTCGCTTTCAGCGGCGGCCTCTTCACCCAGCGCGTTGTCATCGGCGATCTGCTCCTCGACAACGGTTTCGGGGGTAGTCTCTTCAGCGGCCTTCTGTTCCGCCGGATCGTCACACGCCGCGAGGGCGAAGGCCACCACGGCGAAAAGCCCTATCATCGCTTTCTTCATTTTCCTCTCCTTTGTCGAGGGATCGCTCAGGCTCACTGATTGACCTGTGCCTTCTGCACGGATGCCTTCACCACGGGGATCTCGTGATCCTCGAGCGGACGCATCCAGTTCTTCCGCTTCAATGCTGCTTCGATATAGGGCGCAAGTTCTGCCTGCTTCTTCGCTTCCCGTTCGGCAGCTTCCGCCTTGAACTCCGGCATGACTTCCTTTGCGAAAAGCTCAAGCGACTCGCAAATATGCTCATGCTTGTTTCGGCCTGCCTGCTGCATGAAGATCACCTGATCGACGCCTGCATTCCGGAAGGCCTTGAGATGCGCGCGCATGTCGTCCGGTGTACCGATGCCGGTTGCAATGGCATCCGCCCGCTTTGCCGCATCGATCACTTCCTGCGTGCGGTTGCCGCGCGCCTTGATGTAATCGCCCCAGATATTCGTGCGACCCGGCACCGTGTCATGCGCGACAAGCGCGTTCAGCGCATAGCCGAAAAATTCAAAGCCTTCATGGCCACGGCGAATGGCTTCTTCACGGTCGTGATGCAGCGAGAAGTTCGACACCATCGCAATGTTTGCGTTCACGCTGTGACCGATGGGGCGGCACTCTTCCGATTTGATGATGCCGTAATAGATTTCCGACCAGTGATGCGCTTCTTCCGGGTCAAGGAAGGAGAAAGCAAGCGCACCGACGCCGAGCGATGCCGCAATGCGGATCGTGTCGCGGTTGGTGCAGGCCATCCACATGGGCGGATGTGGGCGCTGCACCGGCTTCGGCAGCACGTTGCGGCAGGGCATGGAGAAATATTTGCCTTCGAAACCCGGATAGGGATCGAGCACCATCATATTGGCGATCTGCTCTGCAGCTTCGATTGCCATGGCGCGCTTTTCCTTGGCGGGAATGCCGAAGCCGCCAAGCTCCAGCCGCGTCGCCCCTTCGCCGATACCAAACTCGACACGCCCGTTCGACATGATGTCGAGCGTTGCGAGACCTTCTGCCGTGCGGGCGGGATGGTTGTAGTTCGGAATGACCTGGCGGATGCCGTGGCCCAGCCTGATATTCTTCGTGACGGAAGCCGCTGCCGCGAGAAACACTTCCGGTGCGGAAGAATGGGAATATTCATCAAGAAAGTGATGTTCCACTTCCCAGGCGTGATCATAGCCAAGCCTGTCTGCCAGAACGATCTGCTCCAGTGCTTCGTGGAACAGACGCGCCTCGTCTCCCTCATTCCAGGGCTTCGGCAGTTGCAATTCGTAGAACACGCCAAACTTCATAGGCCACCTCCCGTCGCGTACTCCGGGGGATATCCGGGTACGTCTGTTTTCATTGCCAATGGGAGGAGTGTAATAGGCAAACCCCGCCTCTGCGAGTTTACAGAAGCGGGTGAGGTCGATCAGGCTCTGAGAGGCTTCAGACCGTCAATGGGGCCTATGTGCATGAGCCGAGGCTGCATTCCGATGCGCCGCCCGGAAGGCCAGTTCCTTTTCTGCCGCCACCCGCCGCAGATCGCTTTTCTCTGCCGCCACAATACTGCGCAGGTCTGAATCCGGCACAAGCCGCATATCGATCGGCCCGACCGATTCGACTACCTGACGCATCACTTCCTGCGACTCATAAAAGGAGCGTTTTCTGCTCCTGCGGCGGTTCGTGAGGCGCCGCCAGATATTGAATAAGGACATTGGGTACCGGTCTCGTGGTGGACAAATATGTCGCTCCGCCCCCCGGCCACCGACTTGCAAACGCCCCTTCGAACGTCCTCGCCTGACCGTTGCGAGAGCGATGTGAGGCTAAGTCTGCATGTCTGGTATCAGCCAGTGCTTATAAATCCGGAATGGGGCGATCAGGTGGCGATGGACGATTGGTGGCGCTCGCATATAGGCTTCAGCCGATTTTTTTGTGCCGTGACGGACGAGATTCACCAGATATCGGGGTTGTTGATGAGGAAGCCACTTAAGATTGCCCATCGCGGGGGCGCGGGGCTCTGGCCCGAAAACACAATGGGTGCCTTTGAGCGGGCAATCGAGACGGGCGCAGACGGGATCGAGCTTGATGTGCATCTCTCGAAAGATGGCCGGCTGATCGTCCACCATGATGAGAGCCTGAAGCCCGCCATTGCCCGTGGCGCGGATGGAGAATGGCTCACACGCCCGACGCCGCTTCTGAAGACGCTGACCTATGAGGAACTGCGCGCCTATGATGTCGGGCGGCTTCGCCCCGGCGCAGGCTATGCGGGGCGCTACCCCGAACAGGCGCCGCTTGATGGCGAGCGCATCCCGCTTCTCGATGATGTTTACCGGCTCGTGAAAGAGAAGACGAAGCCCGGCTTTCGCCTTTATGTAGAACTGAAGACGGCGCTACTCGATCTGTCGCAATCTGCTGATCCGGTGGAACTGGCGGATGCTGCGGTGGCGCTTACCCGGAAATACGGGCTCGAAAAGACCGTCACGCTCATCTCTTTTGACTGGCGCTGCCTTGTCCGCGCGAAGGAGATCGCGCCTGAAATCCGCAATGCCTTCACGACATCACCCTTCTTCCAGATCGATCCGGAAGATGGTTCGGCCGCCTTTGACAAGCCTGGCTCGGAAGATGAAGCCCTCCGCCGCGCTTCTGCCGCCGGTGCGCCCTGGCTTGCCGGATATGACTGGCGCAACCAGCAGGGCGCGACTTTCGCCGAGCGCATGTTGCGCGCGATCGGTGCCGCCCCCGCCGATGGTTGGTTCGCCTGGTTTGGCGACATCACGCCCGAGACAGTCGCCCTCGCCGGTGAGCTCGGCTTCTCCGTTTCCGGCTGGACGGTGGATGAGGAAGCCGACATGAAGCGCCTGATCGGGCTTGGCGTCGAGGCGATCATCACCGACCGGCCGGACCGACTCGCAAAGGTGCTTGGCTCTTAGGGTCATACAAAAAGGCCCGGTCGCAGAACCGGGCCTTCTTCATTCCCATGCAACGCGGTTCAGCGCGGGGCCAGCACCATGACCATCTGGCGCCCCTCAAGGCGCGGATAGGATTCGACCTTCGCGATCGCGTCCACTTCGTCCTTCACCTTGTTGAGAAGCTGCATGCCAAGCTCCTGATGCGCCATTTCGCGGCCACGGAAGCGAAGGGTGACTTTCACCTTGTCGCCTTCATCGAAGAAACGGAGCATCGAGCGCATTTTCACTTCATAGTCATGCGTGTCGATATTCGGGCGCATCTTGATTTCCTTGACCTCAACGGTCTTTTGCTTCTTGCGCGCCTCGTTGGCCTTTTTCTGGGCCTGATATTTGAATTTCCCGTAGTCGAGAAGCTTGCATACGGGAGGTTTCGCGTTAGGCGACACCTCGACCAGATCCAGGCCGGCCTCTTCAGCCATGCGGATCGCTTCATCGGTGGGAATAACGCCGCGCTTTTCGCCCTCGGCGTCAATGAGCAACACGGTCGGCTCAACGATCATGTCGTTTATGCGCGGGCCCTCTTTCGTGGGCGGCGCCTGCATCGGTCTGCGAGCTATGAACACTTCTCCTTTTATCGACTCCGGCCGCTGGATTGCGCCCGGGAACGGAAATGATGCAAGCCCGCTTCCGGCGGCACCCGCATTCTGATCCGTTCCCGATGGTGCCGTACCCCGGCATCCTCCGGAAAACCAAGCACAGCTATAGATTTGAAGCCCGCCGCCCGCAAGTCAAGAAACAGGCGGGACAGCGCCCGCTGCGCTGCCAGACGGCGCTCTTTCGTGCCATTGTGGCCTCGGCCACACACAGAAGCGCAGGAGCCTCGTCATCGGGCCGACTTCCAGATCATAGATATGGTCCGCCGAGGCCCAGGACAAGCGCCGCGCCCGCGCCAGAAAGGCCGATGCTCCACGCAAGGCACCGTCTTCCCAGCCGGAATCAACGAGATCGCCTGCTGCTTTCAGGCCATCGGGTGTTGTGAGAAGGATGAGGTGTGCAGCGGGATGGGCGCCCCGCACCGCCAGAAGCGATGCGCGCGCATGGGCCGCGCCACCCGCGCCGAGCCACACGGCAATGACGGTTTTCCTCACTTCGACGCCCGGTTCTGCGCGATGAGCCGCGCATAAATGGCGAGCGTGGTGGCGCACATCCGGGCCGCGGAATAATGCGTAGTGGCATTTTGGTAGCCCGCCGCACCCATCGCCGCGCGGGCTTCCGGCCCCATTTCCATCACCCGTGCCATGGCATCGGCAAGGGCGGATGCGTCGCCTGAGGCCACGCGGAAACCTGTTTCACCCTCGATCACCGTTTCGCGCTGGCCGCCTGCATCCGACACGATGACGGGGCGGGAGGCCGCTTGCGCTTCCACCGCCGTCCGCCCGAAAGGTTCCGCCTCGATCGACGGGGAGAGCACGCAGTCGGAAAACGCATAGGCGGCTGCCATGTCCTCGACATGACCCGTGAGCCGGACATGATGCTGAAGCCCTGCATCGGCGATCCTGCTTTCCAGCTCTTCCACATAGCCATCGCGGCCCTGCGCATCGCCTGCGAGAAGCAGCGTGAACTGTGTGAGGCCGCGCGCCACGAGAAGGCGTGCTGCTTCCACCGAGACAAGCTGCCCCTTCCAGCGGGTGAGCCGAGCAGGATGGAGAAAGAACGTGGCAGCTACATCTTTCGCAACGCCCCAACGCTTAACCAATGTTTCAACACGCGCTACGGGCGGCGGTGCGAAAGCCTCAATCTCGATGCCGCGCGGCACGGTGAAGATGCGTCCTTCGGACGGCGCGTGAACCTTGCGAATGTTTTCTGCGGTGTAGTCGGAATTGGCGATCACTGCATCGCCGCGCACCATCACCGAATTGTAGAAGACCTTGAGGCGCGGCTTTTCATGCACGCGGGAGTGATAGGTGGTGACAAAAGGCTTCTGCGCGCGCTGCGCCGCCGCAAGCGCGCTCCATGCAGGCGCGCGCGAGCGCGCGTGAACGAGATCAACGCCTTCCCGCGTAATGAGCCGCGCAAGCCGCTCCACATTCAATCCCATGATGACGGGGTTCTTGGAATGGGCGGCCATCTCGATATGTTCGGCACCGCAAGCCGCAAGCTCCGGCACCATGCGCCCGCCCCGGCTTGCCACGATGGCGCGGCCACCTGCCGCGACAATGGCAGCCGCTATATCAACCGTGGTGCGCTCCGCACCGCCTGTTTCGAGCGCGGGCACGATTTGCAGTATGGTCGGGCGCGGATTCAACTCTTCGAACGGATTGGCCAAAGGCGGGAATCCCTGTTGGATGATCGCCCCCAAGGAAGCGAAAGAGGCAAAAGACAATGACCGACACGACCTCACCTCGCAAGCTTGAGCGCCCGCCTTACGAGGGAAGCAGCGGCGAGACGCTTGCCTGTCTCGTCGAGGAACCCGCATCGCCGCGCCCGACGGGCCTTACCTGGCTTGGCGGTTTCAAGTCTGACATGACGGGCACCAAGGCGAGCGCCCTTGCGGATTGGGCGCGCGGGGCAGAGCGGCATTTTACACGCTTCGATTATTACGCGCATGGCGCATCGAGCGGGGATTTCCGCAAGGCGACAATCGGGCGGTGGCTTGATGATGCGCTGGCCGCGCTCGACACGCTGGCGAAAGGCCCGCAAGTGCTGATCGGCTCCAGCATGGGTGGCTGGATAGCACTACTCTGCGCGCTGGCGCGGCCTGAGCGCGTGAAAGGACTGGTACTTATCGCGCCCGCGCCGGACTTCACCGAAGAGCTGATGTGGAAAGGTTTCTCGCAGGAGATCCGCGACGCGCTCATGCGCGAGGGCCTTTATCGCGAGCCTTCCGACTATTCCGATGAGCCTTATGAAATCACCATGAAGCTCATCGAAGAGGGGCGGAACCATCTCATTCTCGACAAGCCGATCCCGCTTCACATGCCAATACGCATCCTTCAGGGCATGAAGGATGAAGATGTGCCCTGGCAACATGCGATGCGGCTTGTCGAGCAACTTGAAAGCAGCGATGTCATCATCACCCTGTCGAAATCAGGCGATCACCGGCTTTCGACGCCGGAAGACATTCAGCGCCTCATCGAGACGGTGGAAGGGTTGCTAGCCGACATCGAAAAACCATTATAGGCCGTTTTCCAGGAGCGCCTTCAGCCCTTCGCGATAGGTCGGATAGGCAAGCTCGACGCCGAGTTCTTCATGGATGCGACGGTTCGAAACGCGGCGCGAAGCCATGTAAAAACTCGCAGCCATCGGCGAGAGGTTTGCTTCCTCGAAGGCCACCTCGGGCGGCGGCTCCTTGCCGAGAAGCAGCGCCGCATAGGCGACGACATCGGGTGCGGGCGCTGCTTCGTCATCGCAGACATTATAGACGGCGCCGGGATTGGGCCGCGCGATGGATGCCTCCAGCACCGTCGCAATGTCTTCCACATGGATGCGTGAAAAAACCTGCCCTTCCTTCACGATGCGACGCGCGGTGCCCTCAAGCACGCTTTTGAGCTGGTTGCGGCCCGGCCCGTAAATCCCAGCAAGGCGGAAGATGTGGAGCGGCAACCCGCTCGCTCGCGCAAACGTCGTCCATGCCGCTTCAGCTGCGGCGCGGCGGTCGCTGCGGGCAACTGCCGGATCGAGCGGTGTGTCCTCGCTCACCCAGCCGCCTTTTCTGTCGCCGTAAACGCCGGTGGTGGAAAGATAGCCCGCCCATTCGATAGCGGGGACAAGTTTGCGCAAGATGTCCTGATGCGCGGCGAGCACGGGATCACCTCCCTCGCCGGGCGGGGTCGAGATCAGAAGATGTGTCGTGCCCTTGAGCGCCTCTTCAGGCAATGGCTTGTCGCCAGCAAAGATGAATGCCTCTATCCCCGCCGCGCGGAGATCTGCCATCTTTTCCTCTGTCCGGCCGGTGCCTGCAACGCTGCCGCCCTGCGCTGCAAAGCGGCGGGCGAAGACGCGCGCGCTATAGCCGCACCCGAAACAGAAGAGCCGCTTGCCCGCTTTCATCTTGTTTCCTCTCTCTTCACGAGAACTGGCGCTTGCAAGAAGGAGCGCGCTGGACAACCCTGTCGCCCATGAAAAACATGACCTTGCCTTCGCTGGCGCTTGCCGCCCTTCTCTTTGCCCCCTGCGCGGCACTTGCGCAAGCTGAGGGGGAAGCCGGGTTGCCCGATTATGATGAGTGTCTTGAGCTTGTCGCGGAAGATGCGGCCCGCGCGCTCGCCATGGCGCAGACGATGAAGCTGCAACGGGGCGACGCAGAAGCAGGCGCGCTTCACTGCGAAGCGCTGGCGCTGATGGGGCTCAACCGGGCGGACGAGGCAGGCAGCACCTTCTTCACGCTTGCCGAAAGGCTGACACGCGCGGATGACGCCATGCGCGCGGAAATCTATGCGCAGGCTGGTGATGCCTGGTCGATTGCCGGTTCGACGGACTCCGCCATCCGCGCCTATGACAATGCCATTGCGCGGATGCCCGATGAGGCGACCTATTACACGGGCCGCGCACGGGTGAAGGCGATTTCAGGAAACTGGGAAGGCGCGCGCAGCGATGCCGCCGAGGCGCTCGCCCGCAATCCTTTCTCCCCGGAGTCTCTGCTGCTCCGCTCGGCTGCAAACCGGGAGCTTGGCTATCCCCGCGCGGCGCTGGTCGATGCGAATACGGCAGTGAAGCTCAAGCCGCATGATCTCGATGCGCTGCTGGAGCGCGGTCTTGTGCATCACGCGCTGGGAGACCGGGCAAATGCGCTTGCCGACTGGCTTGCCGTCACGCGCTATGCGGAGGAAACGGGCCGGAGCGGGCACCCGGCAGCGCAGGCAGCGAGAGATTATCTCAGCGAATAGAACGCCACTCCTCGCGCACGGCTTCATCTTCTTCCACATGCAGGGCGGCATCGGCGCGGGCGCGCAGCGCTTCGCCTTCGCCGAGTTCGCCAAGCGCCCAGATGGCCATTGCCCGTACGAGCGGCGAGGCATCGTCGATCAGCTTCCATGCTTCTTCGGCAAGGGCAGGTTCGTGCGAATTGCCAATCGCGATCAGCACATTGCGCACGAAACGGTCGCGCCCCGTGCGCTTGACCGGGGAGCCGGAGAAGAAGGCGCGAAAGCCCGCATCATCAAGCCGCACCAGCTCCGCAAGCAATGGTGCCTCCAGTTCCTCTCGGGCATGAAAGGCGCTTTCGCGCGCGGCCTGCGCGAACTTGTTCCAGGGGCAGACGGCAAGACAATCATCGCAACCGTAAATCCGGTTGCCCATCGCCTTGCGAAACTCGCGCGGGATATGCCCTTTTTCCTCGATGGTGAGATAGGAGATGCAGCGCCGCGCATCGAGTTCGTAAGGCGCGGGGAACGCCTTTGTCGGGCAAGCATCAAGGCAGCGATGACACGCGCCGCAATGATCGTCATGCGGCGCATCGGGCGCAATGTCGAGCGTGGTGAAGATCGCACCGAGAAAGAACCAGGAACCAAGTTTTCGCGACACGAGATTTGTGTGCTTGCCCTGCCAGCCAAGCCCGGCCGCCTGCGCGAAGGGTTTTTCCATGACGGGCGCCGTATCGACAAAGACCTTCACTTCCGTCTTTTGCGTCTCTGCGAGCCAACGCGCCACCTGCTTCAGACGCTTCTTTACAAGGTCGTGATAATCGCGATTGCGCGCATAGACGGAAACAGCACCACGCTCGCGCCGGTCGATCAGATCAAGCGGGTCGCTTTCCGGGCCATAGGTCAGGGCGAGCATGATGACAGAGCGCGCTTCCGGCCAGAGCGTTTGCGGGTCGGCACGGCGCGCGACTGTTTCTTCCATCCAGCCCATCGAGCCGTGACGGCCAAGGGCGAGCCAGCGGCCCAGTTTTTCGGGAAGATCGGGCCGGGCATCTGCACGCGCAAAGCCGATATCGTCGAAGCCTGCTTCCCTCGCGCGCGCCATCAGCGCCTCGCGCAACGCGGTCTGATCGTGTGCCGGATCAGAAGTCGAGATTGGCATAGAGCTTGGGCGGCGGCATGCCCGGCAGGTGATCGGCGAGAAGGCCGCGGAAGGAAGGACGCGACTTTATCTTCGCGTACCAGTCCTTTGCGCCCTGATACTGGTTCCACGGCACATCCCCCACATAGTCGAGGCAGGAAATATGCGCAGCAGCCGTTATATCGGCGAGCGTCAGCGCGTCACCGGCGAGCCAGTTCCGCTCCTCCATCAGGTAACAGATGTAATCAAGGTGATAGCGCAGATTGTGGAGCGCGACGCGCACGACGCTCATCTCCGGCGCACCGCCCCCTTCATGCGCCCCGAGAAAACGGCGCATCACCTTTTCAAAGATAAGCCCGCCTGAAACTTCCGCCTCGAATTTGCGGTCGAACCAGTCCACAAGGCGGCGTACTTCTGCGCGGGCGCGTGGATCTTCCGGCAGGAGCTTCACCTCTGGTGAGATTTCTTCGAGATATTCGGTAATGGCAGTCGCACCTGAAAGCGGCTCACCATCTTCTTCCACGAGTACGGGCACTTCACCTGCCGGGTTCATCATCAAAAACTCGCGGCGGCGTTCCCAGTCCCGCTCCTCCACGAGTTCGAACTCGATATTCTTTTCCGCGAGCACGAGGCGCACCTTGCGGCAGGCGGGCGAGATCGGCAGATGATAAAGCTGGCGCATGTTTTCGCGTTCTACTTCCCTGTGCTCTGCGCCATCGTTCCGGCAGCAAGCTCTTCGATGATCGGACAGTCGGGGCGGTCATCGCCGTGGCATTTGCGGGTGAGCAATGCCAGCGTTTCGCGCATCGCCATCAGACCACTGATCTTTTCATCAATCTCGGCCATATGGTTTTCTGCTATCGCCTTCACATCCGCGCTTGAGCGGGCACGATCCCGATAGAGCATGAGGAGATCACGACATTGTGCAACGGTGAAGCCAAGCGACCGGGCACGCGCGATGAAGCGCAGCGTATGCACATCTTCCGGCGAATAGAAGCGATAGCCATTGGCATTGCGCTCCGCACTTTCGATCAGCGCGATGTCCTCATAGTAGCGAATGGTCTTTGCGGGAACGCCGGAACGCGCGGCCGCTTCTCCAATATTCATGGGCGATGCCCTCAGTTCGCGTTGGCGCGCTCGAACTGGCCGGCCTTGCGGAACCGGTAGAGATAGGTCGGCAATACAAGTGCGAGCGTGGTCGGCGTGATGCCCAGCCCTTCAAGCGTGCGGCCCTCTGCGGCTGCTTCCTCGCTGACCACGTTGTCCTGACCGAGGAGGCGCACCTGATCGGGCGTGAGCGGCGGGTTCGGTAGGAATTGCGTCACACAGGAAACAAGTGTCGCAAGGAAGGTCGGAACAGGCAGAAGCGTGCGCTTGCGCAGTGTTGCGCGGAGCATCTCTTCCATCAGACCACGGAAGGTGTGCTTTTCGGGGCCGCCGAATTCATAGACCTTGCCGCCCTCACCGCTTTCGATGATGCAGGCGATACCTTCCGCCAAATCCTTCACATAGACGGGCTGGAAAAGCGCATTGCCGCCGATCACCGGAAGCACGGGCGTGAGCCGCGCAAGAGCGGCGAAGAGGTTGAAGAAATTGTCTTCCGGGCCGAACACGATGGAAGGCCGCACGATATTGGCCTGAGGCAGCACTTCGCGCACCGCCTTTTCGCCCGCGGCCTTGCTGCGCGCATAGGCGGATTTGCTGTTTTCGTCCGCGCCAAGGGCGGAGACATGAAGGAAAGAGACGACGCCTGCATCCCGCGCGGCGCGGGCAACGCGGGCAGCGCCTTCATCCTGCACGGCCTTGAATGTCTGGCGGCCGCTCTCATGCAGGATACCGACAAGGTTCACCACCGCATCCGCACCGGCAACCGCCGCGCGAACCGACGCGTCATCGCGGATATTGGCCTGAACGGGCTCCACCTGACCGACAACACCCATGGGGCGGAGGAAGAGCGCATCATTCGGACGGCGCACGGCAACCCGCACCCGGTAGCCCCGGCGGGCGAGCGCATGAACAATATGACGCCCCAAAAAGCCCGATCCGCCGAAAACAGTCACCAGGCTGCCTCTGGCAAGGCGGCCCGCTGCCTTGTTCCGGTCTGCATTGTCGTGCTGGCCTGCGCCTTCGCCGCTCATCTGGTCTTGCCTTTCCCTTGAAACCCGGCCCCGAACTCGGCGCCTTGCGCGCCTGGGCCACATCTCTGACTGCCCCCTTGATAGCCTATGCTGGCGGCGGGGCAAAGTGCGCTCGAAAGGCAGAAAGCGGAAGATCGTCCCGTCTTTCTCGCGCCAGTCCATTGACAATAAGGCGGCCCCTATTTAAGCAACGCCTCACGTGCCCAGGTGGCGGAATTGGTAGACGCACCAGCTTCAGGTGCTGGCGCTCGCAAGGGCGTGGAAGTTCGAGTCTTCTCCTGGGCACCATTCCTTTCTTCCCCCTCTCTCTGCGGGGCCAAAGCGGAGCCGGTAAATGGCCGTCACGCTGCACAGGGGCGACCTGCCCGATGGTATCGATTTCGGCGCGAGCGTCGCGATCGATACCGAAACGATGGGGCTGAACCCCGAGCGGGACCAGCTTTGCGTGGTGCAGCTTTCGGCAGGGGACGGCAACGCCCATATCGTTCAGCTCGACCGATCGACCTATCATGCGCCGAACCTTCGCGCGCTGTTGGGTAATCCCGATGTCCTGAAGATTTTCCATTTCGCGCGGTTCGACCTGGCGATGATCCAGCGCTATCTCGGCGTTGTGACCACGCCCGTCTATTGCACCAAGATCGCCTCCAAGCTCGTCCGCACCTATACGGACCGACACGGGCTGAAAGATCTCGCGCGCGAACTCGTCAATGTTGACATGTCGAAGCAGCAGCAAAGCTCTGACTGGGGTGCGCGCGAGCTTACCGAGGCGCAGCTTGCCTATGCCGCATCTGATGTGCTGCATCTCCACGAGATCAAGGCGGTGCTTGACGACATGCTGGCCCGTGAAGGGCGGACGGAGCTTGCGAAAGCCTGTTTTGCCTTCCTGCCCGTGCGCGCCGCGCTCGATCTCGCGGGCTGGCCGGAGCAGGATATTTTCGCGCATTGAGTGAGGCGAAAGCGCCCGGCCTGCCTTTGCGGGCGTCCGGCCTTTCGTTGACGCATTATGGAGCTTCCGCGCATACTGACGCATGAGCGGGGGGCATGCGCCGCGCCTTTCAGGACAGCGGCGAAGTGGAGCAGCAGAAGATGAGCGAGGGTACCGGCGACGAAAGGTCCGGCGCCGGAGAGGCAAGAGCGACGCGCAGCGCCCGGCCATCCGTCCCGCGCCCGGAGCCGCGCCTTGCCGCTGGCCCGGCGAAATCGCGCTACAGCAGCTTTGTTTCCGCCATGAAGATCGTGCTGCCGCTTGGCGCGATCCTGCTTCTCGGTGTGATCCTGTTCTATTCCGGTGTCTTTGACAGGCGCGATGAACTCGACATCGCCTTCCGCGAGATCGACCAGCAACCCAGCGATCTGCGCATGGTAAGCCCGCGCGTTGCCGGCATCACGGCGGACGGGCAGCCCTATCTCATGACCGCCGACAATGCGACGCAGGATCTCTCCCGCCCGAATTTCGTGACCTTTGAAAACATTCAGGCCGACATCAAGCTCAATGAAGATGAAGAGTGGATGTCGCTGACGGCGCGGGCGGGTATCTATAATTCGGAAGAACAGACGCTCGACCTTCAGCAGCAGATCGATATCTTCACCACCTGGGGCTATGAAATGCATGGCGAGAGCGTCAGGGTGGATTTCGAGCGGGGCGCACTTGAAAGCGTCAATGAAGTTAAAGGCCACGGGCCGCTCGGCACATTGCGCGCCGACGGCATGAAGGCCGAGCGCGCAACGCAGGTGCTGCGCTTCGACGGCAATGTCAGAATGCTGATTCTCCCGGATCAGCAGGGTGAAGAGGACAAGGATTGATGCGCCGGAACAGCATTTTCTCACGCGAGCGGCGGGCAGGCGGATGGGCAACCAGCGCCCTGGTGGCCGCCCTGCTCTGCCTTTCCTCCCCTGCGCTCGCCCAGCAGCCGGGTGGCTTCCGCACCGATCCCGACAAGCCGATCGAGGTGGAGGCGGATGCGCTGGAAGTAGAAAACACCAAGCAGACCGCCACTTTCATCGGCAATGTCCGGGTGAAACAGGGGGAGATGCGGCTGAAATCCGACAAGCTCACCGTTTTCTATAATGGCAGCGGCGGTGCCGGGTCGTCGCGCATCGACAGGATTGCCGCCAGTGGCAATGTCGTGGTGTCCGCCCCCGATGCGCAGACCGCGAGCGGCGAATGGGCGACCTACAAGGTCACTGACCGCCAGATCGAAATGGGCAATGCCGTGGTGCTCCGGCAGGGCGACAACGTCATTCGCGGCTCGCGTCTTTACGTCAATCTTGCCACCGGCCAGGCCCGCGTCAGCGGCGCAGAGGGCGCAAATAATGGCGGTACAGGCCGCGTTCGCGGCCTCTTCCAGCCCGATAAAGACTGATCCAGTCGCATAAGTGCCGATTGCCTTCTTCACTTCATACAATTTTAATGCCAAGTGACGTTTCATGGCATTAATCAAGGAAGTGGGGCCTTATGACGGGCAATTCGGACATGGCAGGATATGAGGGCGACGCTCGCACCGCAGGTGCCGAGAGCGGGCCGCATCTCGTAGCCGATAATCCGGGGCTTTCCGTCGACAGAATCGGCAAAAGCTACAAGGGCCGCCCCGTTGTGCGCGGGGTCAGCTTCCATGTGCAACGCGGCGAGGCGGTTGGCCTTCTCGGCCCCAACGGTGCCGGCAAGACGACCGTTTTCTACATGATTACGGGGCTGATCCAGCCCGATTACGGCTCGATCTATCTCGACGGGCAGGATGTGACCGATCTGCCCATGTACCGCCGTGCGCGGCGGGGCATCGGCTATCTGCCGCAGGAAGCCTCGATCTTTCGCGGCATGACGGTGGAGCAGAATATCCGGGCCGTGCTTGAAGTGATCGAGCCGGACCGCGAGCGGCGGGAGGCCGAGCTTGATGATCTCCTCGCCGAGTTTTCAATCACGCATCTGCGCCGCACGCCTGCCATTGCCCTGTCAGGTGGCGAGCGCCGCCGCGTGGAAATTGCCCGCGCGCTTGCGACCCAGCCGTCCTTCATGCTGCTCGACGAGCCTTTCGCGGGCATCGACCCCATCGCCATCGGCGATATTCGCGATCTCGTGGCGCATCTGAAGGATCGTGGCATCGGCGTTCTCATTACCGACCACAATGTGCGCGAGACGCTGGAGCTGATCGACCATGCCGTCATCATTCATGGCGGCACGGTGCTGATGGAAGGCTCCCCCGCCGAGATTGTCGGCAATGAAGATGTGCGCCGCCTCTATCTCGGCGAGCGGTTCAGTCTGTGATCGGATGCGGGGGCACTGAGCAGACATGGCACTAGCACCGAGACTGGAGATCCGTCAGGGACAATCCCTGGTGATGACGCCGCAGCTTCAGCAGGCGATCAAACTTCTTCAGCTTTCCAATCTCGAACTGGCCGAATATGTCGAGCAGGAGCTTGAGCGCAATCCGCTGCTCGAGTTGCGCTCCAATGATGATGAGCGCAGCTCCGGTGACGACCTGCGCGACGATCGGGACCGCGACCGTATCGTTACGGAAGAGACATCGCTCTCCCTTTCCGAGGACGGGCCGCCGCCGCTTCGTGATGGTGATCTCGATACGGATTATGAAAATATCTATGCCGATGAAAGCCGGGCCGATGCGCAGAATGATGCGGCAGCCATACCCGGCCAGCCGTCATCCGACTGGCAGAGCAGCCGGACGAGCAGCAGCGGCGGCACCGGCGATGGCGAATTCAGCTTCGAAGCCACGCTGACACGCGAGGCAACGCTTGCCGAGCATCTGACCGAACAGATGCATATGGCACTGAAGACGCCCGGCGACCGCATGATCGGTGCCTATCTGATCGATCAGGTGGATGAGGCAGGCTACATGACGGCGGACCTTGCCGATGTGGCCGATCGGCTTGGCACGGATACCCAAGATGTTGAAGCGGTCCTCCGTGTACTGCAGACATTTGATCCGGCCGGCGTTTGCGCGCGCAACCTCAAGGAATGTCTTGCGCTGCAACTCGCCGAGCGCGATCGCCTTGATCCGACGATGCAGATTTTCCTCGACCATCTGGAACTCTTTGCGAAGCGCGACTTCGATCAGCTGATGAAGCTGACCGGCGCGGACCGCGAGGACATTGCCTCGATGGTCGATGATATTCGCCTCTGCAACCCGAAGCCCGGGCTCGCCTTTGGCAGCGAGCCTGTCGTGCCTGTGGTGCCTGATGTTTTCGTGCGGGCGAAGGCTGACGGAAGCTGGGCTGTCGAAATCAATTCTGAAACACTGCCGCGCGTGCTGGTGAACCAGCAATATCACGCGGAAGTTTCCCGCCTTTCAGCCGATGCCAATGCGAAGGCCTATATTTCCGAATGTCTGAACAATGCGAACTGGCTGGTGAAAAGCCTCGACCAGCGCGCCCGCACCATTCTGAAAGTCGCCTCCGAAATCGTACGCCAGCAGGACGCGTTCCTCGTTTATGGCGTCCAGCATCTGAAACCGCTCAACCTCAAGACGATTGCAGATGCGATCTCGATGCATGAATCGACCGTCTCGCGCGTGACGGCAAACAAATACATCGCGACGCCGCGCGGCATTTTCGAGATGAAATATTTCTTCACCTCGGCCATCGCTTCTTCCGCAGGCGGAGAAGCACATTCGGCAGAAGCGGTGCGCCACCGCATCAGGGATCTGATTGATCAGGAACGGCCGGACGCGATTCTTTCCGATGACAATATCGTCGATATTCTGAAGAAGCAGGGTGTCGATATTGCGCGGCGCACGGTCGCCAAGTATCGGGAAGCAATGAACATTCCCTCTTCCGTGCAGCGCCGCCGCGAAAAACGGGCCTATGCGTGAACTGGCCGTCAGGCCCTTGCCGACGCTGCTCTCCACCCCATATACTACTGAATAATAAGGGTTTTTCGTCTCAGGCCAGTGCCTTGTTGACACCTATGTTGCTGCCCACTAGTTTCCACGCGCTCAAAAGGACGGGGTCGATCTTACCCTGTGATCCGGGGAGCGGGTCGAGCCGCAGAGGCGGTAGAAGCGACGGTAAGTTCAACAGCTCCGATGACGACAGCGAAAGGCGCAGGCCGTCGGTAGCGAAGGGTTTTCCGGCAGGATGGGCGGACTTCTCCGTTTCATTCCTCGGTTGGCGTAATGACCCCAGGAAGGTCTTTCATGCAAGTTCAGGTTAGCGGCCATCATCTCGACGTTGGAGATGCGCTCCGTACCCATGCGACCGAGCAGCTTCGTGCTTCGGTTAACAAATATTTCGACCGGCCCGTGGACGGGACGGTCACATTCAGCAAGCAGGCGCATGAGTTCCGCGCAGATTGCTCGGTGCATCTCAGCTCCGGCTTTCTGGTAAATGCGCAAGGGACAGCGACTGAGGTCTATGCCGCTCTGGATGTGGCGCTTGAACGACTCGAAAAGCGCTTGCGCCGCTACAAGCGGCGGCTGAAGAGCCACTCCAATCACAACAAGCCAGTGCTTCCGGCAGAATCCTACCCGTCATTTATCATCGACGCGGGGGATGAGCAGGAAGAGGTTGCGGAAGATGCACAGCCCGTCATCATCGCGGAAGGCACCACAGAGATTCCCGTTCTCAGCGTGGGTGATGCCGTGATGAAGATGGATCTGGGTGACGCGGCCTTCGTTATATTCCGCAATGGCGCGGCAGGCGGGATCAACCTCGTCTATCGCCGCCCTGACGGGAATATCGGCTGGATCGATACGAGCCGTGATGCTCAAAAGGCTTGAAAAACGGAAGGCGAGGTTTGCCTTTGCGCCCGCAATGAGCGCATCGGCTGGCACCGTACGGGTTGTCACAGCGGAACGAAATCTGCATGTGGCGGTGGGGCAAGACAGGAACCGGATTATGGAGCTTGAAGATCTGGTGAAGCCTGAGGGCGTAATCGCCCATTTGAAGGTCACCAGCAAGAAGCAGGCGTTGCAGGAGCTATCCGCACGCGCGGCACAACTGACAGGCCTTTCCGAACGGGCGGTTTTCGAGACGCTGCTGGAGCGCGAGCGTCTTGGTTCCACCGGCGTGGGCCAGGGCATTGCCATTCCGCATGGCAAGCTTGCGGAAATTGATCGCTTGTACGGGCTGTTTGCGCGGCTCGACACGCCCATCGATTTCGAATCGGTGGATGACCAGCCGGTCGATCTGATTTTCCTTCTGCTTGCGCCGGAAACGGCGGGCGCTGACCATTTGAAGGCGCTGGCGCGCATCTCGCGCCTGCTGCGGAACCCCGCCATTGTGGAGAAGCTGCGCGCCTCCCAGGACGCCGCAGCCCTCTTTGCGATCCTTACAGAACCGGCCGCAACCAACGCCGTCTGATACCCACGTTCCAGACGTGAAAAAGCCCTGCGTCTTTCAAAGCGCAGGGCTTTTCTTTTCATGCGGGTAGCTTCCCCGCGTCAGTGGACGCTGAGCGGCTCCAGATCATACTGGCGCGCGCCTGCAAAGGCCGCATCGCGATTGTCGAGAATGGCCATGCGCTGACCATTTGCGGCGTGCACTGCAAAGAGGCGCGTGTCTGACGGAATGCCGAGTTCCGTGCCAAGCTCGCTCTCGACCTCGCTCGCAAGCACTTCGCGCACATAGACGATGCGCGGCATGCCCACAGTGGCGAAATTTTCCGGTGTCAGCTTGCGGAAGTCCTGCACACCCCAACCGGAATTGTTCTTTTCATTGCTGGGATCGAATTCAGTATCGTTCTGCATTTGCTGCTCCTTTCACACCCCTTCCTGATACGAAGGCAAGAGGGTTGTTCCGTCGCTCACGGGCACCTTCGCACCGTGGCGCGGTGAGGCTGGCTAACGCCCCGCCTCCTTGATATCGATCCGGCGCGTTTTCCGTTCCGGTTCCGGCTTTTCGAGATCGATAGCCAGTAAACCGTTTTCAAGAGTTGCGCCGCGTACTTCCATTCCGTCTGCCAGCACAAAAGAGCGCTGGAACTGACGGGCGGCGATGCCGCGATGAAGGAAGCTGCGCTCGCCCTCATCCTTTTGATTGCCACGGATAACGAGCTGGTTGTCCTCGACAGTGACGCTCAGTTCATCACGGGAGAACCCGGCAACGGCCAGTGTGATCCGGAGCGCTTCGCCTGCTTCAGCAGGGAGCTGCTCGACATTGTAGGGCGGGTAGCCATCCGAGGCCTTCGTCGCCCTGTCCAGCAGCCGCTCCAATTCGTCAAAGCCCAGCAGAAAGGGGCTATTGAACTGCATCACACGCGCCATTTTCCAAAGTCCCGTAAATCCAAGCGACTTTGCCCATGCGGCCCCTGAAGGCACCGCGTCAGAAGGAATGTGGGGATTGGTGCCGCCGGATGCAAGCACCTGAACTTATGGGAAACAGGCGCGACCAAAGCGCCCCATTCCGTCCGCAAGGGTTGAAACCTGTGTCTTGCGGTCGACATGTAGGAGATAGGCGTTCCCTCGCCCCCGAAAATCAAAAATCAGAATCAATGATCAGAAAGGACCACGCCATGCTGGAACTTCCTCCCCTGCCCTATGCCGAAGATGCCCTTGCGCCGCACATCTCGGCCAGGACCCTTTCCTTCCATTATGGCAAGCACCACAAGGGCTACGTCGATAATGCCAACAAGATGATCGCGGGGACCGACCTCGAAAAGCTCGATCTCGTTTCGCTGATCCGCAAGGTTGCGAAGGACGACAGCAAGAAGGGCCTGTTCAACAATGCGGCCCAGATCTGGAACCATGATTTCTACTGGAAATCCATGTCGCCCAAGGGCGGCGGCAAGCCGAAGGGCAAGCTCGCCGAGCAGATCGACAAGGATTTCGGCAGCTATGATGAATTCCGAAAAATCTTCAAGGAGAAGGCGGCGGGCCAGTTCGGCTCCGGCTATTGCTGGCTGGTGCGCAGCGCAGACGGGACGCTTGCCATCTACGGCACTGCCAATGCCGAGACCCCCATTGCCGACACAAAGGATACGCCGCTGCTAACTACCGATGTGTGGGAGCACACCTATTATCTCGATTATCAGAACAGGCGGCCGGACTATCTGGAGGTCTTTCTCGACCATCTCGTGAACTGGGAGTTCGCCGAGAAGAATTTTGAAGCAGCGTAACACCCCAAAGCCGGTGCGGGCGGCCTCGCGTCGCCCCCGGACCTCCCGAACCCATTCAGAACAGAGCCAATCGCTGCCCAGCCGCCACCCCCTGCGCGGCTTACCGCAAATGAATCGCAAATATGGGTTGCGGACTCATTCTCTTCATGATACTGCGAGTCATTCTCATATGAGGATGCGCAGGGGCAGCAGATTAAACATGGCGACCAGCGTCGACGACAAAATCATCCATCTGACGAAGGCAGGCTCCGTACCCGCTCTCGACAGTACGGAGATTTTTCAGAGTGGAAAGGAAGTCGTCATCCGTCACGGCGAGGAGCTTTATCGGCTTCGCCTGACCAGCAGCAACAAGCTCATCCTGATCAAGTGAGAAGCGCCGGCAAAAGCCGGTGTTGGACCTAAAGCAGCCGAGCCAGCCAGACCCGCAAGGTATAAAGCGGGGGCCAGCCAGCCAGGAATGCTTTCACACGCATACCGGGACTGGAAATGGCAACAATGACGGGACAGCGATCCCTCTCCTTGCGTCTTTTGACGCTCCTTATGGCGACGACTTCTTTTGCCGCCATCACCGCCGCACAGGCACAAGACACCACACCTACCGAAACGGAAGAGAAAGCACCGCGCGCGACACAGCTCGACGCCGTGACCTCTACCGCCACGCGCAATCCAAGCTCGATCCATGATGTGGCGGGCACCGTTTCCGTCATCACGGCGGAAGAGATGGAGCAGCAGAATGCTTTTCGCATGCGCGACATCATCCGCTATGAGCCAGGCGTGTCGGTTGGCCATCAGCCTTCCCGTGCAGGGGCGACCAATTATGTGATCCGCGGCATTGGCGGCAACCGCGTGCTGGTGCTGATGGATGGTCTTCCGACCACGGATTTTCCTCAGTCCAATGAAGGGCCGGGCACATTCACGCGCGACTTCTTCGACATTGAAAACATGAAGTCGCTTGAAATCGTGCGCGGACCTGCCTCTGCTCTTTATGGTTCAGATGGCCTTGGCGGCACGGTTGCCTATATGACGAAAGACCCGTCTGACTACCTCGATGAGGCTGGCAAGGACTGGTATGGCACCATCAAGGGCGGCTACGAAACCGCTGGCAAGACACGCTCCTTCACCGGGACGGGCGCGGCGCGAGCGGGCAACGTCGAACTTCTCGGTCTTTACACTCGCCGCGATGGCGAGGAAATCGAACCCAACTCAAGCTGGGTTGCCAATCCGCAGGATTTCCAGTCGGATTCCTTCCTTGCCAAACTCGTCTTCAATGCGGCGACCGGTAACCGGCTGAAGCTCACCGGAGACTATCTCAACCGCAAGGTTGATACGGTCCTCAATGATGAACTTGGCACCGCGTCGGGCACGACGACACTTTCATCGCTGGGTACGGACGAGACGGAACGTTACTCGATCAGCCTTGCCTATACACATGCCAATCCGTTCCTCTTTGTGGACAGTGCGGAAATCAAGTTTGGCTACACCACGCTTGATCGCTGGGAACACACTGACCAGCTTCGCCGCACGGGTGGCACGGATTTCCTGCGCGTCTCGGATCTCGGCTTCCTGCAAGACGTGTGGGCGGTCGATCTTCAGTTCAACACGACGCGGGATTTCTTCGGCGCCACGCATAGCTTCACCTATGGCGCTGTTGCCGACTACACGGAAAGCTCGCGTCCGCGCTATCGGACAGAAGAGAACCTCACGACCGGCGTCATCACCGACAATGTCGGCTCGATCCAGTTCCCGGCGAAATATTTCCCCGACACGGAAACCATCAAGGCGGGTTTCTTCATTCAGGACGATATTTCGCTCGGTCGCCTGAGTGTCATCCCCGCCATTCGCTTCGACTATTACAACATGGAGCCGAAGCCGGACTGGATGTACCAGAACGTCGCCAATCCGGCTTTCACGCCTGTTGAGGTGACGGAGACGGAAATCTCTCCGAAACTCGGCTTCACCTTCGATGTCACGGAAGAGTACAAGCTCTTCGCGCAATATGCGCATGGCTTCCGCGCTCCGCCTTACGACAGCCTGAATAGCGGCTTCGAGCACAGCGTTTTCGTGCCCTTCCCGCCTCCTGGCTCCACCTTCACCTATCGCTTCATTCCCAATCCCGATCTGAAGCCTGAAACATC